>VOFH01003790.1_pt1 | contig 13758 bp, 12 predicted proteins | sample 5384091 | NCBI WGS metagenome assembly VOFH01 (sample SAMN12384727, study PRJNA508395) | human gut metagenome | isolation source: healthy gut G | host: Homo sapiens
TGGTGACGACGGGACATAATTCTGCTTTCTATCTGACAAATGCCCGCGAATTGCAGGATGTACCCGGAGAATGGTATCATGATATAGATGCCCGTAAAGTGTATTATTATCCACGGGAAGGAGAGAAGATGCAGGAGGCGGAAGTGATCGTGCCTGCCGTTGAGACATTAGTACGGGTGGAAGGAACTTTAGATCGTCCTGTGTGTCATATTCGTTTTGAGAAAATTACTTTTTCCTATACTACGTGGATGCGTCCGTCAGAAAAAGGACATGTACCTCTTCAGGCAGGTATGTATCTGACAGATGGTTACCGGATTGATCCGAAAATGCAACGGAACTACTTGAATCATCCGTTGGATAACCAAGGATGGTTGGGACGTCCCGCAGCTGCTGTTCGTGTGGTTGCTGCAAGGCAGATTGATTTCGAGCGTTGCCGGTTCGAGCATTTAGGCTCGACCGGATTGGATTATGAAGAAGCGGTGCAAGGCGGTGTTGTTTGTGGCTGTCTCTTCCACGATATTGCAGGAAATGGTCTGCTGACCGGCAGTTTTTCTTCGGCTGCCCATGAAACGCATTTGCCATACGACCCTGCTGACCGCCGGGAAGTATGTACACACCAACATATCAATAATTGCTATTTCACGGAAATAGGCAATGAAGATTGGGGATGTCTTGCCATTGCTGCGGGATATGTAAGTGACGTTAATATCGAGCATAATGAAATCAGCGAAGTGCCTTATAGTGGCATCAGCCTTGGTTGGGGATGGACGCAAACTGTGAATTGTATGCGTAATAACAGAGTACATGCCAATCTGATTCATCATTATGCGAAACATATGTATGATGTAGCGGGTATTTACACGCTCGGTTCACAGCCAAAAGTTATGTAACGGAGAATTGCGTGCATAGTATTTATAAGCCGGGGTATGTGCACGATCCTAATCACTGGTTCTATCTTTATACGGATGAAGGTTCTTCCTTTATTACTGTACGTGATAATTGGACAGAAGGAGAGAAGTATCTGCAAAATGCCAATGGCCCGGGAAATGTATGGGAGAACAATGGCCCGAAAGTGGATAGTGTTATTCGTGAACGTGCGGGAGTGGAAGCAGGATATAAGGATTTACTAAATATCCAGTAGGTATTGACAAGTCATTTAACTGTAATACGTGATTCGTTCCACAGATATGGAACTAAAGGAAAACAATTGTAGAACTAAAGGGAAACAGATGTGGAACTAAACGTCAACCACTGTGGAACGAATTATTTCTTACGATTCAGTTTGTTAGTAATAGAAAGAAAAATGAAAAAGAAATATATGATATTGCTTAGTGCCTTGTCTTTGGCAAGCAGCACATTTGCCCAGACCTGGATCTGGTATCCGGGTGATTATGAAATATGGTTGGGCAACCAGATGAACAACCGCCGTACGGAACGCGGTGCATTTTTCCCTCCCTTCTGGAAAACGGACAGCCATTATGTGGTAGTGGAATTCAGCAAGAAATTGGATCTGGCGGAACCGGAAGAAATCTTCATTGCCGCCGAAGGAAAATACAATGTGAAATTGGACGGTAAACTGCAATTCGGTATGCCCTCCACCTTGAAACTCCCCGCAGGAAAACACAGTCTGAACATCAAAGTGTGGAATCAGTCCACTCCCCCCACTATTTATGTGAAAGGAAAAACCGTAAATACGGACAAAACTTGGAAAGTAACCTACGAGGACAAGAATGGATAGACGAAAGCGGAAAAGCCAGTGATACTTCTGCTACCGTTTATATGGATGCAGGGTGTTGGAACTTTGACGGAGCCACCCAACTGCCTTCCAAGTTTTCATTGGTTAGAAAACCGATGAAAGCAGTTTCCTCCACTCCCCGGAAAGAGGGGGTATTGTACGACTTCGGAAAAGAGACCTTTGGTTATATCACTCTGAAAGATGTAAAGGGAAAAGGAACGATCCATATCTATTACGGTGAAAGTCCTGAAGAAGCCTTGGATACGGAATATTGCGAAACATTGGACAAATTGCTGGCAGAGCCGGGGCAGATAACCGATCTGGCCATCCGGAATACACGGAAACTATACGATGAATACACTTTAGACAATAGCAAGGCTTTCCGTTATGTCTATGTCACTTGCGATCCGGGAGTAACGATGCAGGACGTTTCCATGCAATACGAATACTTGCCCGAAGAGTACCGGGGCTCATTCAAATGTAATGACGAAGAGCTGAACCGCATCTGGGAAGTAGGAGCGTACACCATGCACCTTACTACCCGTGAATTCTTTATCGACGGCATCAAGCGCGACCGTTGGGTATGGAGTGGCGATGCCATCCAGAGCTATCTGATGAACTACTATCTTAGAACCTGCCTTCTGGAATAATCAGAAACAGGCATTTGTACATAACTGTGTCAACGGTCAGCAAAGTGATGCGGTCACCCGCTATGCGAATATGTTTTCTGTCTTCTTTCAATATTTGAACGAAGATAAGCAACAAGCCATTAAACACTCCGTACTGCAGAATGACAGTATTTTGAAAATCACGACTCCTTATATGCGTTTCTATGAACTGGAAGCACTTTGTGCTCCTTGGCGAACAGGATGCTGTAATGAAAGAAATGAAAGCCTATTGGGGAGGAATGTTGAAGGAAGGAGCTACCTCCTTCTGGGAAAAATATAACCCGGAAGAAACCGGAACGCAACATCTTGCCATGTATGGCCGTCCTTATGGAAAGAGTTTGTGCCATGCATGGGGAGCCAGCCCCATCTATTTGTTGGGCAAATACTATCTGGGAGTAAAACCTGTAAAAGAAGGATATAAAGAGTTTGCTATTGCTCCTGTGTTGGGAGGAACTTTCAAGAAAAATGAGGAAATGTTCTCGTTTCTGACTGCCGAAGCGGACAAGAGAGGTATCTTTGTGATCCAGATGTTTTATAATATATTGTTAAGCAAGCCTTTTGCCGAGCATTACGGGTTGAAAACACAGGATCGTAACCGTCCTATTACTCCGCTGATCAGTGATTATACACGTAAGTCGGTGGCCGCGTTTATAGAAAAATATCCCAATGTGGGTTTGCTGGTATGCTTGGGGGAAGCGATGGATACCTATGAGGATGATGTGGAGTGGTTTACCAAAACCATTATTCCGGGAGTGAAGGACGGGGTGAAGGCATTGGGGCGTACGGATGAGCCGCCCATCTTGCTGCGTGCGCACGATACGGACTGCAAGATGGTGATGGATGCCGCGCTGCCGTTATACAAGAACCTCTATACCATGCATAAATACAATGGTGAGTCACTGACTACTTACGAACCGCGCGGTCCTTGGTCCAAGATACATTCGGATCTGAGTGCTTTGGGAAGTATTCATATCAGTAATGTGCATATTCTGGCAAACTTGGAACCGTGGCGTTGGGGATCTCCCGACTTTGTACAGAAAGCGGTGAATGCCATGCACAATGTACATGGAGCCAATGCCCTGCATCTGTATCCACAGGCTTCTTATTGGGACTGGCCGTACACGGCGGACAAACTGGCGGATGGAAAACGGGAGTATCAGCTGGACCGTGACTGGATATGGTACAAGACGTGGGGACGCTATGCATGGAACTGTCATCGGGACCGTTCATCTGAAGTGGAATATTGGGACAAGCAGTTGGGTGATTATTATGGTACGACTTCTGCCGAAGCCGGAGATATTCTGGAAGCATACGAGCAGAGTGGAGAGATTGCTCCGAAGTTGCTCCGCCGTTTCGGCATCACGGAAGGGAACCGGCAGACTTTGTTGCTGGGTATGTTTATGAGTCAGTTGGTGAATCCTTATAAATATACTATCTATCCGGGATTTTATGAGAGTTGCGGGCCGGAGGGCGAGAAGCTGATAGAATATGTGGAGAAAGAATGGAAAAAACAGCCGCATGTGGGCGAATTGCCGCTGGATATTGTGGCGCAGGTGGTGGAACACGGTGACAAGGCGGTGGCGGCCATTGACAAGGCTGCCGCAGCGGTGACTCGTAATAAAGAGGAGTTCGGACGTTTGCAGAATGACATGCATTGCTATCGTGAGTTTGCATACGCGTTTAACCTGAAAGTGAAAGCTGCGCAGCGTGTCTTAAACTATCAGTGGGGAAAGGATCTGAACGAATTGGATGCTGCTATTCCATTGATGGAACAAAGTCTGGATCATTACCGCAAGCTGGTGGCATTGACGGATAGTACTTATTATTATGCCAACAGTATGCAGACCGCGCAACGCCGTATTCCTATCGGTGGTGACGGTGGCAAGAACAAGACCTGGAAAGAGATGCTGGTGCATTATGAAAATGAACTGGCTAATTTCAAGGCGAACTTGCAGTTGCTGAAAGATAAGGCGGCAGGTAAGGTGACGGAAAGTGCAGCTGAGATAAAACCTTTGTCTGCCGCAAATGTGAAGATTCTGAACGGACTGACTCCGGTGAAACTGGCGACGGGTGCAAGCCTGTTTTCCAATGTGCCGGGCAAGGTAGATGCGTTGGCCGCCGAGTTGGAAGGGCTGACTGCTTATAGAATGAACGGGGATGTGCAGCGCAAGGAAGGTACGACAATAGAGTTTGAAGCAGCTGCTCCGGTGAATTTGTTGGTAGGTTATTTCCGTGATGACCAGAAGAAGTATGCGAAAGCTCCGAAACTGGAAACGGACGCTTCTGCCAATGATTACGGTCAGGCGGAACCGAAACTGACCAATGCCATACGCATAGCGGGTATGCCGCTGGCGAATGTACATGCTTATCATTTTGAGGCCGGAAAGCATACCTTGTTGCTGCCGAAAGGATATACGATGGTGCTGGGATTTACAGACGCGCAGGTAACTCCGCGTAATGCGGGACTGGCCGGTGCGGAGGAAACGATGGACTGGATGTTCTATTAGTAGCCGTAGTTCCAGAGGCTGGAATCGTAGTATAGCGTAAAATTTTCAAGTATATCTTGAGAATTTTACGCCATTTTGTACATAGTTCTAAGATTTTTATAAGGAAAAGTTGCTTAACTGATAAACTTTTTCCTATTTTTGTCGTATGAGCAGAAAGATAATAGCATACGAAAACTACTATAAAGATTTTTTTGATGCTCTGGATAAAGGTACGCAAGAAAAAGTCCTATATGGATTACTCTTATTAAAGACTCAAGATGGACTACCGGCAAAGTATGTGAAGTTTCTTAAAGAGGGTCTGTATGAGTTAAGAATAGAGTGGCAAGGTAATATCTATAGGATTTTCTTCTGTTATGATAAAGAGCATATTGTTATATTGTTCAATGGCTTTCAAAAGAAAACGCAGAAAACTCCAGATAGAGAAATTGATAAAGCATTAAAACTAAAGAAAGAATATTATGAGCGAAAAAGAACTGAAGATGTTTGATGTCGATGCACAGTTGGACGCTGTGTTTGGCAAAGAAGGGAACTCCGGAGCGTAAGGCTGCCGAAGACAGGGCTAATGCTTTCTTTACCGGGCAAATAATTGAAGAGGCAAGGAAGAAAGCAAATATGACACAGGCGGAACTTGCCGAAAAGATAGGGACTAATAAGTCTTATATTTCCCGTGTGGAAACAGGAAAAACAGAGCCTAAGGTTTCTACTTTTTATCGTATTGCTTCTGCTTTGGGATTGAATGTTGAGCTGACCCCTGCTATGTGATGGTAAAAATAGAGAATGAGATAAAAGTTCTCTGAATGGGTACATTTTCTTCTTTTGTCCGTCTTGCCAATAGATAAAAAGATAATTATGAAGAAGATATTGATACTGGCATTTTTCACTGTTGTCATTGGGAACATACGCCCAACGTGAAGTTCCGCAATCGCGCATGGAGCAGATTTATGAGGAAGCCAAGACTCCTTATAAATATGGGCTGGCTGTAGCTCCGGCCGACAACAAGCATAAAATAGACTGCCCTACCGTGTTCCGCGAAGGGGATAAGTGGTATATGACCTACGTGGTTTATAATGGTAAGAGCGGACTGGACGGACGTGGATACGAGACATGGATAGCCGAAAGTGATAATCTGTTGGAATGGCGTACATTGGGGCGTGTCTTGTCTTATCGTGACGGATTCTGGGATTGCAACCAGCGTGGTGGTTTCCCTGCATTGCCGGATATGGAGTGGGGAGGAAGCTATGCCCTGCAGACGTATAAAGGCAAGCATTGGATGACTTATCTGGGTGGGGAAGGGACCGGATATGAATCGGTGAACAAGCCGCTGTATATTGGTTTGGCCTGGACAGACCGGCCTTTGGGTTCCGCCCATGAATGGCAGGCACAGGACCAGCCCGTGATGAGTATCCATGATAAAGACGCGCAATGGTGGGAAAAGCTGACTCAATATAAGAGTGTGGTCTATTGGGATAAGGAGAAAACATTGGGCGCACCTTTCGTCATGTTCTATAACGCGGCAGGACGGCATCCGGAAACGGATTTGAAAGCGGAACGGGTGGGTATCGCCTTGTCCAAAGATATGAAGAAATGGAAACGATATCCGGGCAATCCGGTCTTTGCACACGAAGCGGACGGAACCATTACGGGGGATGCGCATATCCAGAAAATGGGCGATGTGTATGTCATGTTCTATTTCTCGGCTTTTGAACCGAGCCGCAAATACAAGGCATTTAATACATTTGCTGCCAGTTATGACCTAGTACATTGGACGGATTGGAAAGGGGCGGATTTGATTATCCCTTCTAAAGACTATGATGAATTGTTCGCTCATAAAAGTTATGTGGTGAAATACAATGGGGTGGTGTATCATTTCTATTGTGCCGTGAATGACGCGGAACAACGTGGTATAGCCATTGCTACCAGCAAACCGATGGGACGTTCACAAGTGCATTTCCCGGAACGGGAGGTGAAGAATCGCCGGATGGTGATGGAATTGGATAAAGGATGGAAAACATGGCTTTGTGATAAAAGTGCATACGGGCAGGCGGACAATGCCCCTACAGTGGTGGATATCCCTCATAACTGGGACGATTATTACGGTTACCGCCAACTGACTCATGGCAATCTTCACGGTACTGCCATGTACGAAAAGATATTCACGCTGGATAATTCTCAGTTTCCAATTTCCGACTCTTCATTCGGAAAACGTTATTTTCTTCGTTTTGAGGGAGTGGGGACGTATGCCACTATAACGTTGAATGGAAAGGATTTCGGCCGTCATCCCGTGGGGCGTACTACGTTGACATTGGATGTGACGGATGCGTTGAAGCTGGGAGAGAACAAGCTGGTAGTGAAAGCGGAACATCCTGAAATGATAGCCGACATGCCTTGGGTGTGCGGTGGCTGTTCCTCGGAATGGGGATTCAGCGAAGGTTCCCAGCCTTTGGGAATTTTCCGTCCCGTGGTGCTGGAGGCTACGGATGAGATCCGCATTGAGCCTTTCGGAGTGCATATCTGGAATGATGATAAGGCGGGAACTGTCTTTGTAGAAACGGAGGTGAAAAATTACGGGAAGACTGCCGAAACGGTGGAAGTGGTTAATAAATTCAGTAATGCGGATGGCAAGCAGGTGTTCCGCCTGACGGAGAAGGTGACTTTGCAGCCGGGTGAAAGGAAGGTGGTGAAGCAACAATCGCCAGTGCAGAATCCTGTTTTATGGAGTACGGAGAATCCTTATTTGTATAAACTGGCCAGTATGATAAAGCGTGGTAAGAGTACTACGGATGAGATTAGTACACCCTTTGGTATCCGTACCATCAGTTGGCCGGTGAAACGGGAGGATGGTGACGGACGGTTCTATCTGAATGGACAGCCTGTCTTTATCAATGGAGTGTGTGAATATGAACATCAGTTCGGACAAAGCCATGCTTTCAGCCGTGAGCAGGTGGCAGCCCGTGTGAAACAGATCCGTGCGGCGGGCTTCAACGCTTTCCGTGACGCTCACCAGCCCCATCACCTGGATTATCAGAAATATTGGGACAAGGAAGGGAGTCTTGTGGTGGACTCAGTTTTCGGCCCACGTGTGGTATGACACTCCGGAGTTTCGTGAGAATTTCAAGAAACTACTCCGCCAGTGGGTGAAAGAGCGTCGTAACTCGCCCAGTGTGGTGATGTGGGGATTGCAGAACGAAAGCACGCTGCCTAAGGAGTTTGCCGAGGAGTGTAGTGAGATTATCCGGGAAATGGATCCTACGGCCCGTACCATGCGTGTGATTACTACGTGTAACGGTGGTGATGGAACAGATTGGAATGTTATTCAGAACTGGAGTGGAACCTATGGTGGTGATGTGAATAAGTATGGCCGTGAATTGTCACAGAAGAATCAGTTGTTGAACGGTGAATATGGGGCATGGCGCAGCATCGGATTGCATACGGAACCGGCAGCTTTTGATGTGAACGGCGTATGGAGCGAGGAGCGTATGTGCCAGCTGATGGAAACCAAGATCCGATTGGCGGAACAGGCAAAGGACAGTGTGTGCGGACAATTCCAATGGATATTCAGCAGTCATGATAATCCGGGACGCCGCCAGCCGGATGAAGCGTATCGCCGGATAGATAAGGTGGGACCGTTTAATTATAAAGGATTGGTTACTCCGTGGGAAGAACCGCTGGATGTATATTATATGTATCGTGCCAACTATGTGCCGGCTTCCGAAGATCCGATGGTTTATCTGGCATCTCATACATGGGAGGACCGTTTTGCAACAGGCCGCAGACGGGCTACCATTGAGGCGTACAGCAATTGTGACAGTGTGTTGCTGTACAATGATGCGGTGGATGCTGAATACTTGGGACGGAAATTGAATCATGGGGTGGGGACTCATTTTATGTGGGAAAACCGCGATATCCGTTATAATGTGCTTCGTGCTGTGGGATACTTTAAAGGAAAACCGGCAGCGGAAGATGTATTGGTGCTGGACGGTCTGGAAAAAGCTCCTCATTTTGAAGCTCTTTACTGTGGTTCTGCTATAGTGCCTGTTGCTGCCGACCGGTTGAACGGAACTGATTTGTTGAAAGGAGCTGAGGGATATACGTATCTTTATCGTTTGAATTGCGGAGGAGATGCTTATACGGATACGTATGGTCAGGTCTGGGCGCAGGATAACAGCCGTTATTCTCATTCGTGGGCGGAATCATTTATCCATCCGTCGGACAGTGTGCAGTTATTGAGCCCTTATCAGGCGAGCCAGCGTACCACGAATGATCCCATTCATGGCACTAGGGACTGGGAACTGTTCCAGACTTTCCGTTTCGGACGCCATAAGCTGAACTTCCGCTTTCCCGTTCCGGATGGCGAGTATCGTGTGGAACTTTATTTTACAGAACCCTGGCATGGTACAGGAGGCGGCGTACAGACGGATTGTGAAGGCTTGCGTATTTTTGATGTAGCGGTAAATGATAAAGTACTTCTGGACGACTTGGATGTATGGGCTGAAGCGGGGCATGACGGCGCTTGCAAAAAGGTGGTGAATGCTATCGTGAAAGGGGGAGTCTTGAAGATTAATTTTCCGGAGGTGAAAGCGGGGCAAGCTTTGATTTGTGGCATTGCGATAGCTTCGGCCGCTTCTGTGGAGCCTGTTGCTAATCAAGGGGCTGATGACCGGAATGTAAGTTTCAGCTGGGCTGCCCAAGACAAGGATGTGATGGAAAAGACTCCCAAAGAATTATTGCCTGAAGATAAAAACGCCCGTGCCAATGTGACTTATCAAGCGGAGGACGCTGTGCTGAAAGGCAAGTTCATAAAGAAAGAGGTTAAGAAACAAACCGGTGTCTTCTTTGGTAAAGGTGAGAAAAGCAGTATTACCTGGAATATCTCTACCGGTCTGGCACAGGTCTATGCCCTTCGTTTTAAATACATGAACGCTACGGGGAAGCCTATGAAGGTGCGTATGCAGTTCATCGACTCCAAAGGGGTGGTACTGAAGGAGGATCATCTGACTTTTGCCGAAACTCCCGGAAAGTGGCGTGTTCTTTAATATTTCTGTAAAAGAAAAGGGTACAAAATGCCCTTTCGTCCGTCTACTTGATATGAAGATCATCATGTATTACAGCACAATTAATGCATGATTGGGAGAACCGGCAAGGGCTGCTTTTGTGCCTTTTGCCAAGCAGAAGGGGGATTGTTCGATGAGTCTGGACGGGATGTGGAAATTCCGGTGGACTCCTGTGCCTTCCGAACGGATAACGGATTTTTACCGTACGGACTTTAATGACAAGGATTGGAAAGATTTTCCGGTTCCTGCCAATTGGGAAATCAACGGATACGGAACACCTATTTATGTATCGGCAGGATATCCGTTTAAAATAGATCCTCCACGGGTAATGGGGGAGCCTAAAGCTTCGTATACCACCTACAAGGAACGTAATCCGGTGGGACAATACCGGCGTACTTTCACGCTTACCGCTGGGTGGAAGGCAAATGGGCAGACTTTTCTTCGTTTTGAAGGAGTGATGAGCGCTTTTTATGTGTGGATAAACGGTGAACGTATAGGGTATAGCCAGGGAAGTATGGAACCTAGTGAGTTCAATATCACCCGTTGGTTGAAACCGGGAGAGAACCAAATAGCTTTAGAGGTTTATCGGTATAGTGACGGATCTTATTTGGAAGATCAGGATTTTTGGCGTTTTGGAGGTGTTCATCGCAGTATTCATTTGGTGCATACTCCAGATATCCGTATCCGTGACTATGTAGTGCGTACCCTCCCTGCTGTTCAGGGGGAATTATCAAGATTTCCGACTGCTGATTGATCCGCAGCTCAGCGTTTACCGGGGAATGGACGGTAAAGGTTATACGTTGCAGGCGGTGCTGAAGGATGCGGATGGAAGGGAAGTAGTGAATATGGTTGGCAATGTGGAAGATATCTTGGATTTGGAGCATAAGGCGGCACGGATGAATGAATGGTATCCGCAACGTGGTCCACGTAAGATGGGACGTATGTCCGCCGTTATAAAATCTCCGCAACGTTGGACAGCCGAAACTCCTTATTTATATAAGTTGGAACTTCGTTTACAGAATGCAAACGGACAGACCATAGAGCAAGTGGAACAGCCGGTAGGTTTTCGTTGTATTGAAATAAGACGGACAAATGTTGGTTAACGGTAATTCTGTCCGCTTTCGTGGGGTAAACCGTCATGAACACGATCCGTATACGGCACGCGTGATGAGTGAGGAGAGAATGTTGCAGGATATATTGCTGATGAAACAAGCCAATGTGAATGCAGTCCGTACCAGTCACTATCCCAATGTGAGCCGTTGGTACGAACTGTGTGACAGCTTGGGACTGTATGTGATGGATGAGGCGGATATAGAAGAGCACGGATTACGTGGAACATTGGCTAGTACATCCGATTGGTACGCCGCTTTTCTGGATCGTGCGGTACGTATGGCGGAACGCGATAAAAATCATCCTTCGGTAGTGATGTGGAGCATGGGAAACGAAAGCGGTTATGGACCTAACTTCGCTGCTATTTCGGCATGGTTACACGATTTCGATCCCACTCGTCCTGTACACTATGAAGGAGCTCAGGAGTAAACGGAGAACCTGACCCGAAAACAGTGGATGTAATCAGCCGTTTCTATACCCGTGTGAAACAGGAGTACTTAAATCCGGGTATTGCAGAAGGAGAAGACAAGGAACGTGCGGAAAATGCACGTTGGGAGCGGCTGCTGGAGATTGCGGAGCGTACCAATGACGACCGTCCGGTAATGACAAGTGAATATGCCCATTCGATGGGAAATGCATTGGGAAACTTTAAAGAATATTGGGATGAAATATATAGCAACCCCGTATGCTGGGTGGTTTTATATGGGATTGGGTAGATCAGGGAATCTACAAGACTTTACCCGACGGTCGTACACATGGTGGCTTATGGTGGTGACTTTGGCGATAAGCCGAACTTAAAAGCTTTCTGCTTTAATGGATTGTGCTGATGAGTGACCGTGAAACTACACCTAAATATTGGGAGGTAAAAAGGTATATGCACGGTTGAGTTGAGAGTTGAGAATGGAGAGTTGAGAGTAACCAACCGGAATCACATATTGATTTATCACTTTATCGTTGCCTGTGGACATTATCAGTGGATGGTAAGGAGAAAGAACGGGGAGAAATAACATTGCCGGAAATAACTCCAGGCGAAAGTAAAACAATTGGTTTGAAGGATTTCGCTGTCTGTGGATTCTTTGATAATAAAAGGGAAGAAGATTGAAACAAATAAAAACTGGCTCTTTCCGATTGCCAACTGAAAGTAAGCATTGTTTTGAAATCGGATGCTCTTTGGGCAAAGGCAGGACATGAAGTAACTTGGGAACAATTCTGTTTGCAAAAAGGAGATTTAGCTTCTGCTGATTTAATTAATAAAGGAGTGCTTCAGGTGAAAGAGGATGATAAATCTTTATTGATTAGTGGGCACGGTTTTTCTGTCCAGTGGGAAAAGAAAGTGAACGGAAGTATGACTTCCCTTATATATAAGGACAAAGAATGCTGGCTTCCGATGATTTTCCGGTTCAGCCTGTCACTCAAGTTTTCCGTGCTCCGACAGATAATGACAAGAGCTTCGGAAACTGGTTGGCTAAAGACTGGAAATTGCATGGGATGGATCATCCGCAGATAAATCTGGAATCTTTCCACCATGAAAAACGTGCAGACGGGGCGGTCATTGTCCGGATTCAAACAAGTAATTTATATAAAGAAGGAAAAGTGGTGACGACTTCTGTCTATACGGTCTTTTCAGATGGAACGATTGATCTGAAAACAACTTTCTGCCACAAGGAGTTCTTCCTGAAATTCCCCGTTTAGGAATCGCATTCTGTCTGGCGCCTGCTTATGATACATTTACCTGGTATGGCAGAGGGACCACAGGATAACTATCCTGACCGCAAAACATCTGCTATGATAGGGCTTTGGAAAGGAAGCGTTGCAGAACAGTACGTACATTATCCACGTCCGCAGGATAGTGGGAACAAAGAGGAAGTGCATTGATGACCCTGACCGACAAACAGAATAAAGGTATTCGTGTTGACGCAGAATAGAAAATTTTCATTTTCTGCATCTGCCCTGCATTACACCGTACAGGACATCTATGAAGAAACTCACGATTGCGATTTAAAACCACGTGCGGAAGTCATTCTTAGTATGGATGCTGCCGTACTTGGATTAGGAAACAGTAGTTGCGGACCGGGTGTATTGAAGAAATATGCCATAGAGAAAAAAGAACATACGCTGCATCTCCGCATCAGTAGTAAACAATGATAGCAATAAATAACTAACACAATTATAAAAGTAACAATGAAAAAAGTAACCACTTTATTATCAACCTTGGCGTTGGCAACTACCCTGGCTGCTCAAAACCTTCCACAAACGGAAAGGCAATATCTCTCCGGTCACGGATGTGATGATATGGTAGAATGGGACTTCTTCTGTACTGACGGAGCAATTCCGGCAAATGGACGAAGATCGGCGTACCGTCATGCTGGGAGTTGCAGGGCTTTGGCACTTATCAGTATGGAATCACTTTCTATGGAAAGCCATTTCCTAAAGGTGTTGCCGATGAAAAAGGTATGTATAAGTACGAATTTGAAGTCCCGGAAAAGTTCCGCGGTAAACAGGTCAATCTTGTATTCGAAGCTTCAATGGCAGATACGGAAGTAAAAGTGAACGGACGCAAAGTGGGTTCCAAACATCAGGGAGCCTTCTATCGTTTTTCGTACAACGTCACGGATTTCCTGAAATATGGCAAAAAGAATTTATTGGAAGTCACTGTTGCCAAAGAGAGTGAAAATGCCAGTGTGAAC
>VOFH01003958.1_pt1 | contig 13753 bp, 30 predicted proteins | sample 5384091 | NCBI WGS metagenome assembly VOFH01 (sample SAMN12384727, study PRJNA508395) | human gut metagenome | isolation source: healthy gut G | host: Homo sapiens
AACCGGGAGGATGCCGTCATGCCGTATATTTATCTGAACAATGCGATGGTGCTTGCGAGGTATTTTGACAAGCGGGAAAACATGAAGCAGCAGCCGGGAGCCTACTGGCATCCGGGGTATCCGCTCTTATATTTCGGGTATAACCTGCTCGAGCGCATGTTCCGCGGTTTACCGGATTTTATACGGTGCACGGTCCGTCGCCGCTTCTAAAGAACACCTACGAGGCGCTCTGGCAGCGGGAGGGAGCGCTTTTGTCGGAGGTTTGCAGCCACAGATTCCGCAGCAGGGAGGATGTGAGTCAGTATCTGCTCAGAGAATGGCAGAAGCTGGAGGGTAATTTTTATCCTGTCAATGCCTGCCGGTTCTGCAGGTATTATGATCTCTCGGATCAGAATACATCGCTGCTTCATGTGATTGAGAAGAAAAAAGCCCGGCTGTCTGCATCAATGATTCCCAGAAGGTGGAGGCATATGACAGGGTCAAGAGGGAATTAAACGAAGCATTTTTAAAAGCTTTTCCGAAAAAGAGTTCCTTTGAAACGGGCGGAGCAGGGGAAAAGCACTAAGACAGAGAGGAGACGCCATGGAAACAAAGAGCAGAACAGAATATTCGGCAATGAATACAACCGTGGCGGTCATCTCCAGAATGACGGCGATTCTGATGGGATTTGTGACGCGTGTGATTTTTACGCATACGCTGGGTGAAAACTATGTCGGAATCAACGGTCTGTTCACCGATATTTTAAACGTGCTTTCGTTGACCGAGCTTGGCGCAGGCACGGCAATCACTTACGCCTTGTACCGGCGATCGCGGAGGGCAACATCAAAAAGCAGCAGCAGGCGATGAAGCTTTTTTACCAGACATTTTACCGTGGAACCGCGGTGTGTGTGGGCGTGCTGGGACTGGCGCTGATTCCGTTTATGGACGTACTCATGAAAAACAGACCCGAGGTGGAGCATCTGACGTTTATTTACCTTCTCTATCTCGCCAACTCCGTGCTGTCGTATCTGCTGGTGTACCAGAGGGACGCTGATTGAGGCGCATCAGATGAATTATGTGGTGCTCATCTATCAGACCGGCTTTTCTGGTGCTGCAGGATCTGCTGCAGATTGTTGTGCTGCTTACTACGGGAAACTTTATTCTGTTTTTGCTGATGTATCTGATGTGCACGGTTCTGTCAAATGTGTGTATCGCGAAAGGCGGAAAAGCTTTTCCCGTATTTAAAGGAAAAAGAGAAGGAACGTCTTCCGCAGAGGAGCGGACGGACTGTTTCGGAATATCCGCGCCATGATGATGCACAAGCTTGGGACGGTCGTTGTAAATAATACCGATAATTTACTGATCTCCGCGTTTGTCGGCGTGGTCAGTGTCGGAATATATTCCAATTATTATCTTCTGATCGGTTCCGTCCGCCAGGTGTTGGACCAGGTCTTTGCGGGAATTACAGCGTGTGTGGGCAATCTGGGAGCAACGGAGGAGCAGGGCAAAATCCGCGAGATTTTTTGAGACGGCCTTTTTTTATCGGGCAGTGGCTTTACGGGTTTGCGGCGATCTGCCTGTACGAATTGCTCAATCCGTTTGTGGAGCCTGGCTTTTGGCAGACAGTATCTGTTTGAACGCTCCGTTGTCATGATCTTATGCCTCAACTTTTTATCAACGGAACCAGGAAAGCGGTGCTGACCTTTCGGGATTCCATGGGATTGTTCTGGTTCGATCGCTACAAGGCGCTGGCGGAGGCGGCGCTCAATCTGGTGCTGTCGATTCTTCTGGTAAGACAGTATCAGACGCTCGGCGTATTTATCGGAACGTTTTTGTCAACGATTCTCACGTCGGTGTGGGTGGAGCCGTTTGTCCTGTACCGGAGAAGACTGCATCTGCCGGTGCACCGGTTTTATCTGCGCTACCTTTTTGTATGCGGTCTGTGTGGGAGCGGTATGGATTGTGCCAGACCTGGTCTGCGGACTGGCAGAGGAAGTCCGCTTACCGTTCTTCTCATCCGGCTGCCACTCTGTGGTGCTGCCCAATCTGTTGTTTTTATGGCATACGGCAGGACGAAAGAATGGAAACGGGTGTTGGAGCGCCTGCGGCGCATCGAGTGGGGCAGGCTGCATCGGGGAGGAATGTGATGAGACAGCAGATGGAAGAAGAACAATGGGATTTGTGCAGGCTGCTGGATGCGGCGCTGCACGGCAGACCGGCGGAAATGCTCCGCCGGCTGAAAAATACGGAGCCATTCTTGAACTGGCAGACCGGCATCGCGTGCTGCCGCTGCTGTACGACGTGCTGGCACCCAAGCTGCCCGGGAGGATGAGAACCGGAAGCGCCTTGAGAAGAGAAGCGCAGAGACGGTGCGGCAGAGCTACCGCCTGCTGTTCCTCGGGAAATATGTGACAGGACTTTGCGGGAACATGGAATCGAGACAGTTCTTTTAAAGGGGAGCGGCACGGCGGGACTCTATCCGGTGCCGGAACTTCGCAAGTCCGGGGATATTGATCTGCTCGTTGCGGATCAGAAAGCGGGAGAAAAAAGGCGTATGAGGTGCTGCATGAGCATGGATTCCGGAAAGCCCCAGAGCAGCACGCACACCATCATATCGTCTGCGTTGGCACAGAGCAGATCGGAATAGAAATTCACGTTGCGCTGGCAGAGCCGTTCGACTCCAAAAGCGTCAACGAGTGGCTCGCCGTACATCAGGCGGAATTTCTGGCGCACTGTGAGAGGACGGCGGTGATGGGGGTGGAGTTTCCGGTGATGCAGCCGGCATATCATGCGTTTACCTGATGCTTCATATGCTGCAGCATTTCCTGCGTGCCGGATTTGGGTTAAAGCTGCTTTGCGACTGGGTCGTATTCTGGGAAAAGGGATACGGCAGCGGGGTAGAGGAGCATTTTTGCTCCATGGCAGAGGAATGCCGCGTGATGGGATTTGCGCGGCTGGTGACGGCGGTCTGTAAAATATCTGGGACTTTCCGGGGAAAAAGTGCCCCTGCTGCTTTGCCGATTTGACTGGGAGGCGGAAGTTGCAAATCTGGAAGCATTCCTGACAGAGATTCTGGAAGCGGAGGAGTTCGGCAAGTCAAGTGCCGACCGTATGGTGGCGCTGCGGGGAACCGGCTGGCGGGATTATTGCAGGAATTTCATCATCAGATGCTGCTCACCTATCCAGGGGCAGGGCGCTACCGCATTCTGCATCCGGTGTTGTGGGTGATGATGTTCTGCGGTTTTGCATACCGCAACGTTAAGATGCGCCGGGTATCCGGGGTACGCGGTGTTAAAGAAGGCGAGCGCGCGGAAAGCTTGTGGAGGAGATGAAGCTGTTCCGCTAGAAAATAGGATGTTCGACGGGAAAGGAGGAGAGCAAAATGGATACATGGTACTGGGCACTGGAATATGTCAGGGTATTTTTTGCCTATGTGATGATTCTGTTTGTGTGGCCGTCTGGTATTCGGGACTACTTAAGAGGCAGAAGCCGCACGGTGCGGTTTGCTTTCTGTGTGACGGTTCCGGTTGTGCTGCTCAATACGGTGGTACTAAGTCTGGGCGTGTTTCATATACTGTACGGATGGCTGATTGCCGTGCTGTTTTACGGCACATTGCTGCTTGGCTTGCTAAGATGGCACCCCGTGCGGCGGGAGCAGATCAAAAAAGATCTCCCGCCTGTTTCTGGGAACCTACGGCATCCGGCTTTGCTGCTTCGCCTGCGCAACAGAGTAAAAGACGGGATCGGGCATGTACATGCACAATTCAGGCAGAGCATACGGGGACGGCGCTGCGTCTATCTGATGCTGGGGGTGGTTGTGTGCTTTGGCATGGTGTATTTTTCCTACAGGGCATTCCATGATTACTCCTACGGGTTTGGCGATATGTACCGCCACCACTCGTGGATCTACGGGCTGTTAAACGGTACGCCTTTTTATGAGGAATCTACCCGGAAGCCATGCACTGCTTTATCTACGCCATGCGCGTGCTGTTCGGGGTAAAGATTTACAGCAGCCAGCTGTTTCTGGCGGAATCCACGTCGCGGTTTTTCTGGTCAGCGCGTATCTGCTGCTGAAGGAATTATTTGCATGGGATGGAACCGCGGTGCTTGCACTGGCGTTGTTCCTGACCGTGGATCTTTGTGCATTGACGAGATCTTTTCCATGTCCCGTCTGCAGTGGACGCTGCCGCAGGAGTTCGGACTGTATACACAATTCCTGTGCGCACTGTTTCTGCTTCGCTGCCTTAAGACGGACTTTAGCGACAGATCCGGCAGCCGGAAGAGCGGATCAGAAAGTTTTTGACGGATGAGAATCTGCTGCTGTTTCTGCTGTCACTGGCGGCTTCCCTTGCCATTCATTTTATGTCACGATGATGGCGTTTTCCTCTGCGTGGTGATTGCCGCGTGCAGGCTTCCGCTCTTTTTCAAAGAGAAGGTTTGTATCTCTCGTAAAGGCGGTCTGCCTCGGTGTGCTGATAGCGGTGCTGCCGATGGGAATTGCGTATGCGAAGGGTGTACCGTTCAGGGATCGATCGGATGGGCGGTCAATGTCATAAACGGTACGGATACCGCGGAGGGCGTACCAGCCAGGCGGAACAGATCTTAGAACAGGCGCAGACATCGAGGAGCAGACATCGAAGGAGCAGACATGGTCCGGTGAGAGGATGACGAGAGCGGGGAGACGACAGAAGCAGCGGTGCAGCCGACGGAACAATCCCGGGGGAACGGGCAGACACCGGATGGCGGGAGTGCGATGCAGGACAAAATAGTGCTCGAAACAATCCGCCGGTAATCATATGCTTGCGATGGCAGAACGGATGGCGGCATCGTTCGCCGGCAAGGCACAACTGGTCTGGAAATACGGGTATGTGCAGCTGTACCGTGAGAACCGGGCGGAATGGATTGTGGTTTTTAGCGGTCTGGCACTGATCCTCTGGGCGGTGTACCGGATGGCGGCGGGATTATCACCGGCCTGCTAAAAAAAGTGACAGCAAAAAGATCCGGCAGCCTGTTTGACGGATATCCCGGTGCTGGTCGGAATATCGGATTGTCTATACGGCGCCGTTCCTCCGGGCTGCCGGAGCTTATTGCAGGCGCAGACAGCTTTTCATTCTGGCGGTCGTGGTCATTCCGGTGGATCTGGCTGCCGGGCAAGCCCTACGCCCGGCAGACGTGTGCTGCCGCTTGCGCGCTTGCCGCGGGAGTGGCGGTGATCTATGTGGGGACGAGACAGCTTGGCATTTTTCACGGATACCTCTACTATGAACTGACCAGATACAATGCGGCGGTGATGGTGACACAGGACATCACGGATAAATTCCCGGAGAACAGCTATACGATTGTGTCTACCACGGACGAACTTTACCAGGTGATCGAACAGGGGCGGCATGAGGGGCTTTTTGACTTTTCCTGAACCGGGTGAACGGAAGTGGCTATACCCTGCCGACGGAATACATTTTTTGTGTATGTGGAGAAGCAGGCCGATCCAATACGCGCAGAACCACTTCTTTACCGGACCGGACTGGCTGGCAGAGGAAAATACACTTTACTATACGACCTATTTCAGCGAGGGGAACAGCATCAATGCCTCGGAGATCTCGCGGGAGCAGGCAGAGAAGGAGATGATGACGTTCTCAAAACTCTCGCAGACCTATTCCAATCTGGACAGCCGCACGATACTGGAATCCAAAGCGTACGAATGGTGCAGGAAGTTTGAAGCATCCTATCCGCAGGAGATGAAGGTATATTATGAAGATGAGAATTTCTGCTGCTATATCATACGGCAGAACACCTATCGGTTATATCAATTTGGAGGAATCATGAGTGGCCGTTGAAAAGGATTTTGGCGCTTGGCGCAGCGGTTGTTTTGTGTCTTATAGCAGCAGGTCAAATGGGCAGTCTGTTTCACTGGAAGGTGACATGTACGCCGGCGGCGTTTGCAGAGTCATCCAGGAGGCTTTCCAATCCGGACCGCGGATTTTATTACATTTACGGCTACCGCATTACGGATGAACCGGTCGACTATGCCACAGATTTAAGAGACAGGACGAGGGAAGATGACGCGACGCGGCTTGGAATGATGCAGATCAATCTGCGGGAATACCGGACGGTGCCATATCGGAGGAGGGGCTGTCCAATGTCCGGCAGTTGTTTGCAGCCATGGCGGACAGCGACAAGAAATGGATCGTCCGTTTCCTCTATGACTGGGGGGAGAACGAGCAGTATGAACCGGAGAATCTTGACATTATATTGCAGCATATGGAGCAGGCGGGAGATGTGATTCGGGAGTATCACAGCTGTATCTATACGCTTCAGGGACTCTTTATCGGCAACTGGGGGAGATGAACGGAACAAAAATACACGGACCCGGATTCCATGAGAGAACTGGCGGCACGCCTTGCCGATGTGAGCGATGCGTCCACGTTTCTCTCCGTGCGGACGCCGGCGCAGTGGAGAAAAATCACGGGGAGGCGGCACCGGACGGCTGGACAAGAACCCGCTGGCCAAAAGGCTTGGACTTTAATGACGGCATGCTGGGAAGCGTGAGCGATTACGGAACTTACAGCGATAATACCAGACAGGACGCCGGGGATTTTTCGGCGTGGACGCGGGAGGAAGAACTGGCATTTCAGGATGTATTGTGTAGCAGTGTGCCGTCCGGCGGGGAAGTGATTGTCGATAACCCGTACAATGATCTTGAAAATGCGATCGCGGATTTAAAAACCATGCATGTGAGTTACTTAAACGAGGGACTATGACAGGAATGTCCTGGATAAGTGGGCAGGAACGGTCGTGAATACAGATGACTGCTACGACGGAATGGACGGCTGGTCTTATGTGGAACGGCATCTGGGGTACCGTCTGTGGATTGCCGGTGCCGCTTTGAGCCATTCGTTCTGGGCGGATACGGTGGAGGTAAATGCTGCTTTAAAAAACAGCGGGTTTGCACCGTTTTACCGGCAGACAAAAAGTCTGTGTGAGCGTTACAGATGAGGCGGGGGCAGTCTGCTATACGGATGAATGGGAAGAGGAACTACTTAAGCTTTCCGGTGGAAATGAGGATGACAGGGAACTGGCGCTCACCGGAACCATTCCGATCCGCGGCTGGGAGAGCGGGACTTACCGGGTATATATCAATCTTAGCGATGCAGACAGCGGGGGAACAGATTTTACTTGCAAACGAAGCGGATGCCACAGAAAACGGATACTGCCTCGGTGAGGTGGCAGTGCGATAGGTGCACAACGATGCAAGTACAAAGGCTTACAAGTGCAAAATCGTACAAGAAATCACAAGTTTGTATGAGGAATCACGCCGCAGAAACCACTATAATGAAAAGAAAAAAGAATCCTGTATATGGTGGGATTGTGGAAGGTGGTTTCTTATGCAGAACTATGAAAACCGGAAGTGATTTTGATGACGGAATGTTCGGAGGGCGTCTATCTGGCAAGCGGCGGACAGACCGGGGAAGATCCGACGGCAGATGGATGTGACAGCCGGTACATGAAGGAGCCTGAAAAAGCCGGATTACAGCAACAGCAATGTGCAGATGCGTGCCTATGACAGAAAAGGCTGCGAGGGCTGTGCGGCGGATGACGGTGACGGCTGCAAGCTGCAAAAGGGTGATGCAAAGTCGCCGGAAATGTCTATCAGCCTGTCTGGGAACAGCAGGGACTGACCCCGGATACCATGGTCTGGTAGAGAAAATGCCGGCATGCCGTTCTGGCAGAAAATTCATGCTTGACAGCGCAAACACAGAATTTTATACTTAAAATATGTGTATGAGTCAGCGGCAGAAGTGCCGCAAAAAGTGTTAGAAGGTGGCTGGTTTTATGAAGAATTATGAGCGTCCGGTGATGATACGGACGGAGGAGCTTGCAGAGGGGGGTTTATCTTGCGAGCGGAGGCATCAAGTGTGACAGTGTCTACATGAACGGTGTGTGGCAGGCGCCGGATTATTCCGACTGGAATGGCACACACGCGGATACAAGCAGCAGTTCGGATGTCTTGGATGCCCGGCGAATACTGCTTCCGGCTGCGGTCTGTTGAGCCATTATGTGGATTCCGGGTATGCGGGAAGTTACGATGTGGATAATGGTAACCGTAAGCCGTCATGGGAGAAGAAGGGCTATGGTCCGGATGATGCGGTCACAGACTGGAACATGTAACAATCTTTAAAACGGGGGAAATGCTATGACGAATTATGAGAGTCCTGTGATTCTTAGAACAGAAGAGCTTGCGGAAGGGGTCTATCTTGCAAGCGGATGCTATACGGCGAGCGCGTACATTCATCAGACACCGCAGTCCGGAAGCGGGGAGTACCGTATCAGGTGAACGGTCAGCACAGTGCCGATCATACGAAAGAGGCGCAGACACTGACCATTTCGTTCAGTCTTCCGGTAACCTACACCAGTTCCGGCGGATCACTGGTATCCGGCAGCGGAACGAATACACTTGTGATCAATTATAACTATCATCAGAATCCGACCGACAATATCGGACTCGGGGGATCTGGTCGTGCAGGCAGATGCGGGGCTTGCGGTGACAAGCGTGAACATTACAGATTAAGAAGCCGGCAGGCGACCGGGCGGATGTGAGAAGTCAAAAGCTTCGCGGGAGAATCGGTTCCTCCTGTGAAGCTCTTTTTTTATGTAATAGGAAACTCCTTTTCTATTACATAAAAAACTCTCCAGGGATCGCACTGCGGCGGATAAGAAACATGTCGCATATGCGACCCGCCGCAGGCGGAGAATCCTGCAGACAGAATTCATTTTATGAAAGAATAGGAAAAATTACAATGCTTGAGAAGTTCAGACGGGAGCGGATCAAAGAGGGAATGCTCCGGGATATGTGGAGAAAGACGCTATGGATCTACGAATATGCGAGAATTTATTGGAAGCAGATGATATTTTATACGGTTCTGGGACTTGGGGAACGCTGGTATCACTGGTTTCCAGTCTCATTTCCCGCGATATGGTGGATATAGTCACGGGACAGCAGGCGGGGCTTTTGGCGCGCACTTTCTGCCTCTATATCGGGTTCTCGGTTGGAAATGTCCTGATTTCCCAGATCTCCAATTACTTTGCGAACAAGATCAGCATCAGCGTGGACAATGCCATCAAGGCGGATATTTTTGAAAAATGCTGCTGACGGATCTGGAGTCAATCCAGAACTACCACACGGGAGATCTCTTAACGCGCTGGAGTTCGGATGCCTCCAATATTTCAAGCGGTGTCCTAAACTGATTCCGAATCTGGTGATCTATACGGTGCGTTTTGTCAGCACCTTTGCGGTCGTGTTCTACCATGATCCGATGTTTGCGTTACTGGCACTGATCGGCATGCCAGTCAGCATGCTGATGTCGAAGACGCTGCTTCACCGCATGAAGGGGAACAATGAGCGGAGCGCGGCGATGAGCGCAAAGATGTCGGAAACTTTAATCAGAGGCATTCTCCAATATCCAGACAATCAAGGCATTTGATCTGATCCGGCTGTACGCGGAGCGTCTGCGCGGTCTGCAACGGAATATCTCACCATGAAGCTGGAGTTTCAGAAAATGTCCATGGCGACCTCAATTCTGCTGTCGATCGTGGGACTTGCGGTGTCCTACAGCTGTTACGGGTTTGGAATCTACCGGGTGTGGAGCGGGGCGATTTCCTACGGTACCATGACTATGTTTTTATCGCTGTCGGCTCCCTCACGGGAACCTTAAACCAGCTGGTGTCGCTGGTGCCCACGGCAGTGTCTTTGACCACATCGGCGGGAAGGCTGATGGACATTCTTGATATGCCAAAGGAAGACTTTTCGGATGCCGATCAGGTGGAGCAGTTCGCCGCACAGAATCGGTCGGATGGCATCGGAATCGTCTTTCCGGGGTGAGTTACGCCTATCATAATGGAAAGCAGGTGTTTTGCGGTGCAGACTTTTGGCGCGTCCCAAGGAGATTGTCGCTCTCGTGGGACCTTCCGGGGAGGGAAAGACGACGATGCTCCGCCTGATGCTGGGACTTTGCATCCGCAGGAGGGCGAGCGGACCTTGATCGGGGAGACAGACGGGGAGAAGATTGCCGTGGATCCCTCTGCAAGAAGGCTGTTTTCCTATGTGCCGCAGGGAAATACCATGTTTTCGGAACAATCGCGGAAAATATGAGAAATGTAAGACCGGAAGCCCTCGGATGAGGAAATCTGTGAAGTGTTAAAGGCGGCATGTGCCTGGGAGTTTGTGGAAAAACTTCCCGATGGGATCTATTCCATGGTTGGAGAGCGTGGAGGCGGATTCTCGGAGGGACAGGCGCAGCGTCTGTCGATTGCCAGAGCACTGCTTCGCCGATCACCGATTCTTCTGCTGGATGAGGCGACCTCGGCGTTAGACGCGTCGCAACGGAGCGCAGAGTGCTGCGGAATATCATGAGTACCACGGAGCCACGCACCTGTATCGTCACAACACACCGCCCGACGGTATTGTCCATCTGTCAGAAGGTGTACCGCATCCGGGAGCAGAAGTGTGCAGATGCAGGAGGAAGAGATCCGTCAGATGATGCGGGAATTTCTAAAGAGCATCGATGGCGGCTTTTAAGATCCCGGCGGCGGAAGGCTCTTTTGTGCAGTACAGCCGGCAGGAAAAGATGAGCGGAGCGAGGGCTTCGGAAAAATGCAGATTGGCGAAGGAGAAGCTCCCTTTGTCCACGCGGGGAGATCATCCGCTGCAGGATGTGGAGCACTTTTTCGTCCGGCTGCAGGGGACTGCACCTGATCTATGGCAGCCTGCTTTAAGAAGATGATGCCGCCGAGCGGATAGTCTTTCGGGGGTGCAGATGCCCGATGTGCCGCACCATGGAAGTCCATAGGCGTAGGGTATGCTGTTTCTGATTCCGGAGCAGGTTTAAGTCGCCGTTTAAGAGGGGCGTCTGGTACAGATCATGCCACAGGGCAGAGTGTGTGGACTTCCCGGTTCCGGAACTGCCGGAAACGAGAAAGGCGCGCCCGCGGTACAAAAAAAGAGGCGGAGTGCAGCACATAAAGCTCCTTCTGCTGGGTCAGGATGAGAAAAGCGAAGCGAAGCGCGTGAAACAGGTCTTCGAGGTGCATATCATCCGGATCCGGCATGCGGTAAAGGACGGCGCGTGAGCCGTCTTTTTTACATGCATTTCGCGGATGCCCACGGCGCTGCAAAAAGAAACAATACGAACTTCCGCTGTCGCAGATGGTAAAGTTCCTCCGTGTGAATAAGCACGGCGCCGTAAGGAATGGAAGCCGGTTTCCCGGTCAGAATAAGAACCTCCTGGTCGAAGTCTTCCTCTTCGCAGGAAAAAGCGGAGAAGAAGCGGTCGTATAGAGAGAGGGACCGCGGTAGGAAAAGACCAGAGGACCGATGCGGTAGAAAAGAGGAGGCGTATCATCGCCCCGGCTTTCGGGTGTATCCGCAAGAAGAATTCCCATACGGCACAGGGAATGAAGATACTGGTCGACATCTTCCGCAAGTGCCGCGCGCTCGCGCTCTGGCATGGTAACGGTCTGCGAGAAGGGCGAGCAGTTCCTCGCGGCTATCGCCCCTAAGATGCCGTCCCACAGAAGTGCCCCGGAATCGTTGAGCCGGGTGGCAGGAGCGGGATCTGCGATGAGCTCGTCCGTAAGGAAGCAGATAGGGAATACCTGCGAGCGTTGCCTTGATGTATCGATCGTTGAGTTTCATACCGGTGTCATCCTCCTTTATTAGCGGTTCATAAGTATGCTTATTATAGCATTCAGAGGTAAAAAATGCTACAATGAATGAAGAGAAACGGGAGGGAAGAATGGAGCAGATCTATGAGATTGAGCCGCTCCTTAAGGCGGAGCATGCATACAGATTCATCCACAGGGGGTACAGCATGTATCCGTTTATAGATCCGCGGAGGGACGAGGTGGTACTTGCCGGCATAGAGGATGGGAGCGCTGCGGCGCGGGGACGTTGTGCTCTACCGTAGGGGAGAATGGAATGCTGGTACTGCACCGGATTTATAAGATCGGGCAGGACGGACTGTATCTGCTGGGGGATCACCAGACAGCCATCGAGGGACCCGTGCGGCAGGGAGCAGGTCAAAGGGGAAAATGACCGGTATGGTAAGAGACGGACGCTATATGGATGTGGGGAATCCGGGATACCGGATGTTAAGTGTGGTGTGGCTATGGCTCAGACCGGCGCGCAGAGCTATTATGGTGCCTGCCGCGCGGCTGCGGCGCATGGTAAGATTCGCACTTTTCAGAAGAAACAATAAGCGCTATAATAAATAGAGGGATCAAAAAAGCCTGGGGGTGATTACATGATGAAGATTTTATTTGCAGCTTCGGAAGCAGTGCCGTTTATGAAAACGGGTGGTCTGGCGGATGTGACCGGATCGCTGCCGGGGTATTTCGATAAAGAAGCATTTTTGATGTGCGCATTATCATGCCAAAGTATTTATGCATGGATGAAAAGTGGAAGGCACAGCGCGGGTTTGTCTGCCATTTCTATGTGAATCTCAGCCTGGCGGAGACAGTACGTCGGTATCTTTGAAACGGTACAGAACGGCATTACATACTATTTTGTGGACAATGAATTCTACTTTGCGGGAGATAAGCCGTATCACAATATCTATGAGGACGTGGAGAAGTTTGCATTCTTCTCAAAGGCGGTGTTAGAGGCGCTGCCGTATCTGGATTTCTGGCCGGATGTCATTCACTGCCATGACTGGCAGACGGACTGGTACCGGTATTCTTACGGACATTTTATGGGGATCAGAGATGTTATTCCAATATCCCACGGTCTTTTCCATTCACAATCTGAAGTTTCAGGGAAGGTTCTCACTGCCGGCGGTCATCGATATTACCGGTCTGCCAGAGCAGATCTTTTCTTCGGATAAGCTGGAGTCCTACGGGAAGCCAATTACCTGAAGGGCGGCGTGGTGTATGCCGATGCGGTCACGACGGTGAGCCCCCATATGCGAGAGAGATCGTGACGCCGGAGGGCGGAGAGGGATTGGACGGTCTGATGCGCGCCGGGAAGGCAGCCTGTATGGAATCTTAAACGGCATTGATATCAGGGAATATGATCCGCAGACAGATGCCTATCTGGCGAACCATTACAACGAGACCAATCACACGGAGGGGAAGGGACTCAATAAGTTAAAACTTCAGAAGCTTTTGGGACTCCCGGTGGATAAGGACGTATTTTACTTGGAATGGTGTCCCGGATGACGGATCAGAAGGGATTTGACCTGATTGCCTATGTGATGGATGAACTGATGAGCACCGAGCGTCTGCAGCTTGTGGTGGCGGGTACCGGTGAGGCGCGCTACGAGGAGATGCTGCGCTATTTTGCGGAAAAATATCCGCAGAAGATTCACGTGACGATCGGCTACTCGGAGGAGCCTTGCACACCGCATCTACGGCTCCTGCGATGCGTTTTAATGCCGTCGCTGTTTGAGCCGTGTGGTCTGTCAGGCGATGAGTCTTCGCTACGGAACCGTGCCGATCGTGCGCGAGACCGGCGGGCTGAAAGATACGGTGATGCCGTACAATGAATACGAGCAGACCGGCACAGGATTCTCCTTTGCCAATTATAATGCGCATGAAATGCTGGGCGTCCTCCGCTATGCGATGCGCGTGTATTACACGCAGAGAAAATGCTGGAACGGCATTGCGGGCGATGCGATGCGGGAGGATTTCTCCTGGAAAAAGTCAGCGGAGACGTATGCGCGGCTGTATGAGGATATCGTGGGCAGACCATAGGATCACATAGTGATCTGGTCCGTCTCGAGGG
>VOFH01003691.1_pt1 | contig 13748 bp, 24 predicted proteins | sample 5384091 | NCBI WGS metagenome assembly VOFH01 (sample SAMN12384727, study PRJNA508395) | human gut metagenome | isolation source: healthy gut G | host: Homo sapiens
GCTTTGGCATTCCAAGCGAATGGATAAAGTAACTGTCAGGCTGACCGTGTGCCGGATCATGTTCTGATAAAGGATAGATGGCTGACTGGATCTTCGCCATCTTCAGACCGTCGCAGCATCGACGGAGAAGACGCCAAGGATCTGGATGATGCAGTTACTTTGACAAAGGAGGGTATCTATCTGTCTTGGTATTCATTGCAGATATAGCAATTATGTACAGGGGTGGAAGCGCCCTTGACCGTGAGGCGTTGAAGCGGGGAACCAGTGTATATCAGCAGACCGCGCGTAATTCCCATGCCAGTACGGCTTTCCAACGGAATCTGTTCTCTGAACCAGGGCAGGATCGTCTTACTTTAAGCTGTCTTATGGATATTGATAAAAAGGAAATATGATTTCCATAAGATTGCAGAGACTGTGATCTGTGTAGATGAGAGAATGAATTATACAGATGTGAAAAACATTCTGGAGGATACTGACGGGGTGCAAAGAAAAACGCTATGAAAAACTTGATCCCCATGTTTTCCTGATGAAAAAAGGCTTTTGAAATCTTTCCGTGCGAAACCGCCATCACAGGTTCCATTGATTTTGATTTTCCGGAGAGCAAGATTATCTTAAATGCAGCAGGAAGAGCCATTGACATTAAGCCATATGGGGCAAATGTGGCAACAAGGGTCTTCTGAAGTTTCATGCTTATGGCAAAATGAGACTGTGGCAGAGGAGTGCTGCAGGGATGATATGCCGTTGTTTATCGTACCCATGGACACGGATCGAGAAAGTGGAAGGCCTTCTCACATAGCCATAATCAGGGGTACCGGTGCAGAAGCATGGACAAGGAGATTGCAGAGAAATCCAGACTATTCTGGAGAGCGGTAGAGGACTTCAAACAAACCCTAGATCAGCCGCCTCTTCGAACCATGAAACAGGCGAAGTATACTACAGAATGCAGCGGTCATTTGGACTTGCAGCGAATATTACTGCCATTTTACTTCTCCAATCTGTCGTTATCCGATCTTCAGATTCACAGGATTATTAATGATAAGCTTCGGGACGTCTGGAAAGAGAGGGAAAACAGAGCATTATAAAGAGATTCTGGAAGATGTGGGCACGCCAGTCCAGTGTGTGTGAGCGCAGGCGGACAAGCAGAGAGAATCTGACAAGCTGAAAAAGCAGAATATATGTCTTACCATATTGGGGAAGAATTTGAAGGAATCATTTCAGGTGTTACTGGCTGGGGCTTCTATGTGGGAAACTTCCAAATACGGTAGAGGGACTGGTTCATGTAAATACACTGAGGGATGATTACTACACCTTTGATCAGGATGCTTGAGTTGATCGGCGATGTGACACAAGGTGTTTGCACTGGGACAAGAAGGTGCGTGTGAGAGTTGCGGACGCAGATACCATGCTGAAGACTGTGGATTTTTGTTCTGGCAGAGGGGAGCAAGAGTGGTAATTAGAAGTTACTGTTCATTCTGCGATCAAAACACGCTTTGCGATGCATAGAAACCACGCTCTAGAACAGCAACCCTTTGTTTGAGCGCCCGCCTGCAGGCGGAAATCCATATAGGGAGGAACTTATGGCAAAGAAACCAGGAATCAAACTGATTGCAAATAATAAAAAAGGCATTTCACGATTATTTTATAGAAGACACTTATGAGGCGGGAATTGCCCTGGCAGGAACCAAGTAAAATCCCTGCGTGGTGGGAAAATGCAGCGTCAAAGGAATCTTTTGTGGATTCAGAATGGGGAGGTTTATATCTATGGAATGAACATCAGTCCATACGAAAAAGGCAATATTTTTCAATAAAGATCCCCTTCATGCATCCGTAAACTTCCCTTCACCGCAGTGAGATCAACAAGATGGAAGCCAAACTGGAAGGAAAAAGTTCACCCTTTGTGCCGATTAAGGTCTATTTCAAGAACAGCCTTGTGAAGGTGGGAAATTGGTATGGCAAGAGGTAAGAAATTGTATGACAAACGTCAGGATATCGCTAAGAAAGATCAGAGACGAAGCAGAGCGTGATTTCAAGGTGAAGAATTTATATTAAAAATAATGGGAGCTGGGAATTTTTATGATGAAAAATTCCCGGCTCGTAAATTTCTGTTAAACATTTATAGGAATCAGCTGTGAAGATGCAACATAAAAAAAAGTCAGACAGGTCAATATGGTATTTATTTAATATTCGCCGCACAGGCAGCATGAAAACAGTAAAAGAGGTTGGCTGAAGAGAAAATAAAGAGAAAACACAGGAAGCAAAGGAAACAAAGGAAACAACAAAAAGAAAACCGCCTGATGAAAACCGTAGAGGGATTCCAGAACGGAGCAGGTTCATCTGATCATGCACCAGCATAAAACGGCGGCAGATTGTTTGGAGGAATGATGCAGTGGGTGGATGAGGTGTCTGGCGTGGTTGCTATGCGTCATTGCGGGACATATCGGGTTACAACTGCAGCTGTAGATAATCTGCAGTTTCAAGCATGCGTTTACGAGGGCGAGATCCTTGTGATGATCGGCTATGTGACCTATGGGAAAACCTCCATGGAAGTGGAAATTGATTCCTATGTGGAGCGCGGTGATGGAATGCGTTACCTGGTAAACCGGGCATTTTCTGTGATGGTGGCTGTGGATAAGAATGAAACGTCTACCCGAATCCCCGGCCTTATTATCCACACAGAAGCAGAAAAAGGTCGCCATGAGGCAGCTCTGCTCCGCAGGGATATGCGTAAAGAGCGAAGAGACGCCGGGTTTTAAACATTGAGACATTTTGTCAAAAAACTATTTGAGTCAGAGATAGAGAAAACTGAACGGCTCTTTTTGTTCACAGAAAGAACTTGCAGAAAAGGATCTTCCTTCGGTGAAGGCACCAGAGAGAGAATGGGAGAAAAGAAAACCCGTTATTTGATTGGCGCGAAATCGTGCAAAGCATGATTTCTTGCATCCGGTTACTGTGAACGGAAGAACAGTAACGAAAGTTTAAAATTGGAGGAAATCATCCCCGTTCGGTTGACAAGTCTGTCATACTCTGTAATAATGGAGAACAAAAGTGGATATTAGAGAGTTTAATATCAATTTGTGGGGAGGAATATAGATTAGAAAAAACGTTATGTGATTACCTTTAAGATGAACTTTTGGTCACTGCAATTTATGTCAGCAGCAGAGATGATGGCATGAAAAAAAGACTGAAGATCTGTAAATAGTAAATGGCCAGGTAACCGTGGCTGCCTGCTGAGAATACAGATACAGCTCAATTGAGATGACAGTCTTTGATGTAAATATGCAGATTTCTGACGAATGCAGAATGAATGTGATTGGTGATAAGACTTCCACGATCTTCCAGGCTCGAGCTTGTGAATGGATGGTGAGGGTGAAGACGGAATCATCTGTCCGACTACGATGACGATGACAAATCAGTACAGAGCTGACCAAGGATTGTTTACTTGAATGATGTAAAGGCAAGGCTTTACATTGAGGATGACAGTGAAAGTGACAGTGATGGAAATGCGGTCAGACAGTACGGCTGTGACATCCGGATCACGTAGAGGACTGATGATAGGTACAGACAGTACAGACAGCAGTTCGTCCGAAGCAGTTCAAAGATCCACATCCACATGGATGGAACATGTTGAGGATGGAATTCCTTATGATTCTTTATCCGGACGGAACCTACGGACAGAAACTTCTATCCGGCGAAGATGATGGGCATCTTGGTCTTGATGCAAGAAGACAGTTCTGAGGATGAGCTTGAGAAACGGATACAGCACCAACGCCTGACATGAGGACGCAGCGGAGTCAGGTCCTAAGACAGGTGCATTACATTCGCACCGCAGCCTACGGCAATTCGGACTTTTAACAATGGCGGCAGTAATACTGTATCCGGCGATGATTCCAGGCAGAATAAACGAAACAGGAAAAGCCGCTTTCCAGTGTTACTGGAAAACGGAAGTGATTATGAGAACGAGCCGGAGACCGGAGAAGCAGAAGCCATTATGACAGTTTTTGTTGATGAAGAAAACTGTTACAGATGGTTAAAAGAATAAAAAAACAGATCAAGACGTTTTATTAAAATCGAGGTGATGAAATCAAGGCAACTTACGAAGGAGTACAGATCGTGATCGGAGGTGGAAACTTCTGGAGAGGACGTACCAGCGGAGACCATGGACAGAACAAGGCGGATCAGATCGGCATGCTTGCTACTATCATGAACTGTATCTATGTGTCTGACATCTGCAGATATCTGGGTATTAAGACTGAGATTTATACACCCTTTGCATGTGGTGCATTTACCAAACTGTATTCAAGGACAGCGTAGAAGAGAGTTTTGCACAGGGAAGCTGGTATTCTTTGCAGGCGGTACAGGACATCCGTACTTCTACAGATACAGCTACGGTTCTTCGTGCAGTTGAGATCGAGGCCGATGCGATTCTTCTGGCGAAGGCAGTTGATGGTATTTATGACAGCGATCCGAAGGTAAACCTGACGCTGTGAAGTATGATGAGATCTCTATTCAGGAAGTAGTTGACAAGAAGCTTGCAGCCATGGATCTTACAGCTTCTATTATGTGTCTGGAGCAGAAAATGCCGATGCTGGTATTTGGTCTTGATGAAGAGAACAGCATTATCAACACTGTTCATGGAAAATTTTCCGGAACAAAGGTTACTGTATAAGAGCGTTGCGCAAAAAATAATAATAAACCGGCAGAAAGGGAGATTAATTTTATGGATGAAAGAGTTCAGAAATATGACAGAAAATGACAAAAACACTGGATGGTTTTGAGGCAGAGCTGACTACGATTCGTGCAGGACGTGCAAATCCGCATATCCTTGACAAGATCACAGTAGATTATTATGGCACACCGACTCCACTGCAGCAGGTTGCGAACATTTCTGTACCGGAAGCAAGAATGATTCAGATCCAGCCGTGGGAATCCAGCCTGATCAAAGGCATTGAGAAAGCGATCCTTACTTCAGATCTTGGACTGAACCGAATAACGATGGAAAAAGTAATCCGTCTGGTATTCCCGGAGCTTACCGAGGAACGCCGTAAGGAACTGGCAAAGGATGTTAAGAAAAAAGGAGAAGCATCCAAGGTTGCAGTCCGGAACATCCGCCGGGATGCAAATGATGCATTTAAGAAGCTGAAAAAAAAGAGGATGTATCTGAGGACGAGATCAAAGAGTTAGAGGACAAAGTTCAGAAACTTACAGACAAATACATCAAGAAGATTGATGCTGCGGTTGAGGTGAAATCAAAAGAAATCCTGACAGTATAAAATATTACCTGAAGCGCAGAGCCGTTTGGACTAAAAATCTGCAAAACAGGATCCTTTTATAAAGAAACAGCAAAAAGAGTCTTTAAAAGAGCTCTTTTCTATACTTTGTATGAATTGTACGAATAATCTGCAGCTTATAACGAAAAAAAAAAACAAAACACAATGGAAAATATGAACGTACCCAATCATATTGCGATCATTATCGATGGAAATGGCAGATGGGAAAAGGCCAAAGGAATGCCTCGTGGCTATATGGACATGTTAAAGGGTTGCGCCAATCTGGAGCAGGTCTGCTATGATATTAAAGATCTGGGCGTGAAATATCTGACAGTATATGCTTTTTCCACAGAAAACTGGAAACGCTCCAGAGAAGAAGTAGAAGGACTGATGAAACTGTTTCCGCAGTTATCTCAAAAATGCATCAAGATATCCCGGGAAAAAATGAAAATGCAAAATCATCGGAGATATCGACTGCTTTTTGCGCCGGATATTCAGGAAAGATCAGGAAACTCGAAGGAATTTTCAAAAAGGATTACGATGAATTATATTTCAGCTTGCATTAAATTACGGAAGCCGTGATGAGATTACAAGAGGAATGCGAAAGATGGCACAGGATGTGGCGGATGGAAAAGTTTCTCCGGATCAGATCACAGAGGATACGATTGGAAGCTACCTGGATACAGCAGGAGTGCCGGACCCGGATCTGCTGATCAGCACCAGCGGAGAACAGAGACTTCCAATTTCCTTATGTGGCAGCTGGCATATACGGAATTTTATTTTACCGATGTGGCATGGCCGGATTTCCATAAAAGCAGAATTAGTACAGGCTATTGAGAAATATAATCAAAGAGACAGAAGATATGGCGGTGTGAAGGAGGAGGTAAGATGTTTAAAACACGTCTTTTAAGCGGTATTGTGCTGGTCGCAGTTGCGCTTCTGACTATTATCAGTGGAGGTTATGTGCTGTTTTTACACTACTTGGGATCTCTCTGATCGGAATGCAGGAGCTTTATAAGGTTATGAAGGTTCGGGAAGACCATTTTTAATGCCCTGGAAATTGCAGGCTATCTTGGAGCTGTGATCTACTATGTGTTGATGTCGCTGGATTTTGAAAAATATGGAATGATGGGCGTGATCATTTCGTTCATGATGTTTATGTTCGTTTACGTATTTACTTATCCCAAGTTCAAAGCAGAACAGGTGATGCCGGCGTTCTTTGGGGTGGTATACGTGGCTGTAATGCTCTCCTTTATTTATCTTACCAGGAACCTTCGGATGGAAAATTCCTGGTATGGCTGATCTTTTTATGCTCCTGGGGATGCGATACCTGCGCATATTGTGTGGGAATGCTGATCGGCAGGCACAAAATCTCAATCCTCAGCCCGAAAAGAAATCAGTAGAAGGTGGAGTAGGCGGCGTGGCAGGCGCTGCGCTTAACTGGGCGTGATCTATGGCATGCAGCAACTGGTGGAAAGATTGCAGAGTATGCGCTGATTTGTGCAGTCGGAGCACTGATCTCCATGGTTGGAGACCTGGCTGCTTCTGCTATTAAGAGAAATCAGGGAATCAAGGACTATGGCAAACTGATCCCAGGACACGGTGGAATCCTGACAGATTTGACAGTGTGATCTTTACAGCTCCGGCTATTTATTTCCTGGCGAAGCTTGTGCTGGGAATCTGATTCCGGATTGGCAGCAGGAGGCATAAAGGAATAAGAAGTGTGGAAATGATAAGATGTGATTTGTCCCTGAAATGGACTGAGAGGAATTTCAAATGAAGAAAATTGCAATTTTAGGCTCAACTGGTTCCATCGGTACACAGACCCTGGATGTAGTGAGAGCTAACGGCGATATAGAGGTGCTGGGAATCAGTGCAGGAAGAAATGTGAAAATGCTGGAAGAACAGGCAAGAGAGTTTCATCCTCAGCTGATTGCAGTGTGGGATGAAAATGCGGCAAAGCGACCTGGCATACCGTCTTGCGGATATGGATGTAAAAATTGTGTCTGGTATGGAGGGACTTCTGGAGCTTGCGCGTATGCCCCAGACAGACATTCTGGTTACCGCTGTTGTGGGAATGATTGGAATCCGTCCTACAATGGAGGGAATCAAGGCGGCAAGGACATTGCCCTTGCAAACAAAGAAACATTGGTAACAGCAGGTCATCTGATCATTCCGATGGCAAAAGAGCATGGAGTTCAGATCCTTCCGGTAGACAGTGAGCACAGTGCTATTTTCCAGGCTCTTCATGGGGAAAAGCGGGCGCAGGTTGAGAAGCTTCTGATCACAGCTTCCGGTGGTCCCTTCCGTGGAAGAAAAGAGAAGAACTGGAACATGTGACGCTTGCAGATACCCTGAAGCACCCGAACTGGGTAATGGGACAGAAGATCACAGTAGATTCTGCAACCCTGGTCAATAAAAGGTCTGGAGGTTATGGAAGCCAGATGGCTGTTTGATGTGGATTTGGATCATATTCAGGTTGTTGTCAGCCAAAGAGCATTATCCATTCGATGGTAGAGTTTAAAGATGGTGCGGTTATGGCGCAGCTTGGAACTCGGATATGCGGCTTCAATCCAGTACGCACTCTATTATCCGGAACGCAGATATCTGGATGGAGAGAGACTGGATTTCCATAAATTGAAAGAGATTACTTTTGAAGATCCGGATATGGATACATTCCTGGGGCTTCCAATGGCTATGGATGCTGCAAGAAAAGGCGGCAGTATGCCTACTGTGTTTAACGCAGCAAATGAGCTGGCTGTGAAGAAGTTTTTACAGGAAAAATCGGCTTTCTGGATATTTACGACATTATTGCACAGTCTATGGAAAGACATACAGTGATCCGGAATCCGGATCTGGAGGAGATACTGGCAGTAGAAGACGAGACTTATAAATGGATTGAAAGCAGGTGGTAGGTTGAAGATTATTCTGGCATTATTGATTTTCAGTGCGATCATTCTTTTTCATGAGCTGGGGCATTTCCTTCTTGCAAAGAAAAATAAGATCGTAGTAACGGAGTTTTCCTTGGAATGGGACCAAGGCTGCTTAGCACAGAGAAGAATGGAACAAGGTATTCTCTGAAGCTTTTGCCTCTTGGCGGTTCCTGTGCCATGCTGGGGAGAGGATATGGAGGATGAGTCCAAGGGGACTTTCAACGGTGCACCAGTGTGGGGAAGAATCGCTACAGTTGCAGCAGGACCGGTATTTAACTTTATCCTGGCCTTTGTGTTTGCTGTGCTCATTGTTTCGCTGGTGGGCTATGACCCGGCAGAGGTTACGCAGGTGGAAAGTGGTTCTACTGTGGCTGAAGCCTGGTCTTCAGGAAGGGGATATTATCAAAGAATATCAGGGTATCATATTGATCTGGCAAGAGATCTTTATCTGTATATGTATCTGAATAATCCGCAGGAGGATGAGACCATTCATATGACTGTGGAGAGGGATGGCAAAGATGTGGAGCTGGCTTTCAAACCAGACGTACAGGTGAGATACCTTCTTGGCTTTAACAGAAAGAGTACCGATTCCCTTGAGGTGGCATCCCTGATCCCGGGAATGGGTTTATCTGAAACTGGTGTGGAGCCTGGGGATGTGATCACTTCCATTAATGGCACCAGACTGGAGAGTTCGGACGATTATACTGCATATCTTGCAGAGCATCCTCTCACAAGTGAGCCTGTGACCATTACTTATGTGCGTGATGGCCTGGAATACAACGCTGAGGTAACTCCATCAGAGTCCCCGCACAGCAGTGCTTGATTTTTCTTATAATCTGGCGTACACGAAGACACAGGGATTTGAAGTGCTGAAGTATGGAACACTGGAAGTAAAATATATGATCCGTTCTACCTTACTCAGCCTGAAAGAGCTTCTTACCGGCGGACTGGGCGTAAAGGATTTAAGCGGTCCGGTTGGCATAGCTGATGCAATTGGCAGTACCTATGAGGCAAGTAAGAGTGAGGGCATGCTGACAATCTGGGTAAATATGCTGTATATGGCAGCACTTTTATCTGCAAACCTTGGTGTTATGAACCTGCTTCCGCTTCCTGCACTGGATGGCGGCCGGCTTGTATTTCTGATTATCGAGGCTATCCGGAGAAAACCGGTGAACAGACAGATTGAGGGCATGGTTCATTTTGCAGGTTTGATGGTGTTGATGCTTTTGATGGTTGTAGTTATGTATAATGATATTTTGAAGATTTTTAATCTTTTGAAATGAAAAGCTGTAAAAAATGAAAGCGAAGGCTATGTGTATCAAACGGATATGCATAGCCTTTTTTGATGCATCAGACGATTCTGCAGCAAATTCCTATTACCCAAAAAAAAGCTTTTCCAGGCAGTGAGAGGAAATAACGGAAATGCAGATGAGGGGGATGGTCTGCTGCAGGCGGCAAATCTTGCAAGGGATTCCTTTTTATAGGGAAAACTTCCGAATATGTAGTAATAAAACTACATAATAAAAAGTGTCGAATAAAAAGTAAAACTTGACATAAAAACAATAATGCTTTATACTAAAATAGTTTTAAAAGTCAAACTAAATTAAAGCATGGAGGATATTGTTTTGGATAGAGAATACAAAAGCAGTTTGAGATGTTTGAAAATTGGAGATAAGGTGGCAGAACTTCCTATTATTCAAGGGGAATGGGCGTGGGAGTGAGCCGTAGCTCCCTGGCTGGCGCGGTGGCAGCAGAAGGAGGAGTGGGAGTTATTTCCACAGCTCAGATTGGATATGATGAGGCTGGCTTTGAGAAAGACCAGGCGGGATGCAATCTGAAGGCAATAAGAAAAGCACATATGAAGGCAAGGGAGATTGCCAAGGGAAAAGGGCTGGTCGGTGTTAATATTATGGTAGCGCTGAAACATTATAAAGAGCATGTAAAGGAAGCTGTGGAATGTGGTGCAGATGTGATCATCAGTGGCGCAGGACTTCCCATGAATCTGCCAGAGCTGGTACCGGAGTTTTGCAGAACAAAAAGATTGCGCCTATTGTTTCTTCAAAAGGGCAGCAAATCCTGATTCTGAAAATGTGGGCACATCGATATAACCGGACTGCAGATCTGATCGTAGTGGAAGGACCGGGAGGCAGGAGGACACCTGGGATTTTCCAGGGGATCAGCTGGCTCACAGGGATGAGATGGATTTTGACCAGAAATCCGGGATATTATTGCATGTAAAAAGGAATATGAGGAAAGTTTGGCCGGGAAATTCCAGTGGTAGTTGCTGGCGGAATTTTGACCGGAAAGATATTGATCATGCTATGGCACTTGGGCAGATGGTGCAGATCGCAAGCCGGTTTGTGGCGACAAAGGAATGCGATGCCGATGAAAGGTATAAACAGGCGTATGTAAATGCAAGGAAAGAAGATGTGCAGATTATCCAGAGCCCTGTAGGAATGCCAGGAAGGGCGCTTTGCAATCCTTTTATGAAACTGGTAGAGAATGGACGGATTCCAGTAAAGAAGTGCTATAACTGCCTGGAAAATGTAATCCAGGACAGGTTCCGTACTGCATTACCAAGGCATTGATCAATGCGGTGGAGGAGATGCAGAGAATGGATTGATGTTCTGTGGGGCAAATGTTGGAAGGATTGACAAAATTACTTCAGTGCATGAATTGATGCGGGAATTGGCAGAAGGCTGATGGTTAGCCGGTTCTATATGGTGATGTTGCTGACAAAACGGCATGTCCGTTTAGAGTATAAGGTTTAGATTAGATTTTATGGCGGGAGAAAATCCCGCCATATTATTTTATTGTAATTCTGCAATCCGGGTGACGCCTACGTAAATTTCCTGAATTTTGTACCAGGTTGTATAATCTACGATTCCGGTTTCCGGAAGACCGAAAATATTCTGGAATTTGCGGACAGAGGCCTGAGTCTGGGCACCATAGATTCCGTCGGATTTACTTTTTGGAAGAGCAGGTAGGCCTGGCTGATAACATTTAGCTGTTCTTGAAGCTGGAGTACTTTGCTGCCGGCACCAATATCCAGGTCATATCCTGGCCAGGAGGAAGAATCCGGAGACTTCTTCTGCTACATTGATATACATATCGTTTCCATAGAAATACCTCAGGATTTCAACAGCAGAATATCCTGGTCTCAAACCGCTTGCTTCCCCCACTGTGTCATCCATCTCTGTCCCGGCACTGCACCCGCCGTCCGTCGCAGTACTGGGTAAAACTGGCTGACGGACGTTAGGACGGGATAGATAATTCTCGAAAAGTTCGTCTACAATGCGGTCGATAGAGTCAAAGATGTTTCGTCCGCGGATCCATTTGTGGTCGAAGGCGGTGGAGGAGGTGATGGTGTAGTCTTTCCTTTATTGCGGTACCACTCCGTGTATACCCGGTTTAGGGTAAAGGACATAATTGCCAAGGATGTTGGCGCGGATAGTGTCGTCAGGCCAGGTGGCATAGATTTCTGCTGCTTGCTACATTTTTGATATAGTCGCGGTAGCGGACATAATAATTAGAGGCGGAGTTATCACCTACAGGCCCATCGTGCACTACAATGTATTCCGGAATTACGACCTTGCTTAGAACAATTTCGCCAGTTTCGTGTACTGGTTTAATTTCAGATTCCTGTATTTTTTGGTGGATATTCATAGAAAAGTGTATGGGGAGGAATGACAATTCTGTTTCCGGAAACAGTGTCTTGCCTGGGATTCAGAAGGGACAGGCTGTTTGGCCAGAACCGCAGGCAAGACTTCTGTACCTGCGATTTCCTCCTGGTGAAAATCCTCGGCTTTGATCTGCATGGAATATTCTCATATAGGCTGCGCCTCCTCAGGAAGCATTCAGGCTGTATTCAGAGGAGGCGTTTTTAATTGAAGGACAGGGTGTTGCCGGAAGAATCCGTGCGGACTTCTTCAATGACACTGTTTGGATCACCTGTATAAAATACGGACCAGTGCATTTCCACAGGGCGGTTGTCTGTTTTGAATGGACCGTTATCTGTAAGGTACCCTGGTCTACATTTTCTGCTGTGCACATAAGGCTTTTTTCTGTAATACATGGACGACCTCATAAAATGCTCTTCCAGGTATTATATGCTAAAAATGCAATTGAAAACATAATTCAGGGATGTTTGTGGGGATGAGAATATATTATAATAGTAAAGAGGCAGCAGGGACAGCGGTGCCTACGGTGAAAAAAAAAAAAAAACGAAAGAAGGAATAAAATGAAACACTTAAGAAAAAACAAATTGCAGGCTATCTTTTAACGCTTATTCTGCTTATGGCAGGAATCGTATTCCCTGGAAGTGGGAAAGGTTCTGGCATCTGGCGGCAGCATGACCGTGCATTTCCTGGATGTGGGACAGGGATTATCCATTCTGGTGCAGTCAGAGGGACAGAATCTGCTGTATGATGGTGGTCAGAAGCGCGTCCAGCTATGTGGTGTCCTATTTGCAGGAGCAGAATGTGTCAGAAATTGATTATCTGATTTCATCCCATTACGATGAGGATCATGTGAGCGGACTGATTGGCTGTCTGAATGCATTTCAGGTGGACAATGTGATTGGAGCAGATTATATCCATGATTCTTCCCTTTATGGTTTTATGGATGCAGTGGCAGCATGGGCTTGAAGTACAGCATCCGGCAGTGGGGCGGAGTATACATTTGGCTCGGGAGATTTTTACAATTTTTTCACCAAAGCGAAATCAGCAAAGAGAGTAATGCTAATTCAGTGGCAATTAAGCTGACGAATGGAGAAAACAGTTTCGTTTTTACCAAGGGATGCAGATTTTTAACTGTGAGGCAGATGGTGAATTCCGGGCTTGATCTGAGCTATGACGTGTTAAGTGTGGGCCATCATGGATCTACCACATCCACAAGCTGGGATTTTCTTCAGGCTGCAGTTCCGGAATTTGGTAGTGATGAAGCTGCGGCGCAGGAAATATGTGTATGGTCATCCGCAATGCGGATACCATGGAAAAACTGTCAGATATGGGAATTCAGGTATATCGCTCTGATGAACAGGAACCATTAGCTTTTTTCGGATGGAAGTGCTATTACCCGGAGTGCAGAATCCTTGCAATGATTATACTTCAGGTGATGGAGAAACAGCTGGGCAAAGTGAAGGGAGAAGGGATTTACAGCTGAAGATAATAGCGGAACTCATTTGCAGCTGCAGCATCAGAAAAGTCAGAACAGATTGCTGCAGCAGATGACAGTCAGGGGGAAATGGTAATGGATATCTGCTACAGGAAGTAAATATCACAGTATTCCTGACTGTGGAATATGAATCGGATAAGGCATATCAGAGCCAGTCTACAGGCCGAGGCTCAAGGATATGAAGCTTGTAAGAAGTGCTTTTGATTATATATATTTAACCGAAATTTTCCATTATATTTCGGAATATCCCTTTTATTTGGGAAAATTTGGTATATTAGAGCGTGTTTGAAAAGGGGCTTTCTGCAAGATGGGCGTCACACGGTGGAGATTTCGCCCGGATGAGGGCGCCGCTGGGCTACGGCTGGCGAATTCG
>VOFH01002373.1_pt1 | contig 13724 bp, 26 predicted proteins | sample 5384091 | NCBI WGS metagenome assembly VOFH01 (sample SAMN12384727, study PRJNA508395) | human gut metagenome | isolation source: healthy gut G | host: Homo sapiens
TGCTTAACGGTCCAAGAATATTAATACAGTACGGATTCCCAGCTCTTTACGGATTGGGCCACATACTTCATTGCAATGTGATAGTTATTATTGCAAACAGAAAGCAGATTCCGATTTTTCCAGCTCTGGCTTTTTCCGATTGTGATCTTAACGCCCCAGAGCCTCCATCTGCGGCTCGGATTTTGAAAGCAGCTCTGTTTCCATGCTTTGCTACCGGTACACCTCCTGCTGCGATCACAAGGGGAGGCAGTGGTGGAAATGTTAAAGGAATTGGAGCCGTCTCCACCAGTACCAGTACATCCATGTCATGAAGCAGCTTGATGCAGTGTGCTCTCATGCCTGCCGCGGAAGCGGTAATCTCATCAATGGTTTCCCCTTTCAGCGCCAGAGCAGTCAGGTAAGCGGACATCTGTACCGAGTAGCTTTCCGCTCATAATCTCGTCCATTACCTCTTCTGCTTCCTGATAGGTTAAGTTCTTTTCTTCGATAATTTGATAATACTTTCTCTGATCATTTTTCTGCTCCTCTCTGATGTTGTCCTTTATAAATTGTCAAATCTGACTTGCGCTTCCAGAGCGTGTTTGAAAAATCATTCCGCAATCTGCACGCCCCCACTTTGCGGTATATTTTCCCACAAAAGCCATTTTCAAACACGCTCTAGAAAATTCTCAATCATCTTCCTTCCATCGGGAGTCATAACAGACTCCGGATGAAACTGCACACCATAAACCGGATATTCCTTATGCTCCACTGCCATGATTTCTCCATCTTCTGCTCTGGCTGTCACAACCAGCTCCTCCGGAAGAGTCTCTTCTATTGCTGCCAGGGGAATGATATCTTGCTGCCGGGAACTTTTCCGGAGTCCTTTAAACAGGACATTGGAACCGCACTGGATCATCTCATCTCTTTTTCCCATGCTTCAGTTCTTTTGCATAGGAAACCACTCCGCCAAAGGCTTCGCAGATGCTCTGATGTCCCAGACACACACCCAGAATTGGGATTTTTCCAGCAAACTCTTTGATCACCGGAATACAGATGCCTGCCTCCTCCGGTCTTCCAGGACCCGGGGAAAGAACAATTGCTTCCGGTGCCAGCTTCTCTATTTCTCCCAGGAAATTTCGTCATTTCGAACCACCTGAATATCCGGATTAACGGAACCGATCAGCTGATATAAGTTATAAGAAAAACTGTCGTAATTATCAATCAGTAAAATCATTCTAATCCTCCTCTGCCTGGCTGATGGCTTACCACCGCTCTTGCCTTATTCTGGCACTCTTCAAATTCCTTTTCCGGTACACTGTCTGCCACGATGCCGGCACCTGAACGGATACAGATTTCATCTTTTTTCTTTATACCAGACGGATTGCAATGCACATCCAGATTTTCCTGAAATCCAGATATCCGATGGCGCCTCCGTAAATGCCTCGTTTGCTCTGTTCCAGTTCCTCGATGATCTGGCAGGCACGGAATTTCGGTGCCCCTGAAAGGGTTCCTGCAGGTAAGATGGCATCCACTGCGTCTATGGCATCTTTGCCCTTTTTGATAGTTCCTGTTACTGTGGAGCCCAGATGCATGACACAGGAATAACGTTCCACAGTCAGATATTTTTCCACTTTTACGCTGCCAAGCTCACTGATCTTTCCAATATCGTTTCTTCCCAGGTCTACCAGCATATTGTGCTCGGCAAGCTCTTTTTTCATCCTGAAGAAGATCTGCTTCCAGGGCTTTGTCCTCTTCCGGTGTTTTTCCTCGCGGCCTTGTTCCTGCCAGTGGAAAAGTGCTTAACTTGCCATGATCTAATTTCACCAGTGTCTCCGGGAGGCACCTGCGATCTCTATGTCGTCGCTGGAAAAATAGAACATGTAGGGGGATGGGTTGGTAGCTCTCAGAACCCGGTAAGTATCAAACAGGCTGCCCTCTGCTTTTTGCCCTCATGGGGTTTGACAAAACCACCTGGAAAATATCGCCCTCGTGGATATAATGCTTCGCTGTTTCCACCATCTGGCAATATTTTTCTTTAGGGAACTGAGGTTTGATTTCAGATTTAAGCCTGATCGGAGGGAAGATTTTTTCTCCCCTTTTTTTGATCAGCGCTGTCATTTCTTCCAGTTTTTTACAGGCCTGTTTATAGGACTTTTCCAGATCCTCTGTCATCACACCTGTGATGAGGAAGAACCTTCTGGCGGTAGTGATCGAATGCGATCACATCATTAAACAACATCAGATCCAGATCCGGAAATCCTGCTGTTCCTTATCTTTTGAAAGCTCCAGCTTCGGCTCACTGTATCGGATATAGTCATAGGAAAATATCCAACCAGACCGCCGGTAAATGTGGGCATATCGTCCATAACCGGACTTTTGTACTGACTGATGATTTCACGGATGGCATCGCCTGGATGGGCAACCTGTCGAACCTCTTCTGTACTGCTTTCTGTACTGCTTTCTGCAGCATTGCCGCTTCTACCAAAAGTTTCCGTCTTACTGGTTTTCAGATTCGCAGGATTCCGTCTGTACAGGTGATTTCCATGGGAAGGGTCATATCCCAGAAAAGAATACCTGCCCCACGCTTCGCTCTGGCTGGCGCTTTCCAGCAGATAGCAGTGATGACTTGCCTTTTTGCAGAATCCGCATCATCTCTACTGGTGTGTAGCTGTCTGCGTATAACTCTTTGCAGATTGGAATTCTTTTGTAATCTCCTGCTGCCATTTCCTGATTTTTTCAAACGTTGGATACATAGAACACCTCCGATTTATTACCTGAACAGTGCACGCGCCGCATCCTCGCAGAGCGTTTTTAGGTGTAACAGGAACATTACGGGTAATTTTCAGTACACAAAAAACCCGTCAGGACAAATTTCCATATCTGTCAAGGACGGGTCTGAATCAATTCACCCGCGGTGCCACCTTGCTTCACGATAAAATCGTGCTCTTAACTGGAATACCATCATATTCCTGACAACTGACGTATGTCTACGTCGCATAATACTTGGCTTCTGCAGAATCTTCTTTCATGCTTCAATCAGATAAATGCATTTCTTTCTGCGCATTCTGCCTTTCCATGCGCGCCTCAGCGGCCCATTTAACAAACTGCCTTACCGCCCGGCTCTCAGCCTCCCGGACTCTGTGGGTGCACGATTGTTTTATTCCCTTCATCGGTTTAGTTCGTTGAATTAAATTTTTATTTAAAATGACAGGTATGACCGCCCTCAGCGCCCATTTAACAAACTGCCTTACCGCCGGCTCTCAGCCTCCCGGACTCTCTTTACGATTGTTTTTATTCCCGCTTCAAGTTCGTTGAATTAAATTTTTATTTAAAATAGCATACAGGTAATGTCAACAATTTTTTTCACATTTTATAAACATTTATGAACCATTTATGAAATGTCCCAAAGGAAAATGTCCCAATGTAGTATAATGCTTCCATCAACAGATGGAGGTAACGATTATCAGAAAGGTAGAATTATCAATGGATGAACAAAAGAAGTATGAGGTGATCAAATCATTGGCAGATCATCCAGCCCCTAACAAGCAGAGAGCTGCCCTTACTCTCGGTTGTACTGTACGTCACATTAACCGTATGCTTAAAGGCTACAAAGAGCATGGCAAAGCCTATTTTATCCATGGCAACAGAGGACGTAAGCCAGCCAATACCATCCCCAATGAAACTCGTAATCTTGTTGTCGATTTATACCGCAACAAATACTATGATGCCAATTTTGTGCATTTCACTGAGTTATTAGGAAAACATGAAGATATCCACATCTCCCCTTCAGCGGTTATGTCTATTCTCGAAGCTGAATACATTTCTCTCTCCCAAGGCTACAAAGCTAAGAAAAAGAGAATCAAAGAACAATTAAAAGCCGATAAAAAGCAGCGAAATCTCAGAAAGAAGCGGATCAGATACAGATTAATCTTGTTGCTCTTGAGGACGCCCATTCCCGCCGTCCCAGAGCCGCTTATTTCGGTGAACTGCAGCAAATGGACGCAACTCCCTACGAATGGATCCCCGCTCAGATATGGCATCTGCATCTGGCTATAGATGATGCTACAGGAAGGATTACCGGCGGTTGGTTTGATACCCAGGAAACTCTGAATGGCTATTACCACGTTTTCCATCAGATTCTCACAACTTACGGTATCCCCTACAAGTTCTTTACAGACCGCCGTACTGTTTTCACCTATAAAAAGAAAAACTCCCCATCTATCGATGAGGATACCTATACACAGTTTGCCTATGCCTGTAAACAGCTGGGGGTTGAACTGGGATCAAGCAGTGTGCCTCAGGCAAGGACGTGTAGAACGCCTGAACCAGACGCTACAGTCGCGCCTGCCAGTCGAGTTAAGACTTGCAGGCATAACGACCATAGACGCTGCCAATGAATTCCTAAACTCCTACATAAAGGAATTCAATGAGAAGTTTTCCTTCCCATTCATGGTATCAAGTCTGTGTTCGAAGTGCAACCCCAAATTGAAAAAATTAACCTGATTCTTGCAGTTTTATGCGAAAGAACGGTAGATACCGGACACTGTTTAAGGCATTCAATAAATACTACCGTATGATTGACAGCAGAGGCAATCAGGTCCACTACCGAAAAGGAACAAAGGTAATGTTTATTCAGGCTTTTGATGGCAGTCAATACTGCTGTGTAAATGACAAAGACATCTATGCACTGGAAGAAATACCCGAGCACGAAACAAAATCAAAAGACTTAGATATAGACTATACTCCGCCAAAACCAAAGAAGCCCCGCATTCCACCAATGAATCATCCCTGGCGTCGCCAACAGTTTGGAAAAGTTTTGTCAAACAGCAAGAACACCACCAGAATGATCAAGATAAAAATTGCCTGAGGAATGAAAAAATTGCCTGCAAAAAGGCTAATACTTCAATTATTTTGGGACATTTTCAAAAACTTGACAATCAATTTAACATTTATTAAAAGCCCCAACAAAAAAATCTGCAGGGGCTAAGACAGATCTCACATTATTTATTAATTTACTTACTGTTCTTTTCACCATAAAAGAAATTCTTCCCGTAAAGTAACATGAAAGTCTTTGGCTACTGCGCGGAAATCGTCAGAGTAATGGTCTGAAGCACGCGGTGCCATGGACATTACGCTTCAACCAGGATCTCTGCAGATTTTTCTACCGTATGGAGCAGACCAAATGTCAGGTCAAAATCTTCACCTGAGCAGAACATTCCATGATGTGCCCAGATAACAACATCATATTTCTTTAATTCTGCTGTTTTTATGGCAATTCTCTTCCACCCGGTACCATCCAGCCGACAACACCCACGCCGTCCGGGAATACAACCGGACACTCTGTAGCAGACTCCCCACAGCTCTCTTGTAAAAAGATTTGTCATCCAGTGGAAGAACAAAGGTTAATGCAATTGGTGTTGGTTGTATGTGCGTGATAAATAACACGATGCCTGCCGTTTGTAAGCTTTTTTTACCTCATGATTCATAAGGTGGGTTGGAAGCTCGCTGGTTAGGGCGGCCGCCTTCAAACCAGTCCCCCAACGGATCCTGTAATTAACCCCTTTGTCATCCAGTTCAATGATTGCAAGACAGGCTTCCGGGTCAACTGCTATGTTTCTGAAATATTTGCCGCTTCCGGTTACCAGGAAAAACTCTCCTGCAAGTCCGGCACCTCTGTGCCGATAGGCTGCCACTCGCCTGGTGCATTCAGACGTGGACGGATCATTTCTACTTCTTCTGCTTTCAGACGATAGCTTAAGTTTCCGCCGTTTCTCTCATGCCAGCCCTGCTGGAAACCATCGTCTGCCATTTTAATAAAGCCCTTCATAAATTTGGAATCTAAAATCTTCATACCATCTTCTCCTCTTCTTTTTATTTTTCGTATCGCCAACTGACGTTTCCTAATAGGAAAACAATTTGTCAGTTGATCGCAATTATGATCTCAGGGCATGTTTGTGAGCTCCTTTTTATGAGACCATACGAATACGCTGCGTCCGTTCTTTTTCTTCTTGCAGGTATCCGGTATGCTTTTGTTTGCTCTTCTTGTTTACGTTTCAGTATAACACCAATTCTCATTTTGGAAAGAACCTTACTTGCCAAATTGTTTTCCCTTTTGCAAATAAGGACCTTAAAATAAAAATTTCTGTTTCCAGAGCATGTTTGAAAGGCTCTAGTTTTTCTTTTTTCCAATAAAATAGTAAAAAAATATAATTCTAAATTTTTTGAAAAATTAAAAAGTTGTTGACAATTTGCGACAGTTAATAGTATAATAGCAAAGCGAGCTGCGGAAGAAAGATACTTCACAGTTTGTATATGGGGTCTTAGCTCAGCTGGGAGAGCATCTGCCTTACAAGCAGAGGGGTCAGGTTCGAGCCCTGTAGGCCCCATACTTATGAAAATGAATATGGCGAGATAGCTCAGTTGGCTAGAGCACGCGGTTCATACCCGCGGTGTCGAGGGGTTCGAATCCCCCTCTCGCTACTTTGCTGATAGTCTTTTTTATACGCACAGACTTTTCAGCAAAAGTTTTTTTTAATTGAATATGGCGAGATAGCTCAGTTGGCTGGAGCACGCGGTTCATACCGGTGTCGAGGTTCGAATCCCCCTCTCGCTATTGTAGATGTTGCAGATTGCAGCATCTATTTTTTTTTTGCCACAATGATCTTACGCAAAAAGTCAAACCTGCATGAACATTGACCCATCCACTCGTAAACTTCTTGATAATGAACTACCTACCATCCACGAAGCTCAGATTTCGCGCTTTGTTCCAGACTCTTGACCGCAAATTTGGTCTTCGGGGGCTTCTGTACCTATCCGCTTTGGTTACGATGAAGCTGTACTGGCTCTTATACCCCCTTCTGCTCACGAAAAAAAGCTTCTATTTTTTCCCTTCTGTTTTATTGGTTATGCCGTAAAAAGCCTCTTTCAAAAGAGGATCGCCTGGATCTTTATAAGCACGAATACGCCCATTATATGCAATGGCCGAAAATACCGGCGCAGTACAACTGGCAGGCAGGAAAGCATGGGAGTGCCTGGAAATACTGTTTCTCTCTTGTGGGCGCCGCGCCTACTCCTTATTACAGAATCGGAGAAAGCCTTCTGAAGCACGATTATGACAAAGCTCTGAAAAACCTATCCACGACAAGACAGTTCCCATCCGGGACACCTACCGCCGTGAACAGGCCTAAAAGCGCCAAACATGGCGAAATCAAATTCCAGGTAAATGATGTAGTAACTCATCCCAAATTCGGGGAAGGTACTGTAGAGGAAATCGTACAGCTGTCAATTCTGTCAGACTGCATATCCGGTTTGCAGATGATGAAGTGAAAAAAATCGACCAGAAATGGCTGCTGCGGTCTGGTCATAAATAGTTATATTTTACAAAACTCAATAAACTTATCATATAAAAGGGTAAAAAGCCATGAAAAAAATCATCATCTACACCGGCAGATTCACCTCTGCCTCATCATTTTACTGCTTCTGTTTTGCAGTTCAAGCCAGGTATTTGCCGCAGCAAGGGTAAATGTGAAAAATACCAGGATTAAATTATCAGCCACAAAGCTTACCTATAATAAAAAGGTACAGCGTCCAAAGTAAAGTAACTTATAAAGGAAAAGTCTTGAAGGAAAAGAAAAACTATATTGTAAAAAAGTACTCTAAAGGCTGCAAAAAAGTAGGAACTTACACGGTTCAGATTATTGGAAAAGGCACTTATACCGGCACTGCTAAAAAACAGTTTTGTTATTTTACCGCCGAAAGCCCAGATAATGAATATCTATGCAAAAACAGCAACTGCAACTGTAGTAGTAAAAAGACAAACCTCCCAGACCAGTGGTTACCAGCTGCGCTATGCAACTAATTCCAAACTTAAAAATGCAAAAACTATAACAGTCAAAGGTAACAAAACAACACAATTTGTCTCAATGGCCTCCGTGCCGGGACTACATATTATATGCAAACCCGCACTTACATGACTGTTAAAGGAAAAAATACTATTCCAAATGGTCTTCTACAGGCCATTGCACAACAAACAGAGAGACAAACAGTACCCCCCAAAGTGCAACCCCTACACCTACACCAACGCCTACATCCAACACCGGTTCCTACACACACCGATTCCCCAAAGCTGATCTGCCTGCATACGATAAAGAAGGAACTGCACCAGCTAAATATACATATGAAATTTATGGTCTGGACAAACAGAAGGCAGATATTTACACCGATTGTCCCAAACCTTTTTTATAAAGACAGACAATCCGGATCGAACTCTTTTTCCTGTATTTTTAATGGAAATGACTCTCGGACCAGCGCATACAGAAGTGGTTCATCTCGTTTCTTTGATGATATTCCTTTAGAAAACAATGACTCAGAAACTACTTCATTAGAGAAAGTAAAAGGCAGTTATATCAAATACGTGCATTTTTCCGAAGCAGGAACCTACACTGTAGAATTCAGGGAATATTCATTATCAGGTTATACGGTTGCAAATACAGTGACATTAAATGTTCTGGATTATGAACAGGCAAAAAACGCATGGATGATTGACATTATTAACAAAACTACAACTACCGATATGACTCCTTTTGAAAAGATGGACGCTATAAGTGCCTACCTCAGAGAACCAGGCCGTTTTAAATATTTAACCAGATATAACGATCATACAGTCTCTCTGGCAGCAGATCCCAATGCTCCATTTTTGTAACTTACCGTTGGGACTCTAGCACATCACCGGCAATTCTCGGTGAGTTCGCTGAATTAGTCGGTGGATTTGATGATATTCATTATTGCTTTGGTGATTATCCGGTTTGGCTCTCCATCATGGTCCATATGGCATTATGTGGTAAAAAGCTTACTATAGGAAATGAGACGCGAAACTACGCCTTTTGCCCAATGGCTTCAACCGGCAACGTTGAAGAAATCAAAATGATTGATTTTTCCGATCTGAGTAATATGCGAAAGTTCGGATAATCTTAATTAACAAATCAAAAGTCCCCATCCACTGTTTTAATTGCAAAAACAGTGAATGGGGACTTTTTTCGATTATTCTATTTCTTAAGCTTCATTTTACCGGCTCATACGTGGTATTCGTTTCAGAGCCATATCCCCCGTATTCCGATTTCGTCGGCAAGGTCCGTTTTCTGATAGCTTCTCTGGAAGGTGGCTTCTTTTCAGACTCTGCCACCTCTGAACCACCGCCAAGGTCGGAAAGCTGCCACAGATTTCCATTCAGATCCATTACGTCAAGGGAAATACCCTGTCGCACTCTTCTAAGAAGATGCAATGGATTGTGACGTAATCGCCCACTTCTGTTTTCTTCTATATCTGCGGACAGGATCTTTACTTTTCCATCTGCAGTTATCCCTTCACCATCCACAGGCACATAGGTCATGTTTTTCCCCTGGCTCTTATCTTCCAGCTGAAAAGTAATATTTGTACGCATCATCATCAACGCACTTAGCATCAGGAAGCGTGGCAGTTCCGATGCAAGAAACGGTAAGATTCTTACTCTCATTTGTCTTTACCGCGGAAGAATAGAAATCTACTACATCATCTTCCAGATTTCGATAATTTCCCACTGCTGTTTCAATGCCCAGATCTGAATCAAAATCAAAGCTGGCTCCGACCTTTACGATGGTCAGTCCTTTTTCTGCGGCATATTCTTCTATTGTCTTATCACTTTCAATTCCAAGATTTCTTACAGGATCCTCATTCAAGGCATCTTGTCCTGCCAGAAGATACTTGCCTCTTTCTTTCGCTGTAACTACCACCACCTGGACACTGTTTTTTTATCACAAAGGGGCTTCCTTCACGGTGTAAGTAAGAATGGAATCTCCATCTTCCTGCTGCACCGGATCTTTTTCAATCAGCTCCTTGGCTTTTCCGGCATCTTATTTCCAACTTCCTGGAAAAAGCTGGAAATGCCTATATACTTCTCTGCAGCAAAAACAGTGGCACCAAATACCATCACTGCCGCAATGTCAAGATCAAACTGCGCTTCCAGTTTTCCGTGTACCAATTTTTCCCATTCTGTCAGTGCCATTTATTACTTTTCCGTTTTTCTTCTTTCTGATACCCTCTATTAGACTCTGCCGAATTCTCTATCATTTCCAAGGTCTCATTTACACGCCTGAGCACACATTCCGGCACTTCTGTTTCTTCTGAAAAACATCAAACAATTTTATCATCCATGAATATATCCTCCTTCATACTCTGCACGAAGCTGTTTTCTGGCTCTGGAGAGCCTTGCCAAGCACTGTATTCTGGCTGATTTCCCAGAAGAGCGGCAATTTCCTTTACACTAAGGGATTTGCTGTAATACAAAAAGCATCACCACCTGGTACTTCTCATCCAGGGATGCCAGGATTTCCTTCCATTCACAATCTATATAGCCAGGTTCCTCGAAGATTCCCTCTTCCATTTCCATCGTAGGAAAAACGCGGCCTTTGTGCCGAAGCATTTCATTGCAGTTATTGATCAGGATCCGAATCATCCAGGTTTTGAAGTAAGAATCCTTTTTTAAAGTGGAAAGCTTCTCATAACACTTTAAAATCGTTTCCTGTATGGCATCTGCCACATCTTCGTCATTCTTCAGATAGGCCCAGGCTACTTTGTACATGCTCTGGGTATTCATCCGGATGAGCTGTTGCAAATGCACCGGAATCTCCGGCTTTTGCCTTTTTCACCAAATTTTCCATAAGGGTTTTCCTTTTTTTGTGTTCTGCAGTACACGAAATATATTGCTGTATTTCCTTTTACATACATTAGATGGAAAAGGCAGGAGAATATTTCATCGAATATAATTTTTCGCCCATGATGAGTGAATACTAAGCATAAAAACAAGAATATTAGATATGTGTAATATTTTACGGTCGGAGATTTTTAATAAATATAGAAAAAGCTGGCATTTGCAATTTATTCACTCCACAAATGCCAGCTCCTATAATCCTATTTACTTATTTATTTGAAGTACTCAACACCAGACTCAAAGATCTGAATATCCTGCTGTCCATAGATGTTGATTGCAACGCCATTGTCGCGACGCTCACTGTGTGCCATCTTTCCGAGAACACCGTCCATCCGGGCTTGTGATACCCTCGATGTTCATATGTAAGAACCGTTGATGTTAAATTCTTCATCATGATCCAGCTCTCCGTTTGGATTTACATACTGTGCAGCTACCTGTCCATTTGCAAGAAATTTCTTCAAGCCACTCATCGTTTGCGACAAACGTCCTTCACCATGTGATGCAGGGTTACAGTATACGCCGCCAAGCTGTGCTTTCTGGAGCCATGGAGATTTATTACTGACAACTTTGGTATAAACCATCTTGGATACGTGGCGTCCAATGGTATTGAATGTCAATGTCGGGGAATCTGCCTTCTGTCCGCAGATCTCACCGTAAGGCACCAGACCAAGCTTAATCAGAGCCTGGAATCCATTACAGATACCAAGTGCCAAGACCGTCACGCTCATTGATCAGCTTCATAACAGCTTCTTTGATCTTCGCATTCTGGAATGCAGTTGCAAAGAATTTGGCGCTTCCATCCGGTTCGTCGCCTGCTGAAAATCCGCCCGGGAACATGATAATCTGTGCCTGATCGATGGCTTTCTCAAAGAGCTCTACAGAATCATGGATATCTTCTGCTGTCAGGTTCTTGAATACCTTTACGATCCACTTCCGCACCTGCTCGTTCAAACGCACGTGTACTGTCATACTCGCAGTTTGTTCCAGGGAATACCGGAATAAATACACGTAGGTTTCGCAACTTTATTCTTGCATACATAAATATTCTCTTGGCATAAAAAGTCATTTCTTCAATCTGCTTTACAGCCATCCTGTCGTTTTCTTCACTGGCTTTGTGGCAAATACTTTCTCCAGAGTCCTGTCCATGCCTTTAAGCCTCTTCCAGTGATCTTTGTATTTCCGTAGGTAAATTTGCCATTTTCTGTAACTTCACCGATCACTGTGTATGTCAATCCAGCTCACCAACTTTTTTCCATCCGGAACTTCCAGGATAATATCACCAAATCCAGGTGCAAAGAAATCTCTCGGATCAAGGTTATGCTCGATTTTCACGCCCATGCCATTACCAAATGCCATCTTGCTGACTGCAGCCGCTGTGCAATACCATGACGGTCAAGTGCATAAGCAGAAACAATTCTTTGCCATCCTGCATATCTTCATGGTGTAATTTCTCATACTGATCCATAATTGCCGCATAATCCGGAAGATCATACTGCATCTTTCGGATCTTAAGCCATACCAGTTTGTTTCCTGCTTTTTTTAATTCCGGTGTGATCATATCTTTTCTCCGTTGCAACATCCACTGCAAAAGGAAACCAGTGTCGGCGGAACATCAATGTCATTGAAAGTTCCCGACATACTGTCCTTACCGCCAATGGAAGGAAGGCCAATCCGATCTGTGCGCATAAGCACCAAGCAAGTGCGGAGAATGGCTGGCTCCATCTCTTAGGATCCTCTGTCATACGGCGGAAGTATTCCTGGAAGGTGAAACGGATCTTCTTATAATCACCACCTGTTGCAACGATTCTGGCAACAGACTCGGTTACTGCGTAGGTAGCTCCATGATATGGGCTCCAGGAGGATAAGGTATGGATCAAAGCCGTAGCTCATCATAGTTACAGTCTTAGTTGTTCCGTTCTGTACAGGTACCTTTGCAACCATTGCCTGAGTCTCTGTCATCTGGATATTTTCCACCGTATGGCATAAATACACTGCCTGCGCTCCGATAGAGCCGTCGAACATCTCCACCAAGATCCTTTCTGTGAGCATACATTTAAATCTTTTAAAGAATATTCAGCCATTTTATCTTTTACATCTTCTACTTCTTTTTTTCTTAAAAAATTGCTTTTCTTTTATTCGGGAATCTCAACTTCAACGGTCTGTCTCCTGATGTGCACCGTTGGTATCCAGGAATGCACGGGAGATATTTACGATCTCTTTGCCTCTCCACTTGAGAACCAGTCTCGGATCCTCTGTTACAACGGCAACAGGAACTGCCTCCAGGTTCTCTTCTTTGCATAGCCAAGGAAAGTATCTACATCTTTCGGGTCAACTACGACAGCCATACGTTCCTGTGATTCGGAAATCGCAATCTCCGTTCCGTCCAGACCTGCATATTTCTTCGGAACCTTGTCAAGGTCAATCTGAAGTCCGTCAGCCAATTCACCGATCGCTACCGACACGCCGCCGGCGCCAAAGTCGTTACATTTCTTTATCAAACGGCTGACTTCTTCACTGCGGAACAATCTCTGAATCTTACGCTCAGTCGGTGCGTTACCTTTTCTGAACTTCAGCTCCGCATGTCTCGATGGACTCCTCTGTATGAACCTTGGAAGAACCTGTTGCCCTGCCACAGCCATCACGACCGGTACGTCCGCCAAGAAGGATGATGATATCTCCAGGATCGGAATTTTCACGGATGACCGCACGTCTCGGAGCTGCACCGAGAACGGCACCGATTTCCAGACGTTTGGCCACGTAATTCGGATGATAAATCTCTTTTACCAGTCCGGTTGCAAGACCGATCTGGTTTCCGTAGGAACTGTATCCATGTGCAGCCTCACGTACCAGTTTTTTCTGCGGAAGCTTTCCTTTTCAGTGTCTCTTTTACTGAAACCGTCGGATCAGCTGCACCGGTCACACGCATCGCCTGATATACATAGGTACGTCCTGACAGCGGATCGCGGATTGCACCACCAAGGCAGGTAGCTGCACCACC
>VOFH01001823.1_pt1 | contig 13705 bp, 18 predicted proteins | sample 5384091 | NCBI WGS metagenome assembly VOFH01 (sample SAMN12384727, study PRJNA508395) | human gut metagenome | isolation source: healthy gut G | host: Homo sapiens
TTTCAATCCCCGTTCTTCCAATCACCGCAATGATGATTGGTAGAAGGTACCGCTTGGCAATGGACCTGGTTCGTGCCCCTCATGATGTGGACGGATTGGTAGATCTTATGGGAGGCCGGAGGCTTTTATCGGCAAGCTGGACTTTGTTCATCGCTCCTTCCGGCTATGGAAGGTGAATCGGTATCCGTTGACATTTCAGGTCTGATATGGGCAGTATGCGCATGGAAATGAGCCAAGCCACCACATCGCACATCTATATAACTATGTCGGTCAGCCTTGGAGAACGCAGGAATTGGTGGACGAGGTGTTGCACACTCTATTTCAATGATCCGAATGGATTGTCGGGCAATGAAGACTGCGGTCAGATGTCGGCGTGGTTTGTTCTTAATTCGATGGGATTCTATCAGGTGTGTCCGGGCAAACCTGTGTATTCTATCGGCTGTCCCTTATTTGATAAAAAGCAACCATTCACCTGAAAGGGGAAGACTTTCACACCATCGTAACACATAACAATAGTCGCGAGAACAAGTATGTGCAGAAGATGGTCCTGAATGGTAAAGAACTGAATGCGCCCTTTTTGCACATCAAGATATGATAGACGGTGGTACTCTGGAATTAACGATGGCGGTGAACCGCTGAAATAAAAGTCAAATAGGTATGAGTCGAAATAGTCGTAATCCGATTTCCTGGGGTACCCACCGTCTACTTTGCTATGGGACTTCCCTTTGTGGTGTTGAATATGGTATCTAGTACTGATGTTTAAAGGCCGGCATCGATGATGCGCAGATTGCTTTGGGACATCACTGATTATGCTGCCCTGGACACTGAAATTCCTTTTGGAGTCCGTTTCTGGAGATGTTCAAACGAAGAAATTCTTTGTAGTGTTGACACAACTGATTACCGGGGCAGGCTTTGCCCCTGGTAGCGTTGGCGTTGCATCTTCCGGCTTTCTTTGCCGTATGTATTGCTTTACTGGCGATTATTGCTTTCAGCGGGGCAACGCATGATGTTGCGACCGATGGTGTTTATATGTCAGAATTGAATAAGCAGGATCAGGCTAAATATATCGGTTGGCAAGGTGCTTTCTATAATATTGCTAAGATTGTCGCATCCGGTGGGTTGGTTTGGTTGGCAGGGTGGTTTTGCTGAAACACTATGGGGGAGTTTCGGGAGCAGGAGGAGACTGTTCGTCATGAAGCCACTGTGCAGGCTTGATGACGGTTATGTTCATTCTGGCTGTTGTGATGGTATTGTTAGGAGTGTATCACATGCGTATGTTGCCTTCGGGAGGAACTGCTGCCACGGGCACGACATCCGGCAAGGAAACCTGGAACCGGTTGGTGGAAGTTATCCGGAACTTCTTTCAGAAGAAACATATCTGGTATTACATTACTTTCATCATTCTTTATCGTTTGGCCGAAGGCTTTTGTCATGAAGATAGTGCCGTTGTTTCTGAAGGCGGAACGTTCAGTCGGCGGTTTGGGACTGGGAGAACAGGAGATAGGTTTGTACTATGGTACTTATGGGGCGGCTGCATTTTGTGCTGGGTTCCTGTTGGCCGGCTATTATATATATCTCACAGAGGTTGAGTCGCACACTGTTTTCACTGTGCTGCATTTTCAATCTTCCGTTTCTGGCTTATACGCTACTGGCCATTTATCAGCCGGAGAACGGCATGTTGATAGGCGGTGCCATTGTGCTTGAATATTTTGGTTATGGTTTCGGATTCGTAGGTTTGTCGCTGTTTATGATGCAGCAAGTGGCACCGGTAAGCACCAGATGGCTCATTATGCTTTTGCTTCAGGCATCATGAATTTGGGTGTGATGTTACCGGGTTCTATCAGTGGCTTTGTCAGTAACGCGTTGGGATATAAGACATTCTTTATCTTCATGATGTTTGCTACTATTCCGGCATTCCTGATAACGTATTTTGTGCCGTTTACCTATCCGGATGAAAAGAAAAATGATATTATTAACAATATAAATAAGAAGAATTATGGACAGTAAAATTATAATGCCTTTGGGAAGAACGTCCTGAAGGTTGCTCCAGATGTCATGTGGCGCTATTCTAAGAACCCGGTTATCGGGCGTTACCACATTCCGAGTTCCAACAGTATTTTCAACAGTGCGGTAGTTCCGTTCGGAGATGGGTTTGCCGGTGTGTTCCGTTGTGACAATAAGTCGGTGCAGATGAATATCTTTTGCGGGCTTTAGTAAAGACGGAATCAATTGGGAGATAAATCACGAGCCCATCAGCTTTAAGGCGGGGAATACGGAGATGATAGAGTCCGAGTATAAATATGATCCGCGTGTCACCTGGATTGAAGATCGTTATTGGATTACTTGGTGCAATGGTTACCACGGACCTACAATTGGTATCGGTTATACATTCGACTTCAAAGAATTCTTCCAGTGCGAAAAATGCCTTCTTGCCTTTTAACCGCAATGGGGTACTTTTTCCGCAGAAGATAGATGGTAAATATGCTATGTTGAGTCGTCCGAGCGACAACGGTCATACACCGTTTGGAGATATTTACATCAGTTACAGTCCGGATATGAAATATTGGGGGAACACCGTTGTGTGATGAAAGTTACTCCTTTCCCCGAAAGTGCATGGCAGTGTACGAAGATAGGGGCAGGTTCTGTTCCGTTCCTTACTGAAGAGGGCTGGTTGATATTCTATCATGGAGTTATTACTACTTGCAACGGTTTCCGCTATTCTATGGGAGCAGCCATTCTTGATAAAGAGAATCCTGCCAAAGTGTTATATCGTACCCGTCCGTATCTGCTTGCACCTGCTGCTCCTTATGAATTGCAGGGAGATGTGCCCAATGTAGTATTCCCTTGCGCCTCTTTGCAGGATGGAGATAAAGTAGCTGTATATTATGGCGCTGCCGATACAGTTGTTGGCATGGCCTTTTTGGCTATATTTCGGAAATCATAGAATTTACGAAGAAAAACAGCATTGTATAGTTAATTCCTTTAAAGAATCAGTCGACTATGAAACGTATTTTATTGGCTTACACACTTTCTGCCCTTTGTCTGCTTCCGGCGTTTGCCGGAGGTGGAGAGGGGCTTTACCTATAAGCTATGTCAATCCTTTCATCGGTACCACTAACTTCGGAACTACTAATCCGGGAGCGGTCTGTCCTAATGGAATGATGTCCGTGGTCCCCTTCAATGTGATGGGATCGGAAGATAATAAGTATGATAAAGATGCTCGTTGGTGGTCTACTCCTTACGAGTATCACAATTGTTTTTTTCACCGGCTATTCGCATGTCAATCTGAGTGGTGTAGGGTGTCCCGAACTGGGATCTTTATTGCTGATGCCTACTACGGTGAATTGTCCGTAGATTATAAAGAGTATGGAAGTCGTTATAAAGATGAACAGGCTTCTCCGGGATATTACAGTAATTTCCTCACTCGCTATAATGTAAAGACTGAGGTGTCTGCCACTCCCCCGCACGGGTGTTTCACGTTTACGTTTCCTGCCGGACAGAGGCATGTATTACTGAATTTGGGTGAAGGACTGACGAATGAAACCGGTGCTTTCTTGAAACAGGTGAGCGACACCGAATTTGAAGGTATGAAATTATTGGGAACTTTCTGCTATAACCCCCAGGCGGTATTTCCCATTTATTTTGTAATGCGTGTCAACAAGCAACCGGCATCCAGCGGTTATTGGAAAAAGCAGCGTCCCATGACCGGAGTGGAAGCTGAATGGGATCCCGACAACGGACGCTACAAACTTTATACCCGTTATCGTAAGGAAATAGCCGGAGATGATATCGGTGCTTTTTCTTACTTTCAACACGACGGAAGATGAACAGATCGGAGTGCAAATGGGAGTTTCTTTTGTTAGCATTGAGAATGCCCGTTTGAATCTGGATACAGAGCAAAGTGGAAAGAATTTCAGTCAGGTATTGGCTGATGACCGTATGCGTTGGAATGAGGATCTTTCGCGTATCCTTGTCGAAGGCGGAACGGAAGAACAGAAAACTGTCTTTATACTGCTCTTTACCATACATTGATACATCCCAATATCCTGCAAGATGTCAATGGTCAGTATCCCGCCATGGAAAGTGATCAGATTCTGACAACAAAGGGAGAGCGTTACACTGTTTTCTCGCTTTGGGATACGTATCGTAATGTTCACCAACTCCTTACGTTGGTTTATCCCGAACGTCAGTTACAAATGGTGCGTTCCATGCTCGATATGTATCGCGAACATGGTTGGCTACCTAAATGGGAACTCTACGGACGTGAAACGTTGACTATGGAGGGTGACCCGTCTATTCCTGTCGTCGTTGATACCTGGTTGAAAGGCTTACGTGATTTTGATATCGATCTGGCTTATGAAGCTATGTATAAATCTGCCACTTTGCCCGGTGCCGAGAATTTGCTAAGGCCGGATAATGATGATTATATGTCATTAGGATATGTTCCTTTGCGTGAACAGTACGATAATTCAGTTTCTCATGCATTGGAGTATTATATTGCGGATTATTCTCTTTCCTCTGCTGGCGGATGCATTGGGTAAGAGGGCTGCGGAACAGGGTAAAAAAGCAGAAGCACGGAAATATCAGGCTGATGCCCGTCTTTTTTATAACCGTTCATTGGGATATAAACACTACTATAGTAAGGAATTTGGTACTTTCCGTCCCATTCTGCCTGACGGTCAGTTCTATTCACCTTTCAATCCGAGACAGGGAGAGAATTTTGAACCGAATTCCGGTTTTCATGAAGGATGTGCCTGGAATTACAGTTTCTATGTTCCCCACGATGTGAAAGGGCTTGCCCGTCTCATGGGTGGACAGAAACCTTTCATTGAAAAAACTTCAGCGTGTCTTTGACGATGGTCTCTATGATCCTGCCAATGAACCCGACATTGCTTATGCTCATCTCTTTTCTTATTTCAAGGGCGAAGAATGGCGTACGCAAAAAAGAGACTCGAAGGCTTTTGCAGAAGTATTTTAAAAAATGCTCCCGATGGTATTCCCGGTAATGATGATACCGGTACCATGTCTACCTGGGCCATCTTTAACATGATAGGATTTTTACCCCGACTGTCCTGGTGATCCGTATTATACCCTTACTACGCCTGTATTCGACAAGGTGGTGATTCGTCTTGACTCTGATACTTGGGGAAGCGATAAGCTGGTGATAGAAACTGGGCGCCCTTCAACAGAGTCCTTATACATTCGTGAGATGGAGTTAGGAGGGAAGAAATTATCCCGCTACCGCATCAGTCATGAAGAACTGGTAAAAGGTGGAGTGCTGAGATTTATACTTCGATAGTATAAAAGAAGAGAAGATAAAAACAACTTTGATCAAAAAAACGGGTGATCACAAAACCACTTGCGATCACCCGATATTTTCATTGTTTTCGTGTTTAGGTAATGTTAGTAAAGAGAGAATTTATAGTATTTTTATTTCATAGGTTCCACTGTATAACCTTTTTCTTTCAATAGCTTCAATACCCCATTTGTTCCTGGCAGATGTCCTGCACCCACTACAAAGAGAGTAGGGGTTTCTTTTCATGATTGAAGGCATTTTCTCAATCCAGGCTTTGTTGCGGTTGTCTAACAGATCTTCCATTTCTCCCGGTTGAGGGTCACAAGAGTTGCCGTCACGCTCTTCCATCAGTTTCAACATTTCGTCCAGGTTTTGAGCTTTATAGGCATTGTTCAAGCGTTTGGTTTGATCCATAGCTTTATCGATATCACTTACTAAACAGTAAAGCAGATTTGCCTGGCGTTGCAATGTTTGACTATTGAGCAGTACGTTGATTTGTGATATGGAGTTTCCAAACCGCCTACTTTCTTGCCACTCTGTATAGCTTGTTGTTGGAAGTAAGTATCCAGTTGTTCTTGTGGATTGAAACCACCCAAATGCTTCATACATAAAATAAGAGTCAATTGCTGGGTGATGAAAGCCGGTTTCATTTTAGCTAACATGGCAATATCCGCCATCAGGTTTTTTTTACAGCCTTACAGTCCGTTCCACGTTTGCTGTCGCCACCTGCGCGATAGGGGGTGCCTATCCATTCGGAGGCATGGATGTATAGCTTGTGGTTGTCCTGCAGTTCAATATCCACTCCCAAACGGACGGATGCCTGCGCCAGGGCTTTGTAGTCCAGGCGTGGCGCGGAAGTATGGCAAGAACTTAGGCCTATCAATATGATAGTAAGAGCTACTATATAAGAAAGATATTTTTTCATGCTTCCGAATTTTTTTCTTCTACCGTTTTATCTTCTTTTTCCGTTATTTCTTCTACGGCTGCTTCTACTACCGTTTCTTCTACCACGGCTTCTTCCTCCACACCGACGTTGAAGTAAGCTTCCAATTCCTGCTCGGCAGAGTTGTTCTCATTTCGTATATCGCGGATAATAACGCCGTTTTCTAACAATGCAATACGTGGACAAACGTCCACTGTGTGATTCAGGTTATGGCTGGAAATGATGACGGTGGCTCCGTGCTCTTCATTGTATCTTTTCAGCAAGTGTTTGATTACAGACTGTGAACTGGGGTCAAGGAAGTTGAACGGTTCATCCAGAATCAACAGTTGCGGGTGATGTAGCATAGCGGAGATGATGCCGATTTTCTGCTTGTTTCCGGCAGAATAGTTGCGGATGAATTTTTTTTGCCCCATCACTTCGCCGTTCATGAAGCGTTCGAAGGGAAGCAGGCGTTCGTCTACCTCCTCTTTCTTCAGACCGTACATCTTACCGATGAAGTAGAAGTATTCTTCGGGGGTGAGGTAGTCTATCAGGAAACCGTCGTCTATAAAGGCTCCCGTGAAGTTCTTCCAGTCCTCGCTTTTGCTGACGTCAATGTCATTGATGGTTACATAGCCCCGGTCTGCCTGCAGTAAGTCAAGAATAAGCCGGAAGAGGGTGGTCTTGCCTGCACCGTTGTTGCCTACCAGTCCCAGCATATCGCCTTGCCCGATGGTGTAGTTCTCTATATCTACGGCTTTTTTTGTGCCGAAATTCTTTTGTAAATTGTTGATGCGTATCATGTTAGTGATTGATGTTTAATGATTTCTATTTCTGTCTACTGTCCCTGAAGCCTTCCATATTCTTGTAGCGGCGTTTCATGAGCCGGTGATATACATTCATCAGCCAGAATTTGGAAGTGGCGATAAATGCCACGCCGATGCCGATAAGTATCCAGGGGGTGACCTCTTTGCCAAAGATGGCATTCAGTGCAAAAAGCAGCAGTAAAGGTATGCCGAAAGCACCTCCGGAAATCAGATTCTGCAGACCGGTGCCTATATTCTGCCGACTGGTCATCTTTGAATTCAGGTCGGTAGTCTTGTTGTTGTAGACTGCCAGTTGGAACAGACAGCAGTATACGGCTCCCGGAATGAATATCAGCCATGCGATGCAACCGAGTACGGATACCTTCCCGGTAACCATACCGGGAATCATCAGAATCGTAGGAATGAGCAATGCAATGCTGTACAGTATGTATTTGGCACGCAGCAGCGAGTAGATAGATTCCTTGCGGCTCATCAGTCCGTCAATGTAATTGCCTTCGTAACCCATCAGTGTGCTGAGGAACATGATGCCGAAGATAATGTAATTATAAAGGACGAAGAAATCTCTCAGACCTCCGTCATACACATCGGAAAAGCTAATGATACTACTGAACATTATCACTACACCGGTGATGGAATAGAGCGAACGCTTACAAATCTTGTTGCGTAGCAATAACTTGAGTTCCAGTCTCATGTATTCGCCTATTTCGCCGTAGCGGTCGAGGAATTTGTATTCGGATACATGTTTTATCCGTGTATCTTCCACTTTGTTCAGTTCATTGTAGATGAGTTTCTGCATCAAGGTGCGGTTGATGAACCACATGAGGGCGATGGCAGCCAGTACACCGATGAATGACAGTATATTGCCGGTGATGAACCCTTCTCCCAGATTGACAAAACAGTCGAAAAGCGGACTGTTGTCCGGAATGAATAGTGAACGGAACACGCAACAGGAAATCCAGTGCCAGAATAAAAATCAAAACTACTCCGTTCATCACATGATATGGTTCCCGGTTGGGAACCATATCAGAGAATCCGAACGCGAACGTCGTACCGAAAAATATAAGGTAGCCGGCCCAGAATGCAGCCATGACATAACCGAGTATTTTAGCTACTTTGTTCTTTTCATACATCGGGTGTCGTTTGGCGGAGCCTTCCGTGTTTGCGTAATTCGTTGAATATCATCAAGTAGCTATACTAGAGAATTTTTATTTGTTTTCTTCCGGCACAGTCATGATGACTTGAATTTCGTTGTTCTGTTTCAGCAACCTGGCGAGGAAGTCTTGTACTTCTTTGGCTGTAATGCTGTTGACTATCTTTTCGTAATCTTTCGTATTGTCGATACCTGTATAGAAGTATTCGTCCATATTATTAAGCCAGTAACCGTTTTCTTTCTGTGCATCTTTATACTTCTTCAGCATATACTCTTTGATCTTCTGCATATGTTCGGCAGACGGACCTTCTTTTGCCATTTTGTGGAGTTGTTCTACGACAACAGCAGACAATTTATCTTTCTTAGCTGGGTCTGTTTGGAATATAATCTGAAGTATGAGTTCTTCCTTCGGATATTTTCCCAGACTTCCGTTACAGCTTACTCCATAAGTTCCGCCCTCTTTCTCACGGATTTCTGCTGTATAAACCAAATCCAGAGCCTGGTCTAAGAAGCTAAGCAGGATATTGTTGCGTAAATCGTATTTGCAACTACCGCTATAAAAGAACATGATGGTAGCCATCGGAGTTTCCTGTTTCTTGGCAAACTCATTCTTGTATTCTCCCTTGCGAATATACATCTTGTTATCTTTGAAAGTCTCCTTACGGTTGATAGATGGCAGAGCACCCAGATATTTTGCAATCATCGGTTTCATCTGTTCTAGGTTTACGTTTCCCACCAGGTAGAAAGTAAAGTCGCTGGCGTCTTTGTAACGGTCTTTGTACATATCAATGATGCGGTCGTAGTTGATTTTGTCTACCATACTTTCTTTCAGCTTGATAGCGCGTGGATGGTCACCGTATAGAGCACGTGTCACTGTATCGCTGAATGCCGTCATCGGGTTAGCGTCTGAGTTTTGAAGCTGTGCTTTCAGGCGGTTCTTATAAGATTCAAAAGCTTCATTATCCTTGCGTGGAGAAGTGAATGTCAGGTAAGTAAGCTGCATCATTGTTTCGAAATCTTTCGGAGAACAGCTACCTGAAATCGTTTCTGTCGTATTACCGATACCGGCTGCTACGGAAGCGCGTTTACCGGCAAGAGCCTTGCCTAAATCTACCTTGCTGAAGTTACCGATACCGCCCACTAAGGCTACTCCGTTCAATTGGGCAATATCGATGATTTCATCGTTCGGGAATACACTGGTTCCACCGAGGCTTACACCTTTCATCATGATCTGGTCAGCTTTGAAGTCAGTCGGTTTCACATATACGGTTACACCGTTAGAAAGCACTAGTTTTGTGCTGCCGTAAACGTCATCGGCCTTTTCGGAAACAATCTTTCCGCCTTTAATGTCTTCAGAGATAAGAGGTTCGTTGGAAACTTTGTCTTCGTATGGTTTCAAATCGAATGAACTCATCTGCTTCAATAAAGCTGCAATTTCCTCTTTCGTCGGATATTTCAGACCTTCTTTTTGAGGACCCGCGAGCAGTACTACTTGGTTATTATCAGTAACCAGCTGTTTCATCAATTCGTTGACGGCCGTCACAGGAATGTTTGGAGCCATCTGCTGTACAAGCATATATTCGAATTCGATACCCGGAATCGGTTCTTTATCGAGGAAATTGTTCACATATTCATCGACATAGTTACCACTTTTTGTTTTTTCACGTTCGTTATACGCAGACTCCATAGCTTGCATATAGTTAGCACGCGCGCGTTCATATTCAGTCTCAGTGAATCCGAAACGACGTGCACGTTCTGCTTCTTCCAGAATAGTTTTCATCGCCAAGTCTACACCGTCAATCTTGCTGTTTGCAGTAAGGCTGAATGCTTCTTTGGTCTTGGCAAGGAAATACTCTCCATATCCTGCACCGGCACCGGTAAAAGGAGGATTGGCAGTTTGGCGGAGTTCGTTCAAACGACTATTCAGCATATTCATAGCCATGCTGAGTATATACTGAGTAGCATAATAAGCAATGGTATTTTTCAAAGAATCCGGTGTAGCGTCTTGTTTGAAGAAGATGTTGACAGAAGGATTTTTCACTTCTTTGTCAGTACCGATATAGATAAGCGGTTCCTGATTGTCTGCTACCGGATAGTAGATACGTTCGGCCGGATTTACAGGAGCTTTCACGTCTGCGAATACCTTTTTTAAGTTTGGCTTCAATTTCATCTACATTGATGTCGCCTACAATAACGATACCTTGCAAGTCGGGACGATACCATTTGGCATAATAATCGCGGATGTCCTGATAAGGGAAGTTGTTGATTACGTCAATGCTTCCGATGGGCATACAGTCTGAATATTTGGAATCCGGATACATCGTAGGCTGTGCATCAGTCATGATGCGGAGCATGCCGCTGTTACGGCTTCTCCATTCTTCGCGGATAACGCCACGTTCTTTGTCTATTTCCTTGTCAGCAAGGTCGATGGCACTCGACCAGTCGTGTAGGATAAGCAAGCATGAATCTACTACATTAATGTTTTCAGTCGGTACGTTGCTGATGTTGTACACCGTCTGGTCGATACTGGTATATGCATTCAGGTTTGTTCCGAATTTGATACCTTTTGTTTCACACCAAGGCACGATGCCCAGTCCGGTTTCATCGCCTGGAAAGTTCTTTGTCCCGTTGAAAGCCATGTGCTCCAGGAAGTGAGCCAAGCCACGTTGCTGCGGTTCTTCAAGGATGGAACCCACTTTCTGTGCGATGTAGAATTCAACTCGTTTTTCGGGAAGTGCGTTGTGGCGAATGTAATAGGTAAGCCCGTTGTCTAGTTTACCGATGCGGACATTTTTGTCCACAGGCAGTTCTTGCATGGGTTGTGCAAGTACGAGCTGGAAATTGCAGCATATAAAAAGGACTGCAATAAATAATCCACGTAATAAATGTTTCATGTTCTATTTAGTTTAATAAATATTTCTGTGTTATTTGTCGTGATTGTCTATGGTAAATCACAAACAGGCAGAAAAAGAGTTATTTAATGGCTTGGCGTATCCTTACTAATTTTGTTAACAATCCTTCCAGTAAATCCAGTTTCAGCATATTGGCACCGTCACTTTTGGCTACGGCGGGATTTTCGTGTGTTTCGATAAAATAGTCCGTCCGCTCCTACAGCTATGACCTGCTTTGGCAACGGTTTCTATCAGTTGCGGCATACCGCCGGTCACTCCGCTTGTTTGGTTCGGTTGTTGTAGTGAGTGAGTGACATCGAGCACGACCGGATAACCGAAAGATTGCATTTCCGGTATGCCCCGGTAGTCTATGACCAGGTCCTGATAACCGAAAGTCGTTCCACGTTCAGTAAGCATCACGTTTTTATTTCCTGCTTCCACCACTTTGTCTGCAGCAAACTGCATTGCCTGCGGTGAAAGAAACTGTCCTTTCTTGATATTAATCGTTTTTCCGGTTTTGGCTGCGGCAACCGAGCAGATCGGTTTGGCGGCTGAGGAATGCCGGAATTTGAATATGTCTACGTATTCGGCAGCCATCTCAGCCTCGTCGGCCGAATGGATATCCGTCACTGTGGGCACTCCGAAAGTATCATGTACCTTTTTCAGTATTTTGAGGGCTTTTTCATCACCGATACCCATGAATGAGTCAAGCCGCGAACGGTTAGCCTTGCGGTAAGAGCCTTTGAATACGTAAGGTATTTGCAGTGCTTCGGTGATTTTTACTACTCGTTCGGCAATGCGCATGGCCATCTCTTCACCTTCTATCACACACGGCCGGCCAACAGAAAGAAGTTGCCGGCAGGATTGTTCTTAAGTTCTATCATTTTATTAATTACAAATTATAAGTTACATTATATAGGTAATACAGGTGTCTCCTTGTTTAGAGGAGGCGTGTTTGTTTTCTTAGTTCGGGATAATAAGCGTGGTCTTTTCCGGGAGAACGCCTACTTCCAGAGGAAAGTGTTTCGGCAGTATCCGTCCGTCCAGATCTACTGAAGCACTTTGTGCTCGGAGTACTTTCACTTTCTTCGTCCGGTAGCACTTCACCACTTTGTGATTCAGGATCCTTCCCTGTATCAGCATCCATAGCCCGGAAATAATCTGTAGAAATTCCGGACGGTAGATTACAGAAACGTCCAACCAGCCATTGTAGGGTACGGCACTTGGTGTCTGTCCCCAGCCCCAGGCACTTCCTATACATACCGTCATGATGCGTCCGCGGATGTGTTCGTCATTGATGCGAAGATGCATTCTGTATAACTTCCGTTCGAATATCAGGGAAAACAAGGCTGCAACATATGACAGGAACTTTACTCCCCAGAAACGCTTGGTCTGGTCGGTGATCTTTACGATTCGTGCACCCAATCCGATATTGACGGCGTTGAGGAAGTAGCGACGCTGGTGTTCGTTGCCATCGTAGAAGTTGCAATAGCCTACGTCTATTTTCTTGAGTCGATGATTAATGATACAGTCGACAGCTGGCTTGTATTCGGTACTAAGTCCCCAATATTTGGCGAAGTCGTTCCCGATACCGTTCGGAATCATGCCGAGGGCGATGTTCTCTTTGTCTTCGGCGTCGGATAGCATAATACCGTTGATGGCATCATTCAACGCTCCGTCACCGCCTACAACGACAATAGTACGATAACCATTGTTGGCTAGAATCTTTGCGAGACGTTCTACCGAACCGAAACCTTCGGATTGCACATAGTCATAATCAACACCTTTGTTGTCCATGTACTCCTTGATCTCTTTCCAGCGTTTTTTTACCTTTCGGGTACCAGCTTTCGGGTTGTAAATCACACCCCATTTGTTCGGTTCTACACTCATATTCGTATACCTATCCTATTCAATATTAAAATCTCACTTTAATCACCGACAAAGATACTAATTCCTCCTTCAGTTTCTCTTTCACAAACGCTATCTTTTCTTCCATTGGAAGTGTCGCGCTTACCCAATGAATGTTAAATCCTCGTCTTTCCATGCCTCTGAACCAAGTCATCTGCCGCTTGGCGAATTGGTGAATGGCTAGTTTCTAGTCCGTTGAACATCTCTTCGTAGGTTAGTTTGCCAGTAACGTATAACGTCAGGTATTTGTATTCCAGACCCGTAATATATCAAATCTTCCGGTGAAATGCCTTCTCAATCAAACGTCGTACCTCATCAACCATACCTTCGTCCAACCGCTGTTTTAATCGTAGCGTGATCTTTTCACGGCGCAGTTCTCGTTCTATGTCTACTCCAATAATGAGGCTGTTCAGCTTCGGAAACTCGCGTTCGGGGACTGGGTGGATGGCGTAATATTCCTCGATCTCTATGGCGCGAATGGCACGCTTTACTGTGTCTACATCCGTAGAGTTATGCAATATTTTGTAGCGGCTTAAAATTTCCGTCAACTCTTCGAGCGAATAACTTGCCAAACGAATACGTAACTCCGGATTCTCGGGTACAGGCAGCAGTTTGTATCCCTTGAATACGGATTCCAAATACATGCCTGTTCCGGAGACAGCCTTTTTGTTTGATTGATTCGTAAGAAATCAGGAAATCGCGTTGATATTC
>VOFH01001424.1_pt1 | contig 13695 bp, 18 predicted proteins | sample 5384091 | NCBI WGS metagenome assembly VOFH01 (sample SAMN12384727, study PRJNA508395) | human gut metagenome | isolation source: healthy gut G | host: Homo sapiens
AACACTGTCATTTCCAACAGATACAATATTGCAAAGGAACTGCCAACCACAGACTTAGGTCGTCAACTGTGTCAGGTGGCCGAAAAACGCATCAGACTTTATGATTGACCGCCAGATGGTTGCATCTATGCGCAGGGGTTCTGTCATCGTAGACGTAAGCAACGATTACGGCTGCATTGAAACGTTCCATGAAACCACTCATGACGATCCGATCTATATTGATGAAGGTGTAGTCCACTACTGCGTAAGCAATATTCAGGGGCTATTGCAGGTTCCGCATCGGTTGCTTATGCGGCTTCTGTACTGCCTCACTTCCAGTCTATTATGAATGAGGACTGGAGATCGCTTGTGCGAAGAACGGTTTTCTGCGAAGAAGCCTGACTGCTTATAAAAGGTTACCTTACTCACGAGGAGACCAGCGGTATTCAAAACAGACCTTGGGTACAACCAGAGGTTATTCTAGGAATTGAGGGGAAAAATTAGATCCTGCGCCGAGGACGGAGATCTGACTACTTTTACAAAGAGTTCTCAAAATAGGGAGAAAGCAAACAAAACCAGCTAAGTTTGTAAAACTTAGCTGGTTTTGGCTTCTGCAGTGCATTGAGAAATAGGTGATTTTATAAGGGGAATTTCGAAATAGTATTACTTCTCTGTGAGACGAAAAACAACTGGATTTCCCCTTACAATTGTGCTATGCTTTTTCAAGTAAACGTAAATAGTTGTGCTGCCATTTGGAAGGGAGGATACCATGACTTTGACTAATGAGGATTTATTAGCGCTTTCGCAGATGATGGATATAAAGCTGCAGCCTATCGAAAAACACCTTGTCAGAATAGAGGATAGACTGACAAGGGTTGAGACTAAGATGGACGATTTAGAGACCAAGGTAGATAATTTGGAAATAAAGGTTAATAATTTAGAAACCAAGGTAGACAATCTGGAAATAAAGGTAGATAATTTAGAAACCAAGGTAGACAATCTGGAAATAAAGGTAGATAATTTAGAGACCAAGGTAGATAATTTGGAAATAAAGGTTAATAATTTAGAGACCAGAGTTAGCAAATTGGAGTTGGATGCCAAATCTCTTCATTCTGAATTAGCACTCATTAAGCGTGATCTAAAGCAGGTGAGAGTCTGCCAAGAAACAAAATTGATTCCAAGATTGTCCAACATTGAGGCCTGCTATCTGGACACATCGATTCGTTATCAGAATCTGCAGATAAAGTTGATGTAGTTTGTGAGGATGTACAGTTGCTCAAGAAGGTTGTCGGTGAACACAGTGAAAAGTTAAAAAAGATAAAGACAATGTAACTCAGTGATATGAAAAGGTCACAAAGGAAGAAGAGAGTTCAGAAAATAGTGCATGATTATAAAAACCACGAAAATCGCTGAAAAGCTGATGATTCGTGGTTTTGTTTACAATATATAAGATACAGAATTTTAAGAGTTATATAACAGTGTATATACAATAGTGCATAAAAATGTATTTATTAGAAAACATATACAATTTTTATTGTATTAATTTTTCGAATAGTCTATAATCATGAATGGTGATGAATCCATCATCAAAAATAAAAAAGGGAGAGATAATGGAAAAGAAAAAAAACGAAACAGCCTCGCGCACCACATTTCTGGGAAGCGATTGTGTCGTTCCTGGGCCTTATTGTCGTAATGTCCATCGGTATTATTATTTTTAAAGTTGACCCGCATATTCCAATGTTTGTCGGCGTCATTATTGCGGCATTGATTTCACTTAAGCTAGGCTATAAGTGGGAGGCGATTGAAGAAATGATGGTTACGGGTATCTCCCGTGCTATGCAGGCAATCTTAATCTTAGCAATTGTCGGCATGATGGTAGGCGTATGGCTGCTGTCAGGTACCATCCCTACAATGATTTATTACGGACTCAAATTATTATCACCATCTATTTTCTTGATTGCCAGCGTCCTAATCTGCTCAATCACATCCCTGGCTACTGGTACTTCGTGGGGAACCATGGGAACTATGGGTCTTGCACTGATGGGCATTGCGTCAGGTTTGGGCATGCCGATAGGTCCGACAGCAGGAGCAATCCTGGCGGGTGCATATTTTGGCGATAAACTATCGCCACTGTCAGATACTACAAATCTGGCGCCGGCCATGGCAGGCACAGACGTATTTACCCATGTTAAATACATGATTAAAGCGACCATCGTCGCTTATGCGATTGCTCTCATTTTCTTCGGTATCTATGGGTTTAAACATGCTGCGTCTTCTGATGTGGACACATCACAGGTAACTGAATTGATGAACGGCCTGCAGGCCACCTACAATATCAATCCAATTCTGCTGCTGCCGCCAGTTGTCGTAATCTTGCTATCGCATTCAAGGTACCTGCAATTCCGGGAATCACCCTGGGCGTCATCGTAGGCGCAGTTCTGGCCCCGATCTTTCAGGGCAATGTAAATATCTTTGTAGAAAATGATGCAGGTGCTCTTGTAATAGATCACGCTGGTGCAACGTTTGGAGATATCCTTTCTGTAGCAAGAAACGGATTTACTTGTAACACCGGACTGGAGGCTTTAGACAGTCTGTTGACAACAGGCGGTCTGATGAATATGGCCTCTTCTATCTTAATGACGATCATAGCTATGATGTTTGGCGGAATTATGGAAGGAACCAAGCAGCTGGAAGTCATCATCAACAAGATTACGAAGGTTGTCAAAAAGCGGACCGGGACTTATTGCAGCAACAGAGGCCACCTGTATTGCATCTAATGCTGTCATGCCGGAACAGTACATCTCCATTCTGATCCCAGGAAGAATGTATGCAGGTGCTTATAGAAAAGCGGGCATTCATCCGAAGTCATTATCCAACGCATTGGAATCTGCTGGAACAGTAACCTCCTGTCTGATCCCTTGGAACACGTGCGGAATGTACATTGCAGCAACCTTAGGTGTTACAGCCGGTACATATCTGCCATGGGCAGTGTTTAACTATTCGATGCCAATCGTTACACTATTGATGGCATTTATCGGCATCACGGTGACGAAAATGACGCCGGAGGAACAAGCCAAGGCCGATGCGGGAGAATTGGTATCATAAAATAGAAGATACTTGACTTTCCGTCAAAGGAATCATAAAATGATAAAAGAGTGTTGACTTTTTGAGCCACACGAAGGGGCGTACCACCACGGTGCGAAACTTTGTGTGGCTTTTTAAATTTATAATAATATTTGACTGGAGGTTTGCATTGTGGTGAAAATTAACGGCGAAGAAGTCCAAGCTGCAGGGAAAATACTGATAGAGTATCTGCAAGAGTGTAATTATCCTCTTAAACGGATTGCAGTGGAATGCAATGGGTTAATTGTTCCTAAGTCGCAGTATGGGATAAAAAGTTCTCTGTGATGGCGATAAAATTGAAATCGTTAGCTTTGTAGGAGGTGGTTGATTGTGATACCGACAAAAGAAGAGATACAAAGAACCTTGGAGCAACGTCATACGAAAACAGTGCAGGACAAACTGTCTGCGGCTAAAGCTGCGGTCTGCGGTTTAGGCGGGTTGGGTTCTGCCATTGCAATTGCGCTTGCAAGAACCGGCATAGGTCAGCTGCATCTGATTGACTTTGATCGGGTGGATCTGGCAAATCTAAATCGCCAGCAATATGCCGTCTGTGATTTAGACAGGCCAAAGCCAGAAGCGCTGCGAGATGAGATTTTGCGGTTTTCTCCTTACTGCAAAATCCGTACAGATTTTGTCAAATTGACAGAGGAGAACATTCCTTCCCTTTTGTCAGAGGACGAATATATCTGTGAAGCCTTTGACGTGGCAGAAGAAAAAGCTATGCTGACCAACTGTATTTTAGAGAAACTGCCCAGGAAATATCTAGTCGGTGCCTCTGGCATGGCGGGATACGGAGATAGCAATTCGATTCAGACGAGAAAAGATTCTGTCCACCTATTATCTGTGTGGCGACGGAAGGTCTGAAATATGTAGTGAATACGGACTGATGGCGCCAAGAGTTATGATCTGTGCAGCCCATCAGGCCAACACGGTAATAGGATTAATCTTAGGAAAGGAAATTTAAAGATGAAAAGAGATACGTTTCTATTGGGAGGAAAAGAATTTTTTCTTCACGATTTATTTTAGGTTCAGGCAAATATTCTATGGAACTGATCAAAGCGGCTGTGGAGCAGGCCGGTGCAGAAATCATAACTTTAGCGGTAAGAAGAACCAACACCAGGGAAAGTGAAAATATTTTGGATTACATACCAGAGAATGCAACGCTGCTACCTAACACCTCTGGAGCCAGAAGTGCAGAGGAAGCCGTCAGAATCGCCAGAATGTCCAGAGAACTGGGATGCGGAGATTTTGTCAAGATAGAGATTATGAAGGACAGCAAATATCTGCTGCCAGATAACACAGAGACTGTCAGAGCTACAGAAATCCTGGCAAAAGAGGGTTTTGTCGTATTGCCATACATGTATCCGGATCTTTACACCGCGAGAGACTTAGCCAATGCCGGTGCAGCTGCCGTTATGCCCCTGGCTGCCCCCATCGGATCGAACAAAGGTCTGGCGACAAAAGCTTTTCTGCAGATTTTGATTGACGAGATAGATCTGCCAATTATCGTCGATGCTGGCATCGGAAAAGCCGTCACAAGCTTGTGAAGTCATGGAGATGGGCGCAGCCGCCGTCATGGCTAATACTGCCATTGCTACTGCTGGTGATATTCCGGCAATGGCATCCGCTTTTTCCGCAAAGCCATTGAAGCTGGAAGAAGTGCTTACCTGTCAGGGCTGGGTCGTGTTTTAGAGAGAGGCGCATCCGCTTCAGACCCGCTAACAGGCTTCTTGAGAGATTAGGGGGGAATAAGAATGAAAAATAATTTATTTTTGTCGATTCAAAAAACTAAGCGCCGAGGCACTCAAAAAAACATCGAATTGAAAATGATCCTTCCTCGAGAACGAACCATATGGAATATATGGAGGGTATGGAACAGATTCATTCTGACATCATGGACAAAGTTTTGACGGAGATGAACGACTACGATTATAACCATTATACGGCTGACGATGTCAAAAGGGCTCTCGCCAAAGAAAGTTGCGGAATCGCGGATTTCAAAGTTCTGCTGTCGCCGGCGGCCCTGCCGTTCTTAGAACAGATGGCGGACAGAGCAAAGGCTGAAACCAGCAGACATTTTGGGAACACCGTATACATCTTTACCCCTCTGTACATTGCAAATTATTGCGAAAATTACTGTATTTATTGTGGCTTCAATTGCTACAACGATATCAACAGGAAAAAGCTGACTTATGAAGAAATGGAAAAAGAAATGAAAATCATTGCTGACTCCGGAATGGAAGAGATTTTGCTTCTAACAGGGGAGAGCCGTAAGGTCAGCAGTGTGGAATACATCGGTCAGGCTTGCAAGATCGCACGCAAATACTTTCGAAATATCGGGGTGGAAATTTACCCAGTCAATGTGGACGAATACCAGTTTCTCCATGAATGCGGGGTGGATTATGTTACCGTATTTCAAGAGACCTACGATGCCGACAAATACGAAACACTGCACTTGATGGGCCATAAGCGAGTCTTCCCCTATCGTTTTGACGCCCAAGAAAGGGCGCTTATGGGCGGTGTCAGAGGTGTTGGCTTTTCAGCACTGCTTGGTCTGTCTGACTTTAGAAAGGATGCTCTGGCTACTGCGCTTCATGTGTACTATCTACAGCGCAGATATCCCCACGGCGAATTCTCTCTTTCCTGCCCCAGACTGCCCAATTATCAACAACGAGCAAATCAGTCCCATGGACGTAGGTGAACGTCAGCTCTGTCAGGTTCTATGCGCTTATCGCATCTTCCTGCCATATGTGGGGATTACCGTTTCTTCAGAGAAAAGGAATCCTTTCGAAACGGCATTGTCAAAATTGCTGCGACAAAGATTTCCGCCGGTGTTTCAACTGGGATTGGGGATCATGAGGGCAAATACAAAGGAAAGGAGATTGATGACGCTGGTGATGAGCAGTTCGAAATTGCTGATGACAGAAGCTTTGCACAGATGTACAGAGATATAGAAGAAGAGGGCTGCAGCCTGTCATCAATGACTATATCTATGTATAGAAAAATCTGTGTTACCAATCGCCATCTGGCTCAGGGGTGACTTTCTTAGGCAAATAGAAAAAGGGTAACCGCTGCAAAGCCAACAGCTCTTATTTTAAGAGAAAAGGATTTGACACAAGAAGCATATGAGGAGCTTGCTGTGCAGGTTTTGGCGATTTGCAGAGAGGCAGATGTAGCCTGTTATTTCCATTCACAGCCGCAGCTGGCTGTGAAATTAAACGCGCAGGGCATCCATCTGCCCTTGAAGATGGCGGCCTCTATGAGCTGCGAGGATAGAATGAGACTGCCTTGCTTGGGAATTTCCGTACATTCAAAAAAAAAGCTGTCGAGGCACAAAAATGGGTGCAGCATATATTATATATGGGCATATTTTGCGACAGACTGTAAAAAGGTGTTCCACCGCGGGGCCTTGCTATGTTGCGCTCAATTTGTGGCAGCGTTTCTGTACCCGTCTATGCTATCGGAGGATTAATGAAGAAAACGCTTGGCAATGCATCGATGCGGGAGCATACGGCGTGTGTATGATGAGTAAATATATGGAACTGTAATAGGTCAAAAATTTCCGTGACAAAAGCTGAAAAGTGGTATAGAATGGTGCTTGTATGAAAATCATATAGGAGACTGCTTCCGCCGAAGCGGCCTGAAATTGTTATAAAAAGGAGAAAAGGAGAAAAATTTATGACAATGGTAACAAACCAATCCGTTAACGATTGGGTGAAAGAAATGGCGGAAATGACCAACCCGGACGAAATTGTCTGGATTGACGGCAGTGAAAAGCAGCTTGATCTGATCAAGCAGATTGCTTTGGAAACTGGTGAGATGTTGGAACTGAACCAGGAGAAACTGCCAGGGTGTCTGTACTACCGCACAAACCCAAAAGATGTTGCAAGAGACGAAAAACGAACGGTAATCTGTACCAGCAGAAGAGAGGATGCAGGACCGACGAATAACTGGGTCAGCCCTGATGAAATGTATGCGAAGATGCGCAAGCTTTTCAAAGATTCTATGAAGGGAAGGACGATGTATGCCATTCCCTTTTCTATGGGAGTTGTCGGTACTGAATTTGCGAAAATCGGTATTGAGCTTACGGACTCCATCTATGTGGTACTGAGTATGGCAATCATGACTCGTGTTGGTCAGGAGGTTATCGAACAGCTCAATCACGGCGCTGACTTTACGAAATGCCTTCATTCTAAAGCGCAGATTAATGAGCAGGAAAAATATATTGCACATTTTCCAGAGGATAATACAATCTGGTCTATCAACTCAGCTTACGGCGGTAACGTTTTGCTGGGAAAGAAGTGTTTGGCACTTCGAATCGGCTCCTATCTTGGTAAACAAGAAGGATGGATGGCGGAACACATGCTGATTCTGAAGATAGAAAACGAAGCGGGAGAGTAAGTATGTCTGCGGTGCATTTCCGAGCGCTTGCGGCAAAACCAATCTGGCTATGCTGACGCCTCCTGATTATTTTAAGAAAAAAGGATACAAGATTTCCACAGTCGGCGACGATATCGCATGGCTGCGTATCGGAAAAGACGGCAGACTTTATGCAGTGAATCCTGAGAATGGATTCTTTGGTGTTGCACCTGGAACAAATCAAAAGTCTAACCCCAACGCACTGCAGACTACGAAAAAAAGGAACCATCTTTACCAATGTAGCAAGGAATCTTGATGATAATACAGTCTGGTGGGAGAAGCTGGATAAAAATCCACCAGAAAATGGAGAAGACTGGTTAGGAAACCCTTGGAACGGTAAGACTTCTAGCGAAAAGGGCGCACATCCAAATTCCAGATTCACTGCGCCGGCGGAGAATTGCCCTACCATTGCTGACGAGTTCTTTACGGGAGAGGGTGTGCCTATTTCGGCCATCATCTTTGGCGGCAGAAGAGCAAAAGCGGAACCTCTGGTATATGAGGCAAAGGACTGGAATCACGGCGTATTTATCGGTTCTGCTATGGCTTCTGAGACCACGGCTGCAGCCAACGGCCAGGTAGGCGTAGTAAGACACGATCCGATGGCAATGCTGCCGTTCTGCGGATATAACATGGCTGAATATTTTCAGCACTGGATTGACATGGGCAAAAAAAAAATGACCAATCCGCCGAGGATCTTTCACGTAAACTGGTTTAGAACAGATGAAAATGACGAGTTCTTGTGGCCTGGATTCGGAGACAACTTGAGAGTCATTCTTTGGATGCTCCACAGATGCAAAGGCACTGTCGGCGCGGTGGAAACGCCCTTGGCTACGAGCCGAAGCCGGAAGATATCGATGTTGAGGAACTGAATATCACGCCGGAGACTTTGGAAAAACTGCTGAGAGTTGATAAAGATGCCTGGAAGCACGAAATTCAGGATATTGAAAATTTCTACAGCAAGTTTGAACAACTTCCAAAGGAACTGACAGACAGCCTGGAAGAGCTAAAACAGGGAATCGATAAATTGTAAGATAAATAATTAAGACATCCGCGATAAGAACATTCGCGGATGTTTTTCTATATAAGTGATATAATAATAGACAAGGGAACGTCATGGCACAATAAGTTTAGAAAGGTAGGTCTATATGGCACTGAAAGTAAAAAGAATTACTACAATTACAGAGCCTACAGGGGTTTAAGCTGGTTTCGGGAGACAAAGGCTTGGATAAGGCTGTCTGCTCAGCGGGGATTGCAGATTATGAGTTCGCTCCAGATGTGAACTACCACAATGATAACGCCTTTGACAAGGACAGCTTTGTGATTTCCAGCTTGCTCTTCGCACAGAATGACAGCAGCCGGATTTTTTGGATGCGGTACGGAATTTATACGAATTGGGAATATCCGCCTTTGCTTATAAGAGCGTGATTTATAATGAATTACCAGCAGAAGTCCTCGCTTTTTCTAACGAAAATAATCTGCCAATCTTTTCCTTTGGTCCAGAGCTGTATTTTGAAAATATCATCTATGAAATTATGGAGGCTGTACAGCGGGACGATACACAGATCCTGGCCGAAGCAAATATTAAGAAAATGATAGAGAATGAATTGCCAAAGGAAGAGGTTTTTGCGAATCAGTAAGAGCATTTCTCTTCTTTTCAAAAAAAAAAACGCTATGGCTATATACTTAAAGCCCTTTGCGATGGGCACGAAGCTGGATATGTCCAGGATCTTTCGAAATTTCTATCTCAACAAAAGCTTGAAAAATAAAGCCATGTTATGTAAGTATAATAAGGGGTTATTTATCATATTGACCAGCGCTTATGAGGAGGACGAGAAATTTGAGTTAATTCTCAATGAAGCGATGGAGAGCCTTTCGATCAATGAAAAAAAGTATATATCGCGAGAGGGAACATTTATCATCCATATGAGGAATTGGATCGCTGCCTGAGAGAGGCCTACCACACCTTTGCAGCCAGCGTGACAGACTGCAGGGATTATGGGCATTTTAATAACATCGGATCGTTTAAATATCTGATTCCGCTAAAGGACAGTTATGCACTGAACGAGTTCACGGAAAGCATTCTGCTGCCGATACTGGATAAGGAGGAGTATCTCAATACTGTCATCACCTTGGTTATTAACAATGGGGACATTACCAGCACGGCATTGGAATGCAACTGTCATCAAAATACCATTCGCTACCGGTTGTCAAAGGTCAGAGAGTTGATTGGCGCCGGTAAAAAAACAGAATTTGAATTTTATGCTGAGCTTTCTACCGCAGTCAGAATCTACCTGCTTAAAAAACGAGCAGCCCTTTAAAGGCTGCTTTTTCATTTAATTGATTTGATTTTAATATCGCTGATACTGTCCGCGGCCTGGCCAACCTTGTTAGCCAGCTTATTCAAGTCTTTGGAAAACTCTCTGATGATGATGATGTCCCGTAGAGAAGCTTTGTATCTGTCCAAGTCGTTGATGTTCTCCCAGTAGAGCCGCTTGATCTGATTTTCATTTTCTTTGCCTTGACCAGGTAATCCCAGAAATTTTCGATGCTGTCCTCCGACCATTCGCTCATGGCGCAGGTGAGGGAATAGATGGAGGAGTCGATCAGCTTCGCCATTTCAATGTTTTTTTTCAGTAGGCGTGTAGTTGAAGAAGATTAAAAATCTTTTAGATCCTTGATCTTGTCAGTGATATCGTCAATGTCTCGGGAAACAGAGAAGAGGTCGTGGCGATCCAGGGGTGTAATGAAGGAGTTTTCTACGTAATCAATCAAATCTCGCCGAACCTTATCTGCATTCTTTTCACAGCTTTCTATCTGTTCAGCTAACTGCATATCACCAGTGCTTATGTATTTTAACAGGAGAGAGATGCTCCTTGAGGTGATTTCACACTGTCTCGTCAGCATGTGGTAAAAATCAGGACGTTCTTTTTCTTAAAGAATTTTTTTCTTACGAGTCTTTTTCATTTTCTTACCTTCCTTTATAGTTGCTTTAGGATGAAGAAGATTCCGGCGCCGATGACGGCAGAAGCAGGAATCGTAATCAACCATGCTAAGATAATTTTCTTTGTAATGCCCCAGTTCACGGCTTTTGGGGTGTCGCTGGTACCCACGCCCATGACAGAGGAAGTGATGACTTGTGTCGCGCTGATTGGAAGTCCCGTCAGGTTCGCGATGGTCACGACAAAGATGGTTGCCATTTGAGAGGCAAAAGAATTGTGAATATCGATCTTGCAGATATCCATCCCCACAGTTTTGATCATGTTATATCCGCCGGTTATGGTGCCAACAGCCAGGGCGACAGAACAAGCGAGAATGAGCCACAACGGAATTATGATGTCAGCGGAATAAAAACCGGCAAGTCCGATGGCGATGAGACCCATGACCTTCTGCGAGTCGTTGCTGCCATAACTGAAGGCGAGAAAAAGCTGCTCAGCTTATGAAGGATCATTATCCGCTTGTTCCAAACGATGGTGGCATTCTTCAGCAGACGATTTTGCAGTTTAAGAAAGAGATAACCGAAGAGAAAGCCGACCAACGGGGAAATCAGCATCGCCAGGATGACTTTGATAAAAATGGCATACCATTCTATATATGCAAAACCATAGGCGGCAATGCCGCTTCAATCATAGACCCGATCATAGAATGTGAGGCGCTGGAGGGCAGCTTGACGATCCAGGTAAAGACATTCCATACCAGACTTCCGACAAAGGCAGCAGCGACAAAGGTGTAGCAGACGTCGGGCTTTCCTGCCAGGACGGGAGATATATCGATGATGTTTTCAGAGATAGTATATGCGACGGCAGTTCCCAAAGGCGATAGCGCCTAAAAAAGTTGGGGCAATGCCGGCAATAAAGACTGCTCTTCCCGGAGAAATCAGCCTGGAAGAAATGGTTGTAGCGACCACAGTGCCGCCGTCATGCATACCGTTTATATAAGCGAAGATCAGGCCGATGCCTATCATAAAATAAAACATATCATTATTCCTAACCTTTCATGTGTTTAACAAAATTATATAGGCTGCGCGTTCTTTTTTGATTTGTAGCATTACTCAATTTCTGGATTTTTTTTTGTAAAATATATAAATTTTCAAATAATAAAAAATGCGGCCTAAATTTTGAGTTTTATCAAAACATCAAATGAGAGAAAATTGCTACAATTTAGCTATCCTAGGACACAGGACTTATTTATTCCACTTTTTAAGGAGAACGCAAATGAAAAAAAAGGAAAACCAACAAGAGTAAAAAAAAGCCCAATATGTTAGAGGCGCTTTCAGCTGTCATCGTACTATTAGTTATCTTCTTCTTTGGCTCTCTGGCAGACCTGTCGGCGCCAGCGCTGATCGGCGTCGCGGTTTTGCTGGGTCGTCTTCATCGGATGGCGCTGCGGATACAGCTGGGCTGAGATGGAAGAGTATACTGCCGACAAGATCAAATCTGCAGCGCCTGCCATGTCAGTATTGATCGCGGTAGGCTTCCTACTGGGTTCCTGGATGTATTCCGGAACGATTCCGATGTTCATTTACTATGGCGTGCAGCTGGTAAGTGAAAAATGGATCTTAGTATCAGCCTTTGCCCTCTGTGCAATCTTTTCAACCTGCACAGGTACTTCGTGGGGGCTCTGCGGCAACAGCGGGCATTGCCATGATGGGAATTGCCACTGCGATGCCGAATGTCAGGACTGCCGGAAAATACTCTGCGAGCCTCCCTGACCGCTGGATACAGCTTTAACTGGAACATCATCGTATTGATTCCGCTGGTGATCGTCGTTTACGGCGCTGTTACAAAGAAACCGTCCACAGTCGTCATGATGCTTTCCGCTATGGTAGCATTGCTCATCGGTATCTTCTATCAGGGATTTGACCTGCAGGACGGTGTATCCGCCCTCTACAATGGTTTTAATTTGGAGATGGTTGAAAATGCAAGAGAAGGTTTTGCTGCAGCCAATGCAGGAGACGATGCGATGGCTCTTCTGAACAGAGGCGGTCTGGCATCTATGCTCAAGTCCTTTATCCTGATCTACATCTGCTTCTACTTTGCTGGTATCATGGAACAGATCGGTGCAATCGAAGTGCTGCTTGGTAAGCTGCTGACCTCTGTAAAGACGAGATTCGGCTTGATCTTTGCAACTTCAATTTCCGTTATCGTGCTGGTCGTCATTGGAGGAAGCTCTTCACTGGCGTTGATTCTCACCGGCGAAATGTACAGCGAGAAATACAAAGAGATGGGCCTTTCCACACTGAACCTGTCAAGAACCATGGAAGACTTTGGAACTGGTTTGGCTGGATTTATTCCTTGGTCGATCTGGCGTTTACTACCCTTCCGTTCTGGTGTACCTATCATTCAATATCTGCCGTACTGCTTCATGAGCTACGCAGTATGGGTGCTCGCTTATGTATATGCTGCAACTGGCATCTGCATCAAGCCATTAGAAAAAGAAACTGCTGAAGAAACTCCATTGGAGGCAAAAAAAAAAGGCAAAATAAATGATACCTGATATGCACGTACATACGAGATGGTCAAGCGACTCAAAAAGACACCTGTGGAGGCGCAGATAGAGAGAGCCATCGACCTGGGCATGAAGAGTCTGTGCATCACAGACCACCAGGATTTTGACGCACCACCGTTTCCGCCGGACTATTTCAAAATTTCTTCTGAACGCTGTGGGAGACGATGCTACTACGGCGGCCTATGTAGCGGATTTGACGGCACTGAAAGAAAAGTACCAGGACAAGATTGAACTGCTGATTGGCATCGAGCTGGGCATTCAGCCGCACATCACAGAGAAACTCAACGAGTATGCATCGAAGTATCCATTTGACTTTATCATCGGCTCCACCCATACTTTTCATAAGATGGATGCCGAAGATAAGCGTCACTATGAAGACGTGGATATTGAGACGGCAGTCAGGCAGTATTTTGAAGAGGAACTGAAAAACGTAAGGGATTCCGTCACTTTGATGTGGCAGGGCATATGGACTTTGTCCTCAGATACGGTCCCGGCGCAAGGGAGACCTTCTCCTATTCAAAAATACGGCGATATCATAGACGAGATATTGAAGGAGCTGATCACGACTGGCCGCGGCATCGAATGCAACACCTCGAAGTATAAAGCGAAGAACATGATCAATCCGAACAAGGAGATAATCAAAAGATATGCGGAACTCGGCGGCGAAAT
>VOFH01002376.1_pt1 | contig 13686 bp, 11 predicted proteins | sample 5384091 | NCBI WGS metagenome assembly VOFH01 (sample SAMN12384727, study PRJNA508395) | human gut metagenome | isolation source: healthy gut G | host: Homo sapiens
TCAGACCCACCTATTATTTCGCCAATCTTCGGGAATAATACATCCATTGCACGCACAGTCTTTCCATCCTCATTCTGCTTCATATAGAATGCCTTGATTTCTTTCGGATAGTCTGTCAGGATTACAGGACGTTTAAAGTGCTCTTCCACCAAATAACGTTCGTGTTCAGAGGCTAAGTCTACTCCCCAATATACCGGGAATTCAAATTTATGACCTTTTGCTACAGCTTCCTCCAGTATCTTGATACCTTCCGTATAAGGCAGACGGACAAATTCCTCCTTCAGCACGCCCTGCAAACGTTCTATCAATCCCTTATCGAACATGTCGTTCAAAAACTTCACATCATCATAGCAGTTGTCAAGCGCCCACTGTACACAATATTTAATAAAGTCTTCGGCCAAATCCATATTATCAGTAATATCATTGAACGCAACCTCAGGTTCAATCATCCAAAACTCGGCCAAGTGACGCGGCGTATTAGAATTCTCCGCACGGAATGTAGGACCAAATGTATAAATAGCCCCCAAAGCAGTAGCAGCCAATTCACCTTCCAACTGTCCGGATACCGTCAAACTGGCTTGTTTGCCAAAGAAATCATCATCATAAATAATCGCTCCGTTTTCATCCTTCTTCAAATCATAAAGGTTCTTGGTAGTAACCTGGAACATCTGTCCCGCACCTTCACAATCAGACGCTGTGATAATAGGTGTATGAAAATAGAAAAAACCACGTTCATGGAAAAACTTATGGATAGCGATAGCCATGTTGTGGCGGATGCGGAATACAGCTCCAAATGTATTGGTACGGGGACGCAAGTGAGCGATCTCACGAAGAAACTCCATCGTATGACCTTTCTTCTGTAACGGATAAGTATTATCACAAGTACCTAATACTTCGATTCCACGCGCTTGAACTTCGGCTGCCTGACCAGAGCCAATGGATTCGGTCAACTCACCGTTCACACTGATACATGCACCGGTGGTGATCTGCTTCAACATTTCTTCGTCAAAGTTTGCCAAATCAACAACAATCTGCACATTATTTATTGTAGAACCGTCATTCAGGGCGATAAAATTTACCTGTTTGCTACCGCGGCGGGTACGAACCCAACCTTTTACATTGACCATCGCACCAAAATCACGGCACTTCAGCAGGTCAACAATCTTTGTTCTACTAATTTTTTCCATTGTTTTGTCTCTTTATTGTTTATTATTCAAATGAGCCCATGCGGAGCATGTTCACTTCTTGTTCCGTCAGGTAACGCCAATCACCGCGGCGCAAACCTTTTTTAGTCAGACCAGCAAAATAAACGCGGTCCAGCTTGATCACCTTATATCCCAAGGATTCAAAAATACGACGCACAATACGGTTCTTTCCGGAATGGATTTCAATACCGACTTGTGATTTGTCTGTTTCCGATGCATAGCTGATGGCATCTGCATGGATCTCTCCATCATCCAATGTCACACCTGCTGCAATCTGGTCAAGATCTGCCTTGGTTACATTCTTATCACAATATACATGATAAATCTTCTTCTTCAAATACTTAGGATGAGTCAGCTTGGAAGCCAAATCACCATCGTTAGTTAACAGTAATACACCGGTAGTATTACGATCCAAACGCCCAACTGGATAAATACGCTCCTTACAAGCACCTTTCACAAAATCCATTACAGTCTTACGTTCCTGAGGATCATCAGAAGTAGTCACACAATCCTTCGGTTTATTCAACAAAATATAAGTTTTGCGTTCAATACTTACCGGTTCGTCATGGAACTTCACTTCGTCAGTACGCTTGATCTTAGTACCTAATTCGGTTACCACTTCACCATTTACACTGACTACACCTGCTGTAATAAACTCATCAGCCTCACGACGGGAACATATACCTGCATTAGCCAAGAATTTGTTCAGACGAATCGGCTCATTTGGATCGGTCAATATATCTTTATATTCAATCTGTTTCTTCAGACTATACTTTGCATTCGGGTTATAATCAGCCGTACGGGGACGATAGGGACGATTGTATCCACCACCTTGATTATAACCACCGGTACGAGGACGATAAGGACGGTCGCCGCCTTGATTATAACCGCCGGTACGAGGACGCGGAGTGTAAGAACGCTGTTCACCACCTTCACCGCTGTTAAAACGGGGACGCGGAGTATATGGACGCTGCTCACCACCTTCGCGATTATATCCTCCGGTGCGGGGACGCGGAGTATAAGGACGCTGCTCACCACCTTCGCGATTATAGTTTGTACGGGGACGGTATTGACGCTCACCACCTTCCTCACTATTATTAAAACGAGGGCGCGGAGTATACGGACGCTGCTCGCCACCTTCACGATTATAATTTGTACGAGGACGGTATGAACGTTGGTCTCCTCCATCCTCACTGTTAGGATTAAAGCGGGGACGTTGCGGACGGTCTCCGTTATTGTTATAGCGATTATAGGAAGGACGGTCACCGTTGTTATAAGAAGAACGGTAGGGACGGTCTCCACCTTCGCGATTATAGCTGTTCGTACGAGGACGATAAGGACGCTGTTCGCCGTCGTTGTTGTATCTGTTGTAATTACTGTCTCTGTTATAAGACTTATAACCACCATCACGGCTTACATTCTGGTTTTCTTCATTTGCAGCACCTTCTTGTCTGCTTTCATTTTCTGTACTCATGGTTTTCCTTTTATTTTTTAATTAATGTATAACGCCCTCTCGGGCTTTTTTGATTAAAATCCAACTAACTATTTTTTAAATACCTGTATAATTATGCGGTGTAATCACTCGCAGTTCCTTTTTAATATCTTCGCTTACATTTAGTGTTTCTATGAATTCTTTAATAGCCCCTTCTGTGATAGCTTGGTTTGTACGGGTCAAAGCTTTCAATGCCTCATACGGATGAGGATAGGCTTCGCGGCGCAGAATTGTCTGGATAGCTTCCGCCACCACACTCCAACAATTATCCAAGTCGGCATAGATTGCTTTCTCATTCAGCAACAGTTTGCGCAGACCTTTCAACGAACTTTGGATAGCAATCACAATGTGACCGAAAGGTACACCGACGTTACGCAACACAGTAGAGTCTGTCAAGTCACGTTGCAAGCGGGAAACAGGCAACTTAGAAGAAAGGTGTTCCAAAATAGCATTTGCCATCCCCAGGTTACCCTCTGCATTTTCGAAGTCGATGGGGTTTACTTTGTGCGGCATAGCGCTGGAACCGACTTCGCCCGCTTTAATCTTCTGTTTGAAGTACTCCATAGAGATGTACTGCCAAAAGTCGCGGTTCATGTCAATCATAATGGTATTGATGCGTTTCATCGCATCAAAAATGGCTCCCAGATTATCATAATTAGAGATCTGAGTAGTATATTCCTCACGTTCCAATCCCAGCTTCTCTGCTACAAACTGATTTCCGAATGCTTTCCAGTCATATTCGGGATAAGCTACATGATGCGCATTGTAGTTACCCGTCGCACCACCGAATTTAGCCGTGACAGGACAAGCTTTCAATACAGCCAGCTGACGATTCAGACGATAAACGAAAACCATGATTTCTTTACCCAAGCGAGTCGGAGAAGCAGGCTGTCCATGTGTTTTTGCCAACATAGGGATATTTGCCCATTCTTCAGCGTATGTAGTCAACTGGGCAATCAGCTCTTCAATTTGCGGATAGTATACTTGTTCCAATGCCTCCTTTATAGACAAAGGTACAGAGGTATTGTTTATGTCCTGTGATGTCAATCCGAAATGAATAAATTCCTTGCATTCCTCCATTCCGCCCAACTTATCGAATTCTTCTTTGATGAAATATTCTACAGCCTTTACATCGTGGTTTGTTACACTTTCTATCTCTTTAATACGCTGTGCGTCAGCTTCTGAAAAGTTCTTATAAATAGCGCGCAATGCATCAAAACGTGCATGATCAAAGTCTTTCAGCTGTGGCAACGGTAGTTCACACAGAGTGATAAAGTATTCAATTTCTACCTGCACACGGTACTTGATGAGTGCAAATTCAGACGCATAGAAAGCTTCACCCAGCTCTCGTTCACTTCATCTCCCCACCACTGCGCACGTTCGCGATCAGGGCAATCCATATAATTGTCGCGCATGGTAATATATAAGGTACGGGCACTCCGTTGCCAGAGCTCGGTAAAGAAAGCATCATCACAGGTGAAAGTCCCCTTTATGTCTGCATTATAACCCGTTTTCCCGATATTTAAGCCCCAATACTTCCACTCCGGCAGGAATCACATACAGCATTTCATGTCCGTTCATCCATCCAAAACTTTCATAGTTCTGTTCACCTTCGCGAGTAATATATTCCGCCCGCACATTTGTTTGCACTGCCACCTGTATAATTATCAGTCAGCATACCAAATCTTCAATCCGGCAGGAGCTTTCACATGCAAGTAAAAAGGAGTAATCTGGCAATTATATGGCAGACGGCAACGAATAGTATCCCCGGTTTCATTCTTCACCACCTCCGGGTATTCCCTTAATCCGCTATCCTTCCACATCGGAATGGGACGAGGCACCAATTTTCCAAACGGCATTTCATTCGGAAAGCCAATTTCGATGGCGGGCCTAACTTACCCTCAAAGAAGGTTGATTCCAGCCTGCCAACTCTTTGCGTGCATCGAAGCGGATATTACTTTCGGACAAACGATAATTAGGGGAATGGCGCTTCTGTATTCTGATAAGCCTGATACACTGCACTGCCAATTCTTATCACTGACAATAGTCACCCCCGATGCCCGGGCACTAAAAAGCAGAGCAGGTCCCACTGTTTACATGACTGAACCCATTCTTTCCAAAATGCCACACTAACAAGGCAATAACATTGTTTCCTTTCTTCCAGATAAGGAGCCATATCCACCCGGTCATAATAAGTAGCTCGGGAGCGGACCACGCTTCAGCCCACCTTCAAAAAACCAGTTCTCCATTAATCCCACAACCAGTATTTAGAGTCCACGGCAATGTTGGCAATCATCTCACCGGGAACACTGGAAAGCTCGATTGTTTTACGGAAACAAAGCCAAGTGTTCGGAGTACTTTGAGAATGTTCACTGCCAATCCATCTGGATTGGGGAAGAAAATCGTCTGCTGCTTTTAATTGTCCAGCCAACATACAAACTAAAACAATAAAAGAAAAGGGGGATTTTTTTCATGGTTCAAGATCGTATTTTGATTTAACAGATAACTGAATTCACATCACTTCATCGTTCCGGCATTACCTTTCTGATCACCTTCGCCGGATTTCCTACCGCCACACTATCATCGGGTATGTTTTCGTCACCACACTTCCGGCGCCAATAATACAGCGATCACCAATTGTTACGCCGGGACAAATAACAGCACCACCGCCAATCCAGCAATCCTATCCTATCGTCACCGGATAGGCATATTCCTTCGGAGTACGACGTTCTACATAATCCATCGGATGTTGTGGAGTATAAATCTGCACACAAGGTCCCACCAGTGTATGGGCACCGATCGTGATATACCCTCCGTCCAGAAAAGTACAATTTGCATTCACAAATACGTGTTCACCCAGACGTATACCATCCCCATGATCGCAATGGAAAGGCGGGCACACAACGGATGTCTCCGGTATTCCCGGTATCAGGTCTTCCAACAATCCTCTGTAAGCCTCATCGTAAGTACTCAATTGCCGCATCCTTGCCAGCAACTTCTTGGCATATTCAAACTTTACCTGTACTTCCGGGGCAGACATATCCGCCAGTTGCGAACTACGCATTTTCTCTACTTCATTCATATATTTCAATTACCAGATTATACTCTCAAAAGCGTAATTATTCACCCTTTCACTATTACACTCTCCACAAAAATAGATATTTATTCCAAACAGCTAACTATACTGATAAAAAGAAACAGTAAATATTTTCAAAATAAATTGCAGCTATACTATTTCATATACAAAAATTATTCGTATATTTATTGCAATTTAAACAGAAACAAGCATTCGCAATAAAACTATTTTAAAGACAAACAGATAAGTTCCCACGCTTTTTTCTTTTATCAAGAAGAAAGAATCATAATAATACTGCTCTGAGAACTGGCAGTACAGTGTATTACCTTCAAATTTTGTATTATGAAAATGACAAAACTAATTTATTTATTTGCTGTACCATTACTAGTGGCTTCATGTATTAGCGAAGAAGCACCTATTACAGATGCATCTGATCACTTCTTCAAAGTTTCCACTGCCAACCCAGACATTCAGCAAATTGTTTTCCTGCTAAAACAGAAAAATGATTCAGTGGAATTTACCTCTAAGTTCATTAATGCTTATGGCTACCCAATGTGGGAGAATGCTCGATCTTTCTGTGAAAACAAGCGTAAAGTATACGCAATTCCTGTGAAGAATTTAAATTCTGACAAAGAAATTGAAGCAATCTGGTATTTTTCGATTGGCAGGACACGCACCCATTACCACATCTATACCCGTAAAATGGCAGATGTCATAACTCGCCAAATAGGAAATGAAGTTGAGCAAACTTGGATGTTTGATTACTTTACTCAATATGCTCTGCATAAGAAACCAGTAAGTGGACTTACTTTTATAAACAATAAGGCGAACATAAATACACGAAGTTGGGATTGGGATTCGGAAGAAAATTGCGAACTTATCTATACTGCTGAATGTGGTCCCTATGAATATGACACTTATTACTGCTGGACTGAGGAAAGATTGCGTGAAGATCGTGACACTGATGAATTAATTGATGGAGGTGGCAATGGCGAGGGAGGAGATTTAGACTGGGGTGACGGAGGCAGCAACAACTCCAGCAAGAAGGACACCCCTAGAGCCAAGGCAATATTCCGTAACTCTAACATGACAGAAGAAAATTGGATAATAATAGAGAATATGCTTGATAAGATTGTAGAAGACTGTATGGGAGAAGCATTATATAATGAATTAGCAAATTTGCTCAATGGAAAAACCTTAAGCATTCAATTTGGAGCAAGTACGACGGGTTCTTTTTCGGTTACCAAGGAGAATCAACAGGAATATGTCTTGGCAGGCAGATGGAAAGCAATCAGCTTTTTTCATGAAATGATGCATGCTTACCGAGCTTATCAAGAAACCACTGCGTCATACAAAGAATCAACTCTGAATGGAGAAATAGAAGCATGGTACGCACAATATCTTTACACGAGCAACTTACCAGAATATAAAGACAGTAAGTGGGAAGACAGGGACAATACAGACCCCCGTCGCAGAAGAATAAAAAAGTTTAACGAATTACATTGATAATAAAGGAATTTACTTCCCGGAGTGAATCGTACCGATTTAGAAAGTAAAATAAAAGATGATATCGTCCCTACTTCTTCCATAAGTATCACTACACAGCGGATAAATACCCCTTCGAAATATAACCGACCTGGGATTAGAGAATTTTAAATGTATAAATAAGCTAACAATAAATTGCTGATTATGAAAAACTATATTCTTTTTATATGCATATCACTTTGTACATATATATATGTAAATCTGATATCCTTTGGCAAACAACATACGGCTGCGTCCAGCAAATCAACTTTTGACTTCATTGCTCCTGAAGAGAACATCACTGCTTTTTCAGGAATCTTGAATCCGGTAGCAATCATTGAGTTCAGCAGTGCTTCGGAGAAATCATCACCGATACATCCCACTTCACCCGTAGAAGACATATCTACGCCTAATACAGGATCGGCCTTATGCAGACGAGAGAAGGAGAACTGCGATGCTTTCACACCGATCCAGTCAATATCGAATGCAGATTTATCAGGACGTGAGTACGGAGCGTCAAACATGATGCGGGTAGCTGTTTCGATGAAGTTACGTTTCAGTACTTTAGATACGAACGGGAAACTACGAGAAGCACGCAAGTTACATTCAATTACTTTCACTTCGTTATTACGAGCCAGGAACTGGATGTTGAACGGACCGGAGATATTGAGTTCCTTAGCAATCTGACGGCTGATCTTCTTGATGCGGCGGGCTGTTGCAAAGTATATCTTCTGTGCCGGGAATACCAATGTAGCATCACCGGAGTGTACACCGGCAAATTCTACGTGCTCGGAAATGGCATATTCAACCACCTCACCGTTCTGAGCCACCGCATCAAATTCAATTTCCTTTGTATTCTCGAGGAATTGTGAAACAACTACCGGATATTCTTTAGATACTTCGGCAGCCATTTTCAGGAAGTTCTCCAGTTCTTCATCATCGTAGCAAACATTCATAGCAGCACCCGAAAGCACGTAAGAAGGACGAACCAATACCGGGTAACCTACTTTTTCTACGAATCCCTTCACTTCTTCAAGGCTGGTAAGCTCCTGCCAAGCCGGCTGGTCGATACCCAGTTGGTCGAGCATAGCAGAGAACTTGTTACGGTTTTCAGCACGGTCGATCGAGATCGGCGAAGTACCCAGTACAGGAACCGACTGACGGTAAAGTTTCATGGCCAAGTTGTTCGGGATCTGTCCACCTACGGAAACAATCACACCACGAGGCTGTTCAAGGTCGATCACGTCAAGTACACGTTCGAAAGAAAGTTCGTCGAAGTACAGGCGGTCGCACATATCATAGTCAGTAGAAACCGTTTCCGGGTTGTAGTTAATCATGATAGATTTGTAACCCAGTTTGCGGGCGGTCTGAACTGCATTCACCGAGCACCAGTCAAACTCTACCGAGCTACCGATGCGATAAGCACCCGAACCCAATACGACTACTGATTTTTCGTTCTTATAATAGTTTACATCATAACCTTCCACTGCATAAGTCATATACAGATAGTTAGTCAGTTCCGGATGTTCGGAAGCAACTGTATTAATGCGTTTTACAGCCGGGAGGATACCCATAGATTTACGATGAGCACGCACTGCCAGATTTTCTTTCTCCATATTTCCGGTTGGATTCAGAACAAAACGGGCGATCTGGAAGTCAGAGAAACCTAACACCTTTGCTTCACGCATTACATCAGCCGGAATATCTTCTACCTTATTATAGGTAGATAGCTTCGCTTTATAATCTACAATATTTTTTAGTTTGCCAAGGAACCATGGGTCAATCTTTGTCAGGTCGTGGATACGTTCGATGGTATACCCTTCTTCCATAGCTTGCGCGATAGAGAAGATACGCAAGTCAGTCGGACGTGAAAGTTCTTTATCAAGATCGTCAAAGTGCAGTTCGTCATTACCTACAAAACCGTGCATGCCTTGTCCGATCATACGAAGGCCTTTTCTGGATGATTTCCTCGAAAGAGCGACCGATAGACATGATTTCACCTACTGATTTCATGCTTGAACCGATTTCACGGGATACACCGGCAAACTTCGTCAAGTCCCAACGAGGGATCTTACAGATATAGTAGTCAAGTTGCGGAGCTACGTATGCAGAGTTCGGAGTTCCCATCTCACCGATCTGGTCGAGTGAGTAACCCAATGCGATCTTAGCGGCAACGAATGCCAACGGATAACCGGTAGCCTTGGATGCCAGCGCGGAAGAACGGCTCAAACGAGCATTTACTTCAATCACACGGTAGTCGTCCGTATCAGAGTTGAAAGCATACTGAATGTTACATTCACCTACGATACCGAGGTGACGGATACATTTCGTAGAAAGTTCCTGCAACAGTTTCAGTTCTTTGTCGTCGAAAGAGCAGGTCGGAGCAACTACGATAGACTCACCGGTATGAATGCCCAGAGGGTCGAAGTTTTCCATGCTCGCTACTGTGAAGCAATGGTCGTTAGCGTCACGGATCACTTCAAATTCGATTTCTTTCCAGCCTTTCAGAGATTCTTCTACCAGAATTTGTTTGGAGAAAGCGAAAGAGCTTTCAGCCAATTTCAGGAATTCTTCTTCGTTGGCGCAGATACCGCTACCAAGACCACCCAATGCATAAGCCGAACGTACCATCACCGGATAACCGATCTTGCGGGCAGCAGCAATGGCATCTTCCATGCTTTCTACAGCCTGGCTGACCGGAGTTTTCATATTGATTTCATCCAGCTTCTTCACGAACAGGTCACGGTCTTCCGTATACATGATAGCTTCTACCGATGTACCAAGTACTTTCACTCCATATTTATCAAGAATACCCTGTGTGTAGAGCTCGGCGCCGCAGTTCAATGCAGTCTGTCCGCCAAATGCCAACAGAATGCCGTCCGGCGTTCCTTCTTGATAATCTCTTCTACGAAATAAGTATTTACGGGAAGGAAATACACTTTATCGGCAATGCCTTCAGAAGTCTGAATGGTTGCGATGTTCGGGTTTACCAATACTGAGCTGATACCTTCTTCTTTCAAAGCTTTCAGTGCTTGTGAACCAGAGTAGTCGAACTCTCCGGCTTGTCCGATTTTGAGTGCTCCAGAACCCAAAACGAGAACTTTCTTGATTTCCTTTTCCATTTCTTTTGTTGTTATAATAAGTTGTTATTTCTAAGTTCGGCCAATAAAAAAAATGCGTTACCCTCAAAAAAGGATTAACGCATTACCAAAGAACTAAAATATCGTTTTTATCTTTCCATTTTGACGCTATCTTTCATTTTTTATCCGTATCTTTGTCGCTAATAAGGTAATAACAATGGGAAAAGAGAAAATAATACTTACTGGTGACCGTCCTACCGGAAGACTCCATATCGGGCACTATGTAGGTTCACTGAAACGCAGAGTTGACCTGCAGAATGCGGGTGATTATAGTAAGATGTTTATCTTCATTGCCGATTCACAGGCATTGACAGACAATATAGACAACCCGGAGAAGTGCGTCAGAATGTTATCGAAGTTGCTCTTGATTATCTGGCTTGCGGTATTGATCCTACCAAAGCTACGATTTTCATCCAGTCGCAGATCCGGAGCTATGCGAACTTAGTTTCTATTATATGGACCTTGTCAGCGTATCCCGCCTGCAACGTAACCCGACCGTGAAATCGGAAATCCAGATGCGTAACTTCGAGGCAAGCATTCCCGTAGGCTTCTTCACTTATCCCATCAGTCAGGCAGCAGACATCACAGCATTCCGCGCAACGACTGTCCCCGTAGGCGAAGACCAGGAACCGATGCTCGAACAGGCTCGCGAAATAGTTCGCCGTTTCAACTATATCTATGGCGAGACATTGGTGGAACCGGAAATCCTGTTGCCGGACAATGCAGCCTGTCTGCGTCTGCCGGGAACTGACGGTAAAGCTAAAATGAGTAAATCGCTCGGAAACTGCATCTACCTGTCGGAAGAACCGGAAGAAATCCAGAAGAAGATCATGAGTATGTATACCGATCCGGGACACCTCCGCGTGCAGGATCCGGGAAAGATTGAAGGTAATACCGTCTTCACATACCTCGACGCATTCTGCCGTCCGGAACATTTCGAACGTTATCTGCCGGATTACCCGAATCTGGCAGAACTGAAAGCGCACTATCAACGCGGTGGATTGGGTGACGTAAAAGTGAAACGCTTCCTGAATTCCATCATGCAGGAGACTTTGGAACCGATTCGCAATCGTCGTAAAGAATTTGAAAGAAAAGACATTCCTGCCATCTATGACATGCTGAAGAAGGTTGCGACGCAGCACGCGAAGTTGCCGCCGCTACATTGGATGATGTACGCAAAGCAATGAAGATCAACTATTTCGACGATGCGGAACTGATAGCAGAACAAGTGAAGAAATTCAGCGGAGAATAAAAAACAATATCCTCTGTTACGGTAACGCCCTGACCTCCCGTAGAATCTACGAGAGAACAGGGCGTTCCCTTTTTAATGGAAAGACTATATTTAGTTAGCAGATTTCACTAATACTACACGGTTCAGAATCGGTTGACCGAATTTATCGACACCACCACCGGCAGCAACTTTCAGTCTATCGGCAGAGATGCCATACTTCTTAACGAGCAAGTCTTTAACAACTTGTGCACGTTCCAAACTCAACTTCTGGTTGAAAGCCGGAGTACCTGTTGCAGAGTCAGCATATCCGTTGATTGTGTATGTAGCATTCGGAGATTCTTTTATCTTGCTGGCAAGATATGACAAGTTCATTTCTTCCTGCGGAGACAATTTATCAGAACCGATCTTGAAGAATACAGTACGTGGAGCAATATTAGTATCTGTTATAACAACTTCTTCAGTATCTTCTACTTCAACCGGTTGTTGTGCATTTGCCAACTGCTGTTGTAATTGCATATTAGCTGCTGCCATTGCATTCATCTGGTTACGCATCTGATTCAATTCGAGTTCAGAGATAATCTGTGGTACCGGACGTTGGAATCCACGAGTCGGGAAATAATAGGTTACACCTACAGTAGCACCTAAGATACCGTCATAATCGGGTTTACCTCCGTGTTCTCCGTCAAACTTGCCTTCCAGCCCTGTTGCACTCAACTCCAGATTCAAGTCAACAGCATTCGACAAACGGAAGCGGTTGATAATACCTGCATTGAAAGTAGCCGAATTGGTATGAGGACGAGTATAGGAGTGAGCCCAACCGGCACCGATATAAGGTATGATTTCATAAATACGATCCGGATTATATCCACCGAAAAGTGCATTTAAGTTAATCATCAAATCACCGTGCAAGTTCATGTAGTCCCATCTTTGTTTGTAAGAACCATCTTCTCTCGGACCACCGACTACATAATCGGCCGTTTCATTCATTTGAATCCCTTAGCTTGCAGTCCGCTGTATTGCAAACGTACACCAAAACCCGGAGTCACCCATTTACCGACAGACACATTAAATGTAGGAGCAACACGGTCTCTGAATTTACCGATATGGTCATTGTTGCCATACAGCACCTGTGCACCACCTCCTCCACGGAGAAGAACCAGTTACTCCAGAAAGGGTTCGTTATTACTTGATATTTATCTTGCACCTGAATCACCTCGTATTCAGTTACTTCAGTCTTTGTTGCGCCATGAGCAGCAAGGGAAGACAAACCGCAAAGCCAGTAACATTAGAATCTTTTCATATACCTTAAATAGTTAAGTGGTTAATTTAAATTCATTATTGTAACTGTTTAAATAACACCATCCGAACTAAAAGGTTTTACGAAGATAGTTTTTTGTTCCGACCGCGCCACAAGCCGGGCAGGAAGGCTTCTATACAGATAAATAAATAATGATTCGCCTACAGCACCTTAATCAGTCACCAGCAGGGGGCGAATATCATTCCACGTATGTGCGAAATTGTTTTTAACAAATAGATTATACTACTTTAACGAGCAATAGTTTTCAATATCTTCTTCTTTAATCGTTGACAATACGGGTACGTCCATCCGGTGTATAATTCGGGTAGGACAAGCAAACAGATTATCTACCAGATTAGCCATTTCTTCATTGCTCAACACCTGGCCGTAAACAATGGCAGCAGCCTTCGCCAGTGTCAGAGCCAACATCGTTTGCACTTCTTCCTTCACGTCATTTCCCTTTTCCATTGCCGTATGCACCATATTACGCACCAGCTCACCGGATTCAAGCCCTAATGCGGACGGAATGCCATTGATCCGCATAACTTCCTCCTCCCAGAGGTGTCAGTTCAAACAACTGCCGAGAAGTCTTCCATGATGCTTTCCAACACCGCAGCTTCCGAAGCGGGCAATTGCACGATTTCAGGAAACAAAACTCCTTGAGAAACTCCCTTGTTTCTGACGTATTTGATTCATATAACGTTCAAACAACACCCGGATA
>VOFH01001416.1_pt1 | contig 13655 bp, 26 predicted proteins | sample 5384091 | NCBI WGS metagenome assembly VOFH01 (sample SAMN12384727, study PRJNA508395) | human gut metagenome | isolation source: healthy gut G | host: Homo sapiens
TACGTATTGCTAAAAATACAACTTTCTATATTATTGGTCTTTTCATATTAATAGTTTTTCCTTTTCTAAATCAATTTCTGTTATTGGGGAGGGTGATATTACTATTGGATTCAATTTTGATATATGTTTCTTGTTGGACATTTGATTCTTTTTCAAATGTTTATGCGAGTTATAAAGAAGACATTATAACTTATGGAAGGCAGCTTCTGAGTTTTTTTCTTTTTCTTCCTCGTTCTTTATGGCCTGATAAACCTATAGGTAGTGGACATTTTGTTGCTGGAGAAAGTGATCTTTATTTTGATAATGTATCCATGGAACTTTTTAGGTGAAGGGTATCTGAATGGTGGATTTGGTGGTAATTTTATTCTTATTTTTTTATAGCTTGGTTTAATGCTTACATGGATACTCGATTTTGGAAAAGTGATCCAAAAAATATCTTTAAAAGTAAATTATTATCTTTTGTTAGGAATGGAATTTGTGATATTAAGAGGCAATTGATGAGTTTCTATCCTATTGCGATAGGATATGTTTGTTCGGCCTTTTGTTTATAAAATCTCTAAAATACATTTTATACTAAAAGTAAATTTATATAGATGGTATCTATTATTATTCCTCTTTATAACGTAGAAAATTACGTTATTGATTCATTAAAGTCGGCTTTTGCACAATCCTATTCCGACGTCGATTTTTTTTGTTGGTTGACGATTGCTCAACTGATCACACGATGCAAATAGTGGAAGAGTATGTATTAAATCATCCACGTAGAGAGGCGGTAAGGATAATTCACCAAGATAAAAATCTTGGATTGTCTGCTTTGCTCGTAATACTGGTTTGGAACAGGCATACGGAGAATATGTATTTTATGGATTCTGATGACAAATAACCGAGGATTGTATTGAGAATCTTTTATCAGGCTATTAGTGATTGGGAGCCGATTGGGTTATGGGAAACATTGAGCTACAAGGTGCATCTTCACAGCATATAAAGAAAGTACTTGAACGGCAAATTGAGGGTGAAGAAATTTTTTTGTCTTATTTAAATCAAGAATGGTTGGAGGCCGCATGTAATAAACTTTTTGCCGCACTTTTTGATAGAAAATGAGTTGACATTTGTTTTTGGACTTTTACATGAGGATGTTCTGTGGTCATATCATTTTGGCAAAGGTGTCTAAAAAGGTAAAATTTATTCAGAACAAAAGGATATATATAAAGTGCGTGAGGGCTCTATAACTTCAACTAAAGTAAAGAAAAGGGTGGAAATTTTGCTTTCATTCTCAGTGAGTTATATCCTGATTATTCTTGTTACTCCTTTTAAGAAAGAATTTTCTGCTTTTTTTTCATCATTACAGTTTGTTGCTTCACTTCTCATTATCTCGTCTGCTGTGCCTGGTATGGAGAAAAAAGGCTCTATATGATAGTATAAATGTATGGGCGATGCCGAGTAGGATTAAAATCGAGACTGTTGGGACTTCCTTTTTGGAGTGTTTCAGCTTTTTTAGCCTTACCTTATAAGATGTACAAAAAGTTGAGATAGATAGAGATAGTTGTATACAGAAGTAAGTATATATAAATAATTTATTGCGATATGTCAATCTTTAAAGACAAAGTTTTATTAATTACTGGCGGAACAGGTTCTTTCTGGTAATATGGTGCTGAAGCGTTTCTTGGATTCAGACATTAAGGAAATAAGAATTTTTAGTCGTGACGAGAAGAAACAGGATGATATGCGCCATCAATTGCAGAATTCTAAGGTGAAATTTTACATAGGGAATGTGCGCGACCGTTCATCGGTGGACGATGCAATGATAGGTGTAGATTATGTGTTTGCTGCGGCAGCTCTTAAGCAGGTGCCTTCGTGTGAATTCTTTCCCATGCAGGCTGTAGCACAAATGTGCTGGGGACAAACAATGTCATTGAATCTGCTATAGAACATGGCGTGAAGAATATTGTGGTACTCTCAACTGACAAAGCGGCTTATCCTATCAATGCAATGGGAATAAGTAAGGCCATGATGGAAAAGTTGCTATTGCCAAAGGGCGGACTTTAGGTATTCATGCCGCAACCACTATCTGTTGCACTCGTTATGGGAATGTGATGGCCAGCCGTGGATCGGTTATTCCTTTGTGGATTGAGCAAATGAAAGAGCATAAGCTATTACGATAACGATCCTCAGATGACACGCTTCATGATGACTTTGAATGATGCGGTGGATCTTGTTGTTTATGCCTTTGAACATGGTGAAAATGGGGATTTATTTGTTCAGAAAGCTCCTGCTGCAACTTTGGATGTACTGGCACTTGCGTTGAAAGAACTGTTTCATTCGGATTCAGAAATTAAAGTTATCGGGACCCGACATGGAGAGAAGGTGTATGAAACTCTTTGTTACACGCGAGGAAATGACAAAGGCGGAAGATATGGGGAGACTATTATCGCATAAGATGTGACAACGGGACTTGAACTATGATAAGTTGGAAGGTGGAAATGAGGAAATAACGAAAATTGAAGATTATCACTCTCACGCATAATACTCGGAGGTTGACTGTGGAAGAGATGAAAGAACTCTTAATGAAAGTGGATTATGTTCGTGAATGTTTGGCCCTGAATGACTAGTATATGAGAATTTTGGTATTAGGTGGTAGTGGAATGGCTGGACATACTATTCTCTTTATTTTAAAGAGAATGGATATGATGTGACCACTTTTACCACTAAGCCTTTTTCCTTTTTGTGAAAACATTGTAGGGAATGCGCTTGATTTTGAAAAAATGGATTCCATAATACGATTGGGAAATTATGATGTCATCATAAATTGTGTGGGGATTTTAAACCAGTATGCGGAAGAAAAACCGGACATTGCTAAAAGTATAAATTCGGATTTACCTCATTTTATAGCAGATACTATTCGTGGACTTCCTTGTAAACTGATTCACATGAGTACCGATTGTGTTTTTGGGAAATACAGGGCCTTATAAAGAATATAGCGTGAAAGATGGAATTTCTGTGTATGACAAAACAAAAGCGGATGGTGAAGTTGTGGATGATAAGAACCTAACCTTTCGAAATTCTATTATCGGTCCGGATTTGAAGAAAGAAGGGATCGGATTGTTTAACTGGTTTATGAAACAGACTGGTAAGATTGAAGGATATACAGGGGCTATTTGGACAGGGGTGACCACCTTGACATTGGCCAAAGCTATGGAGGCTGCTATACGTCAAAATTTGTGTGGACTTTATAATTTGGCGAATAATACATCCATTTTCTAAGTTTGAATTGCTGTGTTTATTTAATAAGTATTGTAAACTCTGTCCTGTTTCTATAACACCTTCTGACAAATTACATTTGGACAAGACCTTGGTTTGTGCACGTACTGACTTTGATTTTACCGTCCTTCTTACGAACAAATGATTATTGAAATGAAAGATTGGATATATTCTCATAAAAATATTTATCCTGATTATTACTATTTATGATAGATTTTAAAGGTAAGAATATTTTAATATTTTCTCCTTATGGCGCTACTAAACACTATGGAGAGGCTATTAAGGATGAATTGTTGAAGAGAGGCGCCAAAGTCAAAGGATATGATGAAAGGCCTTCGCAAAATGCCTTGATGAAAATCATCATCCGTTTCTTGAAAAAAGGATTCCGCAAATTTTTGCAAAATACATAGATTCTATAAATCAAAGAAAATCGGGGCATTTGCTTTGATTATATATTGATATGTCGTGGTGAGGCTTTTACGGAATTTACTGTTAATCGTTTGAAGAAAGCTTTCCCAAATGCCCAATGTATTTTATATCTGTGGGATATTTTGGAAACGACTAATGTCAGGGATGTTATTCATTGCTTTGATAAGGCTATGTCTTTCGATCCTTACAATGTTGCGTCAGAGAGCTTTCTGAAGTTCAGACCTACTTTTTTGTTCCTTTATATAGAAGTGTACCAATCAATGCAGAGTATAAATACGATATCATGTTTATAGGTACATTGCATAGCAATCGTTATAAAATAATCAATCTTTTTCAGAACCTTCTTTGAGAAACAAGGTATATCGTCTTTTGTATATTTGTATGTCCCCAGCGTATTAGTATACATGAAAGACCTGATATGTAAATTTCCATATATAAGCATAGCTAAAGTGAATTTTACTCCAATTTCTTTTGTCGGATACTGTTATGAAAATGAAGGAATCTAAGTGTGTATTGGATATAAATTATACAAATCAAAGAAGTTTGTCGATGCGGGCTTATGAGGCTATGGCTGCAAGAAGGAAGTATGTAACGACAAATCCGGAAATCATGAAATATGATTTTTATAATGAAAATAATATATTAGTGGTTGACATAAAGAAACCTATTATTCCACGTGCTTTTATAGATTCTCCATTTGTTGATATTGATGATCAAGTTTTGCATAAGTATTCTGTAGAAGGACTAGTTGACGATTTGTTTGGATAAGTAGTCTGCATTTACATGTTTTATAGGTTGGTTTTATGAATATTCTAATTACGGGAATCCACGGTTTTGTGGGTTCTAACCTTGTTGTTGCCTTAAAGAATCATTATATTCTTTATGGCTTGGATATCATTACTCCTGAAAAGGAGGGGGTGGTAAAGACTTTTGCTTGGAAAGATATTGAAACAACTTCTTTTCCAATGCAGTTTTTACCCAAGTTTGATGCTATCATCCATTTGGCAGGCAAAGCGCATGATACAAAGAATCAGTCTGCTTCTCAGGTATATTTTGATATCAATACAGGGCTGACACAGAAGATATTTGATTTCTTTTTAGAATCTTCTGCGAAGAAATTTATCTTTTTCAGTTCTGTGAAAGCTGCCGCAGACAGTGTAGTGGGGGATATGTTGACAGAAGATGTGATACCTACTCCGGTTGGTCCTTATGGAGAAAGTAAGATTGCGGCTGAAGAATATATTCTTAGCATTAAATTTGAGAACGAGCATGGAGGAATCCTCGGAGGAAAGTTGCTATGCATTCGATAAGCGGGTGTATATCTTGCGTCCTTGTATGATCCACGGTCCTGGTAATAAGGGTAATCTGAACTTGCTTTATAATGTGGTAAAGAAAGGTATCCCCTGGCCTTTAGGCGATTTTGAGAACAAGCGTTCTTTTACTTCTATAGATAATCTTTGCTATGTTGTGGAAGGTTTGTTGACAAAAGACGTAGCGAGCGGTATTTATCACATGGGTGATGACGAAGCTTTGTCTACGAATGAACTGATTGCTCTTATGTGTGAAGCTATGGGTAAGGAGCCTCACATCTGGAAAATGAACAGAAAATGATGGAAGGTTGCGCAGGCTTGGGTACGCTGCTTCATTTGCCTTTGAATACAGAACGGCTGAGAAAACTGACTGAGAATTACGTGGTAAGTAATGAGAAGATAAAATTAGCTCTTGGTATTGACCGGATGCCTGTCCGTGCTGCGGATGGAATAATGAAAACAATACGGAGTTTCTAACCTATTTATAAATTGTAAATCGTGTATTATATCATTATATTAGTTCTGCTCTTTGTAGCAGAACTTTTTTATTTTAGAGTAGCTGATAAGTTTAATATCATTGATAAGCCCAATGAGCGTAGTTCTCATTCACGGATAACTTTGCGTGGTGGCGGTATAATCTTCTATTTTGGAGCTTTAGCCTATTTCCTGAGTAATCATTGGGAGTATCCATGGTTTATGTTGGCATTGACTCTGATCACTTTTATCAGTTTTGTAGATGATGTCCGTTCTACTTCCCAAGGTCTGAGGTTGGTGTTTCACTTTACTGCTATGGCTCTAATGTTTTACCAATGGGGCTTGTTTTCACTTTCCTGGTGGTGGATCATTATAGCTTTGATCGTTTGTACAGGTATCATCAATGCTTATAATTTCATGGATGGCATTAATGGTATCACAGGTGGTTATTCATTGGTTATCCTTGGTGCATTAGCTTATATCAATTCTGAGATCACTACGTTTGTTGAACCGGCTTTGATTAATACCGTTCTTTGCGCAGTCCTGGTGGTCTTTTGTTTCTTCAATTTCCGTAAGAAGGCGAAGTGTTTTGCGGGTGATGTCGGTTCTGTGAGTATCGCTTTTATTCTTCTTTTTCTGATAGGGAAGCTTATCATTAAAACAGAAGATTTCAGTTGGATAATTCTGTTATCCGTTTATGGTGTCGATAGTGTTCTGACTATCATTCATCGCCTGATGCTTCATGAGAACATAGGCTTGCCACATCGGAAACATATGTATCAATTGATGGCAAACGAGTTGAAAATACCTCATGTTGGGGTATCATTAATTTATATGGGGGCACAGGCTTTGGTCATATTAGGTTATTTCTGTTTCGTGAGATATGGTTATTGGTATTTGTTGGGGGTAATTGTATTGTATGACGCAGTTAATAGTGACAATAGAAGATGCAAGCCTATTGCCAGATTTGAAGAAAGCAATAAAAATGTTGCGAGGGGTGGGGAATATCTCTGTTAAGAAAGCGGAGACTCCTCTCAATGAGAATACTTTACGCGCAATGCGGGATGTGAAAGAAGGACATACCATAAAGTGCAAAAAGTGTTGAGGAGTATTTGGAAAAAGTGAAATGAAATATGAATTAGAATTTACCCGCCAATTGAATTCTTCATTAAAAATAGTGCCTTTAGTGCGTACCGGGTCACATTCTGAATTGTTCTGATTATCTATCTTTGCTGACTTTTAGCCACTTATAACTTTCTCAGAAAAACCGCTCTCTCCACCTTTTTCCTTCTTCATATTAGAGATTTAATCCTCACCTTTGCATCGTTGATCAACGAAACGATTAATTAAAAACAGAATTTAAATCTCTAAATGAAAAAAAGTATGAGTGTAATTTTTAGAACGGTGGAGAGACCGTCCGACCCTCGGGTTGAGAATTCTCCCAAAAGTATTTCCCGCAGTTGATAACTTTAGGACAGACTGTAGATCTGGCGTTTATTGCTCAGAAGATGCAGGATCGTTCTTCGCTTTCTATTGGTGATATCAAGAGCACTATGCAGAACTTTGTGGAGAAGTTGAAAGAACAGTTGCTGGAAGGCAAGTCGGTGAATATTGCCGGGTTGGGTGTGTTTTTGCTGGCTGCTAAGTCGAAAGGAGAGGAAAAGGCAGAAGATGTGACTGCCAAGAGTGTGGACAGCGTTCGCATATTCTTTCAAGCCAATAAAGAGTTGAAGATAACCAAGACTGCTACCCGTGCCGGTGAAAGACTGGATTTGGTTTGCTTGGATGATTATCTGAAAGGCTTATCAAATATTACTGCGGGAGGCGGCTCGGACAGTGGTTCGGGAGATAACTCGGGTGATGGAGGATTGGATGAGAATTAATAGAGAAATTGAAGAATGGAAGTTGATGATGAAATTTTAGGAAATCGCTATGAAGAAAACGAATTGAAGGTGATTTTAAAAGTGATCATTGCTGTTGCCACCGCCATTGCAGGCGTGGTTGGAGGGCAGGCAATGACTTTCTAAAGTGATACAGTTTATAAAAGAGGAAGCCGCTATCCGAATTTTCGGGTAGCGGCTTTTTGTAATATAGTGAGTTGTAGAAGGATAAAATAAAGTTTTTTCCTTTTATTGATTTTCCGGTAATTTGCAGTATCTTTATTTTAAGAAAGAGATATGAATATGAAAAAAGTGTGGAAAGGGTTGGCTGTATCGGAGAAAAAGCATACTTTTACAAGAAACTTTGAAGTAAAGTCGAAGAAGGAAAATGCTGGAGTAATATGAAAATAGAAAATCTTCATATAAAAAAATATAGGTCCATTTAAGGACGCTGTCATAGAGTTTGCAACTGATTATAATGAGATCACAGGTGAACAGCCAGTGACTATTGTCACAGGTATGAATGGTGCGGGAAAGTCAATTGTCGTTGATGCCATTCGTGCTGCATTGAGTGGCCAACAATTGAGCGGGATATCGTAGCGGATGCCAATAATTTTTCTATTGAAATGGCTGTGAAGTTTAATGGAAAGAGTATGCGTCTATCGACTTCTACCTTAAAAGATGGACGTGTGAAAGAGGCTGACTACAAGAATGTAGCCAGACCTTTACAATATGGTTACGATGTTCCGGGACCCGTGAATAATTGGGTGATTGATTATTGGTCGTCAAGGTTCCCTTCTGATTCGTTTAAAATCAGCAATATGACAAACATTCGGCACGAAAAGGTTTTGGAAGGAGTGATGCTTGGTAAGAAAAGTAATATTGATTTGATAAACTTTATCTGTCATATAGACTATCTCCGTACAAGTGAAATGCCCTCCGAAAAGGAATTGGGCAATCTGATGTATGAGAAAATGAAAGGTGTCATCGATCAATGTCTTGATAATGGGTCGTTTAAATATGTACGTAGAACAGACTTAACTCCTATTATTGAACAAAATGGTGTGGAGCTTTCTTTCGATAAATTGAGTAGTGGTAATCTCTTTTTGATAGAGCATCTATTGTTGCTTATGTGTAAGATGTATTCAATTAGCGTACTGAATCAACTGCCTGTGAACCGGATATTTGGAATTTCGGAGACTACTACTGATTGATGAAATTGAGACTCATTTGCATCCCAAATGGCAGAAAAAATCCTCGGCATCATTCGTAGCCTATTTCCGAACCTACAGATAATCCTTACGACACATTCCCCGTTTGTCGTGGCATCCATGGACGGACACGCATTTATACGTGTGTGCCTCACACTGGGTACAGTGTTGCGAGATGAAACGGAAAGGTATGGACACATGCCTGTTGAAGAGATTCTTATGTCTGATATCTTTTGGGGTTTATCCTTTTAACGACCAAATTACTGGTTTGATGATGACTCGCAAACAATTAGTAGAAAGTGGGGAAAAAGAGAAAGCTCGGGGGAGGTGGCAGAAAAGCTATATAAAATTAATCCAGAGTATTTCTCATATCTTAATACAAAAAATGATTTTATGAAATGAGACATATTGAAAGACTTCCGGAACCTGCCATCTTAAAGGAAAAACATGACGAATGGCAGGGAAAAGTTTGACAAAGCAAAAAAAAAAAGAATTCCAAAGCAAGACCCGACTCATCGAAATATGGCAATCCTAAAATAAGGAAGAATTTGGAGGATAGCTCTTACGGCAAGTGTTTTTATTGCGAAAGCAAGTTGTCCGGTGCTTCCAAAGAGATTGATCATTTCATAGAAGTTACTATTAATCCCAAGATGGCTTACTTGGGCAAACTTGTATTTGTCATGTAGTAACTGTAATGACAAGGCGGATCATAATGCTATACCTGTAGATACAGCTTTAGATCCATGCCGGGACAGCGATGATGAAATACAAGCGAACATAACGTTCGATGACGAGTATATCTGCTCTCAATGTAATTCTCTAAAGGGATTGAATACTATAAAGAAATATCATCTTGGGGCAGAACTTCTGGATATGAAACGTGGAAAATGGTTGCAAAAAAATTATGAAAGACATAATTAGTATCCAAAATCAAATGAGAATAGATGGGCGTTGCCTGCCTACCATAGATGAAAAGGCAAAGAATAAAGCGATATATGCAACCCGACCAGCCGTATAGTTTGATGAGTAAGATATATCTTGAAAAGAATTTTGATTATTTGCTGAGATAGATTGAGTAGCCTTTAGTCTTCCCTGTAAAAAATAGAAGCCGCTATCCGAATTTTCGGGTAGCGGCTTCTTCGATTAAACCACCCAACAAGCACTTGTAACAGCCCGATGTAACGTGAGTGAAAGATTATGAAACATACATCGGTAAAGATGTAATATCAGCGAAAGAATGTGTAAAATGATTATAGGTATCTCTTGGAATCGATACTGTATATTTGCTGTCGGTAAATTTTGCCTTTTTCAAAAACAATAATAAAAAAGGATATAACTATGCGAAAACATTTTTGTCTTTTCTGCTGGCATCTATTTTCTACAGTTATGCGACTCTTGCGCAAAACGCTTCTGCCAAAAAAATCCGGTGGTTCATGCCGATGTACCCGATATGTCAATGATCCGGGTGGGAGATACTTATTACATGAGTAGTACCACCATGCACATGGCTCCGGGAGTACCCATTATGAAATCTAAAGATCTAGTGAACTGGGAGTTGGTGAGTTACTGTTACGATATACTGGCCGATGTGGATGCACTGAACTTGAACAATGGTAAGAATGCTTATGGCAGTGGTACATGGGCAAGCTGCATTCGCTATCATAATAATATGTATTATGTGACAACATTTGCCGGCACCACCGGGAAGACCTATATATATACTACGAAAGATATAGAGAAAGGTCCTTGGAAAGCAATATCCTTTAATCCTTCTTATCATGATCATTCTGTTTTCTTTGACGATGACGATCGTATTTATATCATCTGGGGAGGTGGTAAACTGCATATAGCGGAACTGAAGCCCGATTTATCCGGGATCAAAGAAGGTACCGAACGTATCTTTATAGAGAATGCCAGTGCTCCGTCAGGAGATAATGTCGGATTACCTGCCGAGGGTTCACAGTTATTTAAAGTAAATGGGAAGTATTATTTATTCAATATTACTTGGCCGAAAGGAGGAATGCGTACAGTGGTTATTCACCGCGCTGATAATATAAATGGTCCTTGGGAAGGTAGAGTAGCTTTGCAGGATAAAGGTGTTGCCCAAGGCGGCTTGATAGATACGCCTGATGGCAGATGGTTTGCTTATCTTTTCCGTGACAATGGTTCTGTAGGCCGTATCCCTTACCTTGTTCCGGTGAAATGGGAAGATGGATGGCCGGTTCTCGGAATAAATGGAAAGGTTCCGGAAACATTGGATCTGCCGGCAAGTAAAAGGCTTGATACCGGGTATTGTTGCCTCGGATGAGTTTACACGCAAGAAGAAAGATGCGGCTTTGCCGTTGGTTTGGCAGTGGAATCATAATCCGGATAATTCTCTCTGGTCAGTTAGTGAACGGAAGGGATATCTGCGACTCAAAACCGGACGGATAGATACTGATTTCCTGTCTGCAAGAAACACGTTGACACAGCGGACGATTGGTCCGGTATGTTCAGGAACTACTTCTATGGATGTGTCTGATATGAAAGAAGGTGATTTTGCAGGGCTTGCACTTCTTCAGAAAAAAATATGGATGGATTGGTGTGAAATATAAAAACGGGGTAAAGAAGATTGTAATGGTAAGTGCGCAGACTGACAAACCGGAAGAGGTGGAAAGTCTGCCACTGAACCAAAAATACAGTATTTCTGAAAGCCGAATGTGACTTTACAGATAAGAAAGATATAGCAGATTTCTACTATAGCCTGGATGGTAAAAGTGGACAAAAATAGGAAGCCAGCTCAAGATGGCTTAAACATGCTCTCCACATTTTATGGGATACCGTTTCGGACTATTCAATTATGCTACCAAGACTCCCGGAGGGTATGTGGACTTTGATTATTTCCGTATAAGTGACAGTAAATGAGATAACGAGTAATTATAAATCATAATTGATATTAGACATGAAAAGGTGAAATCGACGCTTTCCGTGGGTAAGCGCATCGTTTGTTGTCACTTTGTATGACAATGTTTTCAGTGGCAGGTTTTAGCCAAGGGGCTAAAGGTAAAAAGGTGAAGGGTGCTCCGGTATTCTTGCAGGCGGTTTATCAGGGGAATGATCAGGTGTACAACGAGAATCCGTTGCAGGCCGGTGAGTTTTATAATCCCATTTTGCAAGGTTGTTACCCCGATCCGTCCATAACCCGCAAAGGGGATGACTACTTCCTGGTGTGTTCATCGTTCGCCATGTTCCCCGGTGCCTATCTTCCATTCAAAGGATTTAGTGAATTGGACGCAGATAGGCCATGTACTGGACCGTACCTCACAGCTGAAAGTACATGATGATACGGGTATCAGTGCCGGCGTGTAAGTGCTCCGGCCATCAAGTATAACCCCAATAATGATACTTTCTATATGATCACCACCCAGTTTGCGGGGGATTCAGGGAATATCATTGTAAAGTCGAAAGATCCTTTCAAAGGATGGAGTGATCCTATCAAGTTGAATTTTGACGGTATCGACCCCTCTATCTTCTTTGATGATAACGGCAAGGCGTATGTGGTTCATAATGACGGACCGAAGCGTGGTGAAGAACTCTATAACGGACACCGTGTGATTAAAATCTGGGAGTATGATGTGGGAAAACGATCAGGTGATTCCCGGTTCGGATCGGTTATTAGAATGGTGGGTGGATTTGTCCAAGAAAACCTATCTGGATTGAAGCTCCGCATATCTATAAGAAGAATGGACGCTACTATCTGATGTGTGCCGAAGGCAGTACTGAGATTGGCATAGTGAAGTAATCTTTGTGAGTGACAGCCCGAAAGGTCCCTTTATTCCGGCTCCCAATAATCCTATCCTGAGCCAGAGATACCTGAATCAGAACCGGAAGAATATGGTGGATTGGGCCGGACATGCCGATTTAGTGGAAGGTCCTGACGGCAAATATTACGGTGTGTTCCTGGCTATCCGTCCGAATGAGAAGGGCAGAGTGAACATTGGCCGTGAAACGTTTATCCTGCCGGTTGACTGGTCGGGAGAATTCCCCTGTCTTTGAAAAAAACGGATTGATTCCGATGGAGCCGAAGTTGAAAACACCTAAGGGAGTGGAGAATAAAGCCGGAAAAGACGGTTACTTCCCCAATGGCAATTTTACGTTCACTGAAACTCACATCTCCGCAATTGGATTACTGCTGGATTGGTTTGAGGCCCTCGTGAAGAGTTCATCTCAGTACTGAAAGACGGAGGATTGCAGATTACCTTTCCTGGTGAACATAAAAAGAGGTGAAGCCTACTTCAACCCTCTTCTACAGACAGCAACATAATAACTTCTCGTTTACTACCACATTGCAGTATGTTCCGAAGACAGAGAAAGATCTGGCAGGCATCACTTGCGTACAGAGTGAAAATTCAATTATGTCTTTGGCTTGACAAAAAGGAAAGATTTCTACATGGTGCTGGAAAGAACGGCAAGAGGTAAAATCCGGACTTGTTGCAAGTGCAAAAGTAGATGTGAAGAATCCCATTCAATTGCGAGTAAAGGGTGAAGGAGATGGCTATGGCTTTTATTATTCAACGGATGGAACTGACTTCGTACAGTTGGGAAATACCGTGCCCGGTGATATTCTTTCAACGAACGTGGCAGGTGGTTTTACCGAGTTGTCTGATAGGCTTGTACGCTACTTCTGCGAATGATATTTGTTGTGAACAACCTGAAAAGATGCGTATGCTGATTATTTCACTAGGGATGTGCCATAAATATGGCAAATCTGAATTACCTGAACAGATGGCATTGATTACTTCCAACTTTAACAGTATCACTGCAAGAACGATATATGAAACCTCAGCCACGGAGCCTGTGGAAGGACAGTGGAACTGGGAGAGCGCTGATAAGATAGCCAACTTTGCCCGTGCCAATAAAATAGGCTTCGCGGTCATTGTCTTGTCTGGCATGCCCAAACTCCGGACTGGATGTTCCATGATGAAAAGGGAAATTTGGTTTAAGGAGAGGTATTGTTTGAGAAGAACATATTCATACGATTGTAAAATAGATATAAGGATGTTGTCTATGCCTGGGATGTAGTGAACGAGGCGATGACGGATGATCGAAAGCAG
>VOFH01004168.1_pt1 | contig 13654 bp, 27 predicted proteins | sample 5384091 | NCBI WGS metagenome assembly VOFH01 (sample SAMN12384727, study PRJNA508395) | human gut metagenome | isolation source: healthy gut G | host: Homo sapiens
CCGGAACTGGTGGTGTGGGACCATCGGCTGGTGGTGGATGATGAGATGGTGTTGATTCAAGGCATCGCTCATGATAATGCAGGGGTCTCTATAACCGCCTCCACAGGTAAATGGACCGGGAACACCGCCCCCGCCACGGATGGCTCTTGGAGGCCTCTGTGCCTTTGGGAGTGGGTGTCAACGAGATCACCGTCACCGCCACCGACGGGCGGGGCTTACTGCGTCCTGGACGGGCAAGGTGGTGCGGATGATCACGGACCGGGTCCAGACAGACCTGGACGCGCTCAACGCCATCCTGCGTCGGTTTGCGGCGGGGACAGAGACGGAAGCGGACTGGGCGGCTGTCAACAGCCCAACGCAAAGAGGCGCGTATAACAACACGGACCTCAACCGGGTTGGAGCGGCGGTGGCACTGCTGACGGAATCCTCAATGCCCAGGGCTATCACCTGACTACCAGCCCAAAACGGACTGGGCGGAAGCGGATATTCCCACGGAGACGTTGATAGAGACGTACCTTCAAAACGTGGAAACCATTTTCCGGGCCCGGCTGGTACAGACGCCGTACATCACCCTCCCAGCATCTATGTCCGGTTTGAAACTGAAGAGGCCAATCATATCGAGTGGGCGCTGGCGTGGACGAGATGACGCCTGTGGTGAAAAAATCGTACATCTACTCCGGAGAGGCATTCTGTAGTGAATTTTAGAAAGAGGGTGGATTCATGCAAGATGGCATCATGAAAGGCACCGGCAACAGCCGGTATCTCAAAAGTATTGCGGATTTTCTGACGCAGTACCCGACATACCAAGAGTTTGCCGCAGCACTGGTCGCCGGGACACTACCGGTGGACTTCAACGGCATCAACGAAACTGGCTGGGAACAATTGGGGACAGTCTAAACAAGGCCAATTTGCTGAGTGATGAGACGGCGGAGATGTATAGGCTAAGTGGAGAGGAAGCGGTGCCGAATGATGTATTAAATCAAATTTATGTAATGATTCAAAATGATGCAGGTTAAAAAAGCATATGTCTCTGTGAGCGTGCAGCTATCTGACGGAACCCCGGTAGGCGGGGTACAATTGAGCAACACAATTAAAACACTCGATGGTGATATTGTTTATACGGATAGTGCAGGTAAAGCATCTGGATATGTTGATGAGGGGACTATTGTATTATCTACGCTGAACTGTATAGATGTGGCTGGAAATGCAACCATGCATGATATTGTGGCAGGTAACTTTTATAATGCAACCATTGTGGCCATACAGCAGGAAGAAACGGACATAACGTCTACTGGAATATGGAGATTCTCATCTGCGCTTCCGTTTACAAAAATGGATGTCACAGGTGTTGGAGGCGGAGGAGGAGCCAGCTTTGCGGGCGGTGGCGGTGGCCACGTGTCAACAGCGTTATCTATTGATATAGCTCCAACGGATTTTCTAAGAATTACTATTGGAGCGGAGGGAACGGCTAATCAAGCAGGACAAGGAGGGAATACACAAGTTCTAAAAAATGGAGTCGAAATATTGAAGGCATTGGGCGGTGGCGGTGCAAGTCAGGGTAGTCACGGACTCGGAAATGGGAAGGGTGGCGACGGCTATAATGGGAGCACACCAGGAACTAACGGAACGGCAGGGTCTGGTTTTAAATTTGATGATCCTTCCAAAGGATTAGCTGGTGGAGGAGGCGGCGGTGGGTCTAACGCCCGTTTAACTGCCAACATCAGGTGGGTCACCTTTTGGCGCATCAGGAGCTTTATAGACCAAGTGATCCAGCAACAACCTACCGGGCCCGGCGGTGGAGGAGGTGGAGGAATTTGGTGATTCGAGTTATAGTCCATCGGCTGGGGCCTCTGGCCGGGTTTATATTCGCCTAAAAACGGAGGATGCTTAATGGACTACTGTATTCTAAACGATGAAACCATCATCGAAAACATGATTGTCTGTGAGGATGACACCACGGCGGAGCTGTTTGGCGCGGTTCCTGCCTATGAGGGGCAAGGATTGAGACCCCATACGCCCCGCCTTCCCTGCGCCTCCGGAACTGACAGCGGAGGATATTACCCTGGATATGCTGGCAGACCACGAGGAACGCCTGTGTATGCTGGAACTCACCGCCCTATGATGTGAAAGGAGAACCCCTATGTCTACTGTGTACAATCTTTGCAAGCTGCTGATTGACCGAGGCCGGACGGAAGGCCTGCAGGAGAAGATGGATGTGTATCTGGCGGCGGACAGGCTGACCCGGAGGAGTACAGCGCCCTCAGTGAAATGCTAACTGCGGAGGCGGCTGAGTAAAGGAGGTCCGCGTATTGAACACGGAGATCATTTGCGCCCTGATTGCGGGCGGGGCTTCGGTGCTGGCGGCACTGGCGGAGCGGCAGCCGGCAGAGCGCCAAGCGGACAGAGGCACGGGCCCAGCGCCGGGAGAAGGAGCCGCCTTGCCATGGAGCTGATGTACGCGAATTGCGCGCTCTCCCTCACCACTGCCAAGAAGCTGGCGGGGATGCATACCAACGGCGATGTGGAAGAGGCCATGGAGGCCGCGCGCAGCGCGCAGGAGGCTTATGTGGATTTTGTCAGAGATGAGGCGGCCCGCAACATCAGCAAGGTCTGACGCCAGGCGCCGCGAAAAAGAACGGCGCCCTCTCCAGTAAGAGGACGCCGCCGTGCCCGCAGTCACCACATATGAAACATCCGCTTGGTTGAGAGACAAAACGTTTCAGAAAAAGAAAGGAAAAAACGCGGGCACAGCTTCACCTTATCACGTTTGATAGGATTTGACCAGTCAAAAACCGGCACAGCCGGAAATTTAGAAAGGAAGTACATATTATGAACAAGACTATCAACGAGATCATGAACAATTACACCAGTGGCAAGACTCCCGTGGGGACACCAACAAGGCACTGAAAGAGGCCGGTGCTGGATTTTCCTTTCAGCCTGGAAAGAATGCCCTGACAGCTGAGGAGATCGCCGCCACCAATGTCGGCCCCAGGCCCGACGACGCCACAGGCTACGGTTTAATGTCCAGTGGTACCGGTACGATGGACAAGGTACATGTCGTAAAGGGAAAGCTGCAGGGCGGCGCTATCAACATGGTTGGCTCCGATGGTATGCCTGACGAATGCGATATTCTCTATATTGGCGGTCATGTGTGGCAGGTGTACGGTGACGAACTGGGCAATCTTGCACTTGAGAAGGCTCCCTGGTGGGCCTCCATGCACACCTTCACCGGCGCAGTCGCGTGGCAGAGGAGATCGACAAGTACATCCCCGAAAAGGATATGGTGTACAACCGGCCCAAGTATCACGGCCAGGAAGTGGTGAAGGGCGCTCTGCGGTACATCTACGCTGAGGACGGGTCCTGCAAGTATCAGCCCAAGTCTATGGCGGATTACGACAAGGACCAAAAGCGTGTTAACCGCCCGGCTGCCACCGAGCGGTTAACAGATATCTGATTTGTTAACATACAGGGCTAACCGTCTTTCAACAGCGCCCTTTGTATTTTCATTATACCAATCTGAGCTGCTTTGTCGTGTCCGATTCTGACACCAAAACAGGGCGGCCTTATGCTGCCCGGAAAAGGGAGTATCATGGAACTTTTGAAAAGCGGCTGGCAAACCTGCTGACGGTGAAGAGCATCGTTACTGTTGTACTGACAGCGGTATTTGCATATCTCTCCGTCTCTGGACGTAACCACAGACCAATTCCTCACCGTGTTCACGGTAGTAATCGCGTTCTATTTCGGTACCCAGGCAGAGAAGCGAAGCGCAGAGAAAGCGGAAGCCACAGCCAACTCCGGCACGGACCAAGCAGGCGGTGAGGCCGCCTTTGAGCTATGTTTTGAAGGAGCGGTTAGCCAACCCCGGGAACTATGGCGGTTCCGGGCTGTCAATCAGATCAAATACCTGGTGTTCCACTACACCGGCAACGACGGGGACCAAGCAGCCAACAACGCCGCCTATTTTTCAAAAAACAATATCGTGCAGGCCAGCGCCCGCTACTTTGTGGACGATACCACGGTCTGGCGTTCTGTGCCTGATCTGAAGGTGGCCTGGGCGGTGGGCGGTAAAGTACGCCAACGCCGACAAGACCGGCGGTGGGACGATGGGGATGATCACCAACACCAACAGCATCAGCATTGAGATGTGCGATACCATCCGCAACGGCATTTATCAGGCCAGCGAAGCAACCCCCTGGCAAATGCCGCCGCCCTGGGCCGGGGCTGATGGAAAAGTACGGCATCCCGCTGAGAAATGTGTACCGCCACTTCGACGTGACAGGAAAACACTGTCCGTCGTATCTGGTGAATGCCCAGAAGTGGGCGGAGTTCAAGAAGAGATTGGAGGAAAGACCATGGATAACACCCCATCTCCCGCCCACAAGGAGGGCGTGGGTGGGCCGTGGAGAAGCATCCTGCGGGGAAATGCGGAGGGAGATTTGATGCTCTCCCAAAGCGTGACCCGGGAGCAACTTTGCACGATGTTATATCGTTTTGCAAGACTGCTGAGAGAAGCATAAAAAGCAAGGATGCATTGCACAGTCATCCTTCTTTATTTCCTCTAAAAGCTTCCTGTTGTTCTCGGCAGGAATCAAAATCTTCCTGGTATGGATGCAAACCGCCTCACGGATGCCGCTGCAGTCCGACACGGGACCGGGCATAACTTTCTCAGGCATTGCAATACCTCCTAATAAGTAGCTGAATGAAAGACTTGGGTCTTTCAATCCATTGTATGCGCCCGGAAAGGGTTGGTGCGAAAAGACCGCCTCTAGGAGTCGGTCTTGCGACGTCCGAATAGTAAGTAGAGATAGGGAGTGAAGATGTAAGGCAGCACCACTGGCACGGAGACCTCGTCAAAGACCCGTGTCAGGATCTGCGTGGCCCACCTCATAGCATCCGTGGTGGCATAGAGGCGGTACACCCACATGGAGTAGCCTCCCATGGCCTGACTAAGCTGCTCCCAGGCCAGCAGGCCCCATCCACACCACCATAATAGTGGCAGAGAGGAAAATCTGTCTTCGACTCAGGCCCCGGACAAACTTCCATCCAGCGGTCCAGAAGAGGAGGAAAGCAATCACTGCCATAATCTCACTCATATACCCGGTGCTGAGCTCATAGGCGCCAGTGGCGGATTAGGCCCCTGGGCGATCTGAATCCGCCCCCCAGACAAATCCGATCAGATAGGTTAGGCACCGGCACACTAGGCCGGTGAGCGCCAGCACCAGCGGCACCCGCAGAATCGGCTTTCGCACAAGCTCCATTTCTGACCTCCTTTTTCCAGAGAGTATCATAAAATCAGCCTGGAAATCCATACAAAAAATAGTTACAAATTGGGGCCGCTGGCTTCCTGCTCCCGGAGAAAATCCGCAATCTCCGCCTCCAGGCCCGTGTCGTCCTCCGCCGTCAGTGTGCCGTTGTCAATTTTATCCGCAGTGCGGTTTGAAGTCGGCCTGGGACAGCAGGCGGATCGCCTGCCGCAGGGCGCTGTCCAGAGTTTCATAGGCCTGCCGGTAATCTGCTTCTTGCGTCATGTTGATCACCTCACGCATATTTTAACCTGATTCAGGTTAACCTGTCAAGGGTTAAAAAAGGGAAGAGGTAGGATAGGCCTGAGGTGATGCCAATGTATCCACGGATTCGGGACCTGCGGGAAGACAGCGACAGAAATCAGACCGAGCTTGCCGGACTCTTGGGCATGTCTCAGACCGGCTATTCCAAATATGAGACAGGGGAAAATGAGATTCCGGTGTCCGTTCTCATAAAGCTGGCGGACCTGTACCAGACCAGCACGGACTATCTGCTGGGCCGCACTGACCAGAAGACACCCTATCCACCCCTGTAAGTAGCTCTCCTGGCGAGGGGGCCGGGATGGACTATAAAAAAAGCGCCCATTTCGGGCGCTTTTTCTATCAGCTTACAGGCTGTTGGCCTGGTCCACCACCTTGCGGATGGCTTCGGCGGCGTCGGTGGGCAGCATATTGAAGCCTCCTCGACATCCTTCAGGCCCTCCACGTAGTTCAGCCGGTCCTGCATCCGGGCCTTCAGCTGCTCCACATAGGCGTGATCGCTGAGGTCGGGCACAAAGCCCTCCCACTCCAGAATCTCAATGTCGGAGAAGGGGCCCCAGGGCTTGAATTGTGCCTTGCCTTCCACCACGGCCTCCAGAATGCCAAGAGTGTCCTCCTTTTGACCTTCTTGCCCATGAAGTCGCCGGTGTTCACGATATAGCAGTCCACGTTCTTTTCATCAACCAGCTTTTTGAATTTTTCATAGTCGTTGGCCAGAGGATAGGTGCGGAAGGGGTTGGCGTAAGGCTCCACCACCAGCGCGTTGGGGTCTACGCCCTCCTTCAGTCGCTCAGCACTGGAACGCTTGGTGGCCAGAGTTGCACCCATGACGGAGGCCAGGGAGGCACCCTTGAGCCGGACGATGGGCGGGATGGTCGGGTCCTTCATGATCCAGAAAATAGCGTTGACCGGGGAGTCGATCCTGTCCACACGGTTGGGAGACCATAATTTGGACTTGATGGCGCGGCCGTTTCCATTGCGGATATCCTCAGTGACACAGACGATCTTTCCGTCCTCATCCAGGGTCGCAGAGCAGTTCTGGGCGGTCAGCAGGTACTGGTTGTCCGGCGCGTCCACGGATAGTCTGAGGTCTTGTCAAAGTAGGTGGGCTCCAGAGCGATGGATGCGCAGGTATCTGTGTTGATGATAAACGCGTCATCGTGGAGCACCTTGATGGCGGGATACTTGCCGCCGTGCTTGGCGTGGGTCAGGGTGGACTTGCCGGAGCCGGACAGGCCGAACACCGCTGCCACAAACTTGCTGCCGTCGTCCAGAGTGTATTCCTTCTGTCCGCCGTGGCAGGAAGCGTAGCCGTTGCGGTTTGCGATAGCCCATGCCATGGTCAGGGTGCCCTTCTTGTGCTCGCCGAAGTAGCGCATGCCCAGAATGGCGGCGCAGTTGGCGTCAGTATTGAAGTAGCACAGGCACTTGGGGTCACATACGGCTTCCTGGCCCGGGGCGCCGGTCCACTGCGGATCGGAGAAGATGTAGATGTCAGCCTCGCGGCCGGAGCCCACGCTCTTGGAGCGCTTGTACATCTTCACATACTGATCGGACAGATACTGGAAGTTGAGCATCCAGTTGTACAGGAGGTTTTCCTCGCCCTCGGGGATCAGCAGGTGGGCTTTGACCATGAATTCCTCGTCCAGGCCGATAAAGACCTCGGCGTGGTACATGGTCTTCCAGCGGGTGTCGTAGACCGCGTCCATGAGGATCTTGTCCAGCGCGGCGGTGTTGACGCCCTCCTTGCCGGTGATCCGGCGGGCGGGGGGCGTACCGGCCGGTGATGGAACCATCGTTAAAGAGCAGAACCTTGGCGTCCGGTTCCAGGCCGAACTCCTCGCCCCGGTAGACGGGCATATCCGTCACAACCGTGCCGGGAGAATTCTTGGCCAGCTCATAGGCCTCCCGCAGGTGTTGACTTTGATGACATTGTTGCCGTAAAGGGGGCCTCAATGATGGAACGGGTCTTGGAGAACCCGACTTTTCCCGGGCCGATTTCAGATCTGGGGAAATAGGCTTTCGTAGACATATCATACCTCCATAGTATTTTGTAATGTTCACCACGCTATTTTACAGGAACCTTTCAAAAAGGCAAGCGGATTACAGCGCCAACTCCGCCAAAATCGCAGAGAGCTCCGCGAAGTTTTCAAGTGTCAGCCGCTCGCCGCGGATATCCGCCGGCAATCCGCAGCGGCGGATTGCCTCCTGGATGCACTCTTTGGAAAAGTCTGGAAGAGCGGCAGAGAGAGAATTAGCCAGGGTCTTGCGCCGGAGCAAAAGGCTCCCCGCACACAGCGGAAGAAAAATGCCTCATCATTCACGGCAACCGCCGGCCTGGGCCGCCGGACACACCGCAGCACGGCGGATGTCACCTTGGGCGCTGGAAGAAATTTTTCCCTGGGGACCTGGAAGAGCAGCTCCGCCTCCATATAGTATTGCAAAAGAGCGAAAAAGAACCGCTGTCCCTGGAACCAGGTGGGGAAGCCAGTCGTTGGGCCACCTCCCGCTGGATGAGCACGGTGAACGATGCAAAAGCAGGGCGCCTCAATAAGTCGGGTCAGCACCGGCGTTGTGATGTTGTAGGGGAGATTGGCGCAGACGGGGGAGTAAGGTTCTGAAATTTTTCCTCCGCCAGGGCAGTCAGGTCCAGTTTCATCACGTCTCCCGGCACAATCTCCACATTGGGATAGGGAGACATGGGAGAGTACCGGTAGCAGCGAGATCCAACTCCACCGCCGCCACTTTCCCAGCACGCTGGGCAAGCTCCGCCGTCAAAGGGCCTGATGCCAGGGCCGATTTCCAGCACGCCGCAGGTCTCATCCGCTCCAGAGGCCGCTGCAATATCCGCAGGTATCTGGGGATCAATCAAAAAGTTCTGCCCCATGGATTTGGAGAAGTGGAAGCCGTGCCGGCCCAGCAGCTCCCGAATGGTTTTCTCGTCACATAAATTCACATGAAACCCCGCCTTTCCACAGCAGTATACCAGAACTTTTCCCCGCTGCCAACCCTATGTGGAAATCCATGCTTGCCAACCATCCGGAAATCCGGTACACTGAAGCCTAAGAATTGAGAGGATGAGGTGCAGCCATGCTGAGGACGATTTTTTTTGACCTGGACGATACGATCCTGGATTTTTCATCAGGCAGAGAAACAGGCCCTGGCGGAGACTCTCCGCAGCTTTCAAATGGAACCTACGCCCGCCATTCTGGACCGATACCACGTTCTGAACCGCCAGCAGTGGGAGTTGTTGGAGGAGGGGAAGCTCACTCACTCCCAGGTGCTGATCCGCCGGTTCGATCTGCTGTTTTCAGAATTGGGTATCGCTTGCTCCAGTCAGGAGGTCTGCAAGGTCTACGAGCGATTCCTCTCTCAGGGACATTTTTTTATACCCGGCGCTCGGGAGCTGCTGGAGAACATCTCTTCAAGATACGATTTGTATCTTGCCAGTAACGGTGCCGCGTCGGTCCAGGCCGGCCGGCTGAAAAGTGCCGGTATTGAAAAATATTTCAAGGACATCTTCATCTCAGAGAAGATGGGAGCTGACAAACCGAGCACTGCCTTTTTTCAGGCGTGCTTTGCTGCAATCCCGGGCTTTGACGCTGCGGACGCGCTGATGGTGGGGACAGCCTCACCTCTGATATTCAGGGGAGCCCGAGACGCAGGACTGCGTTCCTGCTGGTTCAATCCTCACGGAGCAACACCTCGTCCAGACATCAAACCAGACTATACTGTGCGTACTCTGGAGCAGCTTCCCGCCTTACTGGAGCGACTGAAAAGCCTTGCCCACAGCCACGGGTGAAGAAAAAACACAACACCCCCGCCTACAGGCGGGGGTGTTGAGTCTTATTTGCTCTGCGCGCTGCGCAGGTCATTGGATTTCTTGCTGCCAAAGGTCTTGACGCAGAAGAGGATCAACAGTGCTACAGCCACCACAATGCCCACAGGATAGGCGATGGAGGTGGACAAGTTCAGGCACTCGGGAGCCTGGAAGAAATAGGTCACAGAGACTGCGGTCATGAACGTGGCAGGCAGCGCGGCCATCAGGCAGGCAATCGGCGGGAACCGAAGCGGTACAGGAACACGCCGCCGGTCCAAAGCACGATCATAGCGAGGGTCTGATTGGACCAGGAGAAGTAACGCCAAAGAACCTCCCAAGGAAGAGCCACCACAATGATCGCGCCCACCGCCAGCAGAGGCACCGCCAGCAAGCGCGCTTCTTTGTGTCGGACTGATCAATGTGGAACCAGTCGGCGATAGTCAGGCGGGCCGAGCGGTATGCCGTGTCGCCGGAGGTGATGGGGCAGGCGATCACGCCGATCATGGCCAGCACGCCGCCCACAGGGCCGAGCAGGGTGGTGGAGATCTGGTAGACCACGTCGCCCCTGGCCGCCGGCGGCGATGGCGTTGGTCAGGCCGGTCATGCCGTCCAGCAGGGACCGCCATGGTTGGTGTAGAAGGTGACGCCTGCGGCGGCCCAGATCAGGGCGATAATGCCCTCGGCCACCATGGCGCCGTAGAAGATGGTGCGGCCCTGCTTCTCGCTGGTGATGCAGCGGGCCATCATGGGAGACTGGGTGGCGTGGAAGCCAGAGATGGCACCGCAGGCCACTGTGACGAACATCATGGACCACTTCGGCGTGCCAGGGGATGCACAGCGGAAAGACTGGCCGCACCGAGCTCGGGCATGTCCGGCGCCGCTGGTGATCAGCGATTGCGCCGCCAACGCCGATGGCCATGATGATGAGGCAGATACCGAACAGGGGTAGAGCTTGCCGATGATCTTATCGATGGGCAGGAAAGTGGCGCAAGATCAGGTATAGACCATGATGACCACCAGCCAGAATGGTGCCGTTAAGCGCATCGGGGGTCAGCCGTGCCAGCAGGTCGGCGCGGGCCTTTGGCAAGTTGACGCCCACCATCACCAGCAGTACCACGGAGAACACCCGCATGATAAAGGTGATGACCTTGCCCATGTAGAGGCCCACAACCTCGGAGATGGACTTGCCGTCGTTGCGCTCGCAGTCATCATGCCGGACAGGAAGTCGTGGACGCCGCCGCCCAGGATGGTGCCGAAGACGATCCACAAATACACCACCGGGCCCCAGCAGGCGCCGGACAGGGCGCCGTAGATGGGGCCCAGGCCGGCGATGTTCAGCAGCTGGACGAGGAAGATGCGCCAGGTTTTCATCGGGACAAAGTCCACGCCGTCGGGATGGGCGACGGCGGGGGTCTGCCGGTCATCAATGTGGAACACTTTTTCCACGAGCTTGCCGTATACCAGGAAGCCCACAATCAAAAGTGCCAGGCAGACGAAGAATGTAATCACGTCAATTCCTCCTTTTATTTTAGGCCCGGATCTACCGGAACCTGTTTTGAGCGAGACCCTACACACATACATCCCGCTCATTTCGGTGCCAATTGTAATCGTTTTCCATGAAATGTCTAGCATAAATAACAACGAAAAGCGCGGAGCATACCAAAGTTTTTTTGCTCTTTTGACGGTTTTCTTCGAAAAACTTACAAGAAAAGGCAGCTTAGGCGGAAAAAATGCGAATTTGCAGGAAAAAGGTATGATCTTGCAAAAAAAATTGACCGCAAAAACGTGACTTTGATATAGGAGGATAGTTCGGCACGCTGTGCCGGGGCATCCTTTGCATTTTAAAAATTATTCTAGGATATAGACGGTACAGCTCCGCCTGCCAAACTCAATACACTCCCGATAGGTGCCATAATAAAGATCAATCACATTACCCCGCACACCGGTATCCTCAGCAACGGCCATTCCATAAACGATGCCGTCGTTGGTAACAATAAACATCCGTGTACCCAGAGGAATCACATTTTTGTCCACTGCCACGGTACCAACCTGAACAAATGTGCCCGTAGCAGTGGTATAATCCGCGCCGCCGTGTCCGGCGGTGTATGCGGTGGCTGTCATCGTCTTGGCACCGGAGAAGTTCAGGGTACTGCCGTCCGCAAAGCGCAGGGTGCCGCTGCCATCGGCATTTTTTGATATCAACAGGCTTGCCGAGATCGGAACCCATTTCAGGCTGCGGCTTGGCAGTGCCGTACTCAATAATCTGATCCACTGCGGTGCTGTCCAGTTCCTACAAACTGGCGGCTGATCTGCTGACCGTTGACCACACCACTTCATAAATAGAGGTACGGACGCCGTCCACGCCCTCCTGCACAACGTTCTCGGTGCCTTCCAGCAAATCGGGGTTGGCCACACGGACCGTCTCAAAGGACGCCGGCTCACTGACTTGGTCGTAATAGGTGACGTCCTCGCTGACAGAGAGAACAATCTCCTCTCCAGACAGGTCCACCGCTACCATCTCCAGAGGAGAGAGGGTGATCCCCATTGGTCGAGCAGTTGGGAAATGGTCTCTGTTTTGCACCGGGTGGAGAGAGTCTCGCCATCCCGCTCAATCAGGACCTGCTGCCCGGAGCTGAGCGTGACATCGTAGCCCGAACGCCCAGAGGAGATGTAGACCATGCGGCTGCCCAAATCAGAGCCTCCTGGGAACCATCCAGAACAATGGCGGCGTCCTCTACACCGGTAAGAATATACAAAGCATTGGACCAGGTGGTAGCGCCTAAACTGGCGACCAGCACGACAGCAAAGGAAAAGAGTGTAATCAGACGTTCATGCGTCGTTTTTTGTAAATGATGTTTCAAAACCATACCTCCTTAGGTCTTCCCAATCGGAAGGTCTTACGAGTGGAAACAAGTTGTTACTTTTGTTACCGATTGGAAAACTGGACCTAGTATACACCGCGCTCCCCTCTTGTCAAGTTTTTGCGGAGAAAAAAGGTACTCAGTCCCCACCTTAGACGAAAAACGACGAGAGAGGACCGAAATGTGGGGAGAAAAAGCAAAAAAGTAACAAAAAATAACGGGCCCGTAAGGGAATTGCTCAGAAGCGCGGCGGTGACAGCTTTTTGGCGGCGGCGGACGTTTACCTCTGACCGTAGGTATTCATAATCTATAAGAATCTATAAGAGTAGAGAGATTTTAAGCCGCCGTCGTTGACAAATTCGTTATGGATGCGATTGTTTTTTCCTCAAAATTCCGCTACAATAAAAAACATGCCTTTAAAATAAAGATACGGCAGGACCTATGGGGACTGCCGTGACCACGAAGATTGTGAGGAATCAAATGAACCAAAGAGAGTTAAGTGAACTGCGCCGACGCTGGCGACCGGAAAAAAATGCTGTCAGCCGTATTTACGGGTGCTTTGTTAACAGCGGCGGCGAGTTGGTCTCCGATTTGGAGGAGCCTCTTGGAATGCTGCCTCAGGAAGAGGTCGAGCAATATCTGGGACTTTTGAAAAAGACCATGTCTGGTACACTGGGAAAAACTTGATTGATATTGTGTTTTCCACCCAGCAGGTTATGGACAGTGAAGAGCACCGGCTGCTGATGAATCTTCGGGACTCTGAGCTGCAGGACGGAGAAATGAAGGAACTTTTACCAAAAGGTCATAGGAGCCTGGACATGGATGGGCGCCCCTATGTTCTGTTGCTGGCGCACGATACCTATGATGTGCCGCATAAAGGCGGAGATGGGGAGTTTCAGCAGGATGCCTCGGACGAGGTGTTCTCCTATATTGTATGTGCGGTTTGTCCGGTAAAGCTGGGGAAAGTGGGCTGAACTATTTTCCCGGGGATAACGAGTTCCACTGCACCGCGCGGCAGACCGTCATGGCGCCGGGCTTGGCTTTATTTCCGGCCTTCGATGACAGGTCAGCTAATATTTACGACGCTGTTCTATTCACAAAAGAGCGGGGGAACTGCATCAGGAATTTATTGACGCGGTGTTCCATATTGACCCACCTATGTCGGCCGCTGAGCAGAAGGAGGCGCTTCAGACAGCCTTGTCCGAGGCGCTGGAGGATGCATACAGCTTTGGGGTTGCTGGGCCATTCACGAGCATCTCTCTGGTAAGCTGGAGCAGCATAAGGAGTGTAAATTCCAGAACCGCTTACCATAAGCGTGGGAGAAATGAAAAATACTTTACGGGAATGTGGCGTTCCGGAAGAGCGGATCACCGCCTTTGAGCAGCGGTGCTCAAGAGCAATTTGGCTCT
>VOFH01004385.1_pt1 | contig 13645 bp, 17 predicted proteins | sample 5384091 | NCBI WGS metagenome assembly VOFH01 (sample SAMN12384727, study PRJNA508395) | human gut metagenome | isolation source: healthy gut G | host: Homo sapiens
ACGACCACGCCATCACATCTTTAAGCCTGGCAGATCCCCAGATGAGACCCTGACCACCATGTATCCACTGCTGGAGCCCACCATGGATTCCCTGAGTGAGCAGATCTGCGAGACGCAGGATCTGAGTCAGGTGACGTATTCTGCGGAGACCAGATATACTTCCCTGGTGCTGCTGGAGGCTGTTAAGGCTTCACTGGAAAAAGCAAAGCCCAGTGCCACGCCGGAAGCAGCCTCCACCCCGGCAGCTTCCCCGGAGAATTCAGCGGCCACTTCACCGGAAACGGATGGGAAAGCAACGGAGCCAACAAAGGTGCCGACGGCGGATATCAATCCTGCGGCGTAAACACTTAGAAGCCTTGGCACACTACATCCACTGTACACAAAAATAAATGCTGACGCAAAAAGGGCGCATGCCTCCCGGCATGCACCCCGTTGTGCGTTTTATTGTAATATTTTGTTTGCAACACTGAGTTTATTTTATACTATTTGTGGGGGAGATGCAAGGAAAATTATTTCTCTTATTTGTATATATTGCAACATTTTCATTAAAAGTATTTTTGTTCAAATTAATTTTAATAAAATGCTTTTGAATAAATCTAAGTACAAGGTTTTCCTTGCCATTTTCGTATATATGTCCCATAATATTTTTATCAACATACAAAGGGGTTTCCCGCCTCAACACGGAGATTTCCATGAACATTTTATTTTACGATATAGGAAGTTACACGTATCAGGATACGCTGTATTATCTGAAGCAGCTTGGTCATACCTGCAAACGTTATATTACCACTTCCCCAATAAATTCCATGACGATTTTTTTCTGTGACCGCTTTGAGAAGCAATTGCAGTCCGATTCCTACGATGCCGTTATGAGCATTAACTTCTTCCCGCTGGTCGCAACGCTGTGCCATGCGCATCAGATTCCTATCTGGCATGGTGCTATGACAGTCCGCTGGAAGAAAAATTGGAAGAGTGCTTCTCCTACGATACGAATCGCATTTTCCTGTTCGACCGTATCGAAGCCGAGCATTATCAAAGCCTCGGATATTCCGGGTGTATCACCTGCCCCTGGCCGTCAATACGGACCGGTTGGACGACTGCAGTTTTCCCTGCACAGATGCAAAGCACCGCTGTGATGTCTCCTTTATCGGCCATCTGTACGAATCTCCCCTGCAGGTACTTCTGTATTCTGCGGACGATTATATCAAAGGTTACATCGAAGGAATCCTCCAGGCTCAGCTGCGGGTATACGGGTATTATTTTATTGATGAATTGATCACGGACGAGCTGTTGGATTCCGTGAATCAGTCTTTCGGAAAATAGGGCAGACTTCCCTGACCTTGAACCGCAGAGGATTATCCTTTGCCATAGCCTCAGAGATCACGAACCTGGAACGGTGTTTCCTGCTGGAGCAGATGGGCGAATTGTTCAACACCCACTTCTATACTACGAAACCGCATTCCCTCAGTGACCATGTCATCTCCCTGGGTCGGTAAAATATATGGAAGAAATGCCCTGTGTCTTCCGCTACAGCAAGCTGAACCTGAACCCCACACTGAAAAGCATCAGTCCGGTATTCCCCTGCGTGCTCTGGATATCATGGGAGCGAAAGGTGTGCTCCTGTCCAACTTCCAACCGGAACTCGTAGAATATTTCGAGGACGGCCAGGATCTCATCCTCTACAGCAGCATGGAAGAAGCTGTGGAGAAGGCTGCGTATTACCTGGAGCATGACGATATCCGGGAACAGATTGCACAAAATGGGTATGAGAAGATAAAAAGAATACTTCACCTATCTGATCGTATTCAAAAAATGCTGGCGACTATTTAAAACCTAAAAGGACATCATCAATCCCACTAATGATGTCCTTTTACTAATATGTAATTATACAATGTCTACTTCAGTAAATCCGCCAGATATATCTCTCCTTTTTTAAAATCCTTTTTTCTTGTATTCCTGAATCGTACTAACCAACATATCAATATCTGCAAAATATAGATCTTGTCCTTCATTTTTAGTACCTGTTTACAAAAACACTAGGTGACATAGAACTGGACTTTTTCATGTACTCTTCATTTATCTTCCGCCAAAATTAATAGCATCTCAATTTCAGGAGATGTTACCACATTAATAATGTTATCCACTTTGTGTTCATATGCGGGACTTAATCGAAACCCTTCTGAGTGCGAATCAAAACCCGAAGTACTGTAATTTTACTCTTAAATTCTTTTCTTAAATATCGCTGTTCAAACACTTTTGCGCTTCTGCAGCGGATAACTTCTTCATTCAGCATTTGTTCCCGCGTGAAAACAAGCAGGTTATTGTCCACAAGCATATCAATAATAGCAGTCTCAGCACCACCTTCGCAGATACATGCAACTATTGGAGATAAAGATGATTCTATCATTTGTTATCCTCCACTATAGTACCTGAAGCCAATGTTTTCTTCAATCTCATAGATGCCTCATAGGAAGGAACCGTCCTTCCAGCATTCCACTCTGAAATACATCACTTTTTTAATGTCATTTCGTTTTAAAATATGATGTAATTTTTGGATTGAAATTCCATCGTTATTTTTTGGTCACGTAAATTCCGTCATTTCTATCTAACTCATCCAACAGCTCAACGTAATGAGTAGAATAGATTAATGTTGCTCCTCTTTTATTGACTTTCTCGTCCATGAAAAATCTAATCAGGGTTGCGACAATCTCCTTATTGAAATGATTTTCAATCTCATCAATGAGAAAATATCCACCTTTAATCAGCGCCATCCATGCCTGCATAAATACGTTCAGTCCCTTAATGGTGCCCGACGACAAATAGTGGCTTATGTTCTGTATTCCGCGCATAGAAATCGGCTCTTTATATTTCTTAAATTTAACAATTAATTCTGTTTCATTCGGATTAAATTTAATATATTCTATACTAGGATCAAGAAACTGAATTAAAGCAATCGGAAAATCCCGAATGAATTCAAAATATTAAAATCTGTCCATTCTGTCATATCTCTAAAGAAAACATTTCCGGACTTTCCTAAAGCAATGACTATGCTAACATCATCCTTTAAAAACAAAAGCTGCTCTTCCGACGCATCTCTGGATTGATATAAATCATTATTCGCAAACTGAAATAAATTTGCCTTGGAAGTTATGGATCCCGCCTTACGAATATAAAGTCTCTCATGTAAAATGGTATATCTATCGACCGCGCCCTCCTCTTTTGTTACACCGATAACTGTCTCTAACAAACATACACCGGCTTTTCATCATAAAAATATGTCTTTAATACTACTTTTGTAGATTTTTCCAAAATTACTTTGGTATCAATGGTATTGATTGCCTCCGCATTAAGCAAACTCATAACAAAAGAAATTAATTTAAGGGTGGTCGTTTTTCCGGATGCATTAACACCAACAAATGATAAAACATTATTTGTATAAGTATTCCCAAATGGATTATAAAGCATTGCTGCATTATCCGGGTATACTCTCTGCTCCGCATTAAAATCAATCACCGCTTTACCTTCAAAAAGAAAGATCCCCTCTGCTTCAATTCTCAATATTCTCATCTTTGCGTCTCCCATTATATCTACATTAATTATGATTTTGTTCTATCATTTTATCATTTTTATTTCTATTTTTCAATACATAAAAACGTTTTTTCTGTTTTTATTATATCCGTATTTTTAAAATAAATTCATCAAAAATGCTGGTGACTATTTAATAGTCCCAGCATTTTTTATGTAACGTAATGTTTCTAAACCAAATGGCATTCCGCCAATACTTCCTCCACCGCAGATCTCATAGCAGCCTCCACAGTCTCCTCTGATCCCTGCAGTGATTTCAAATACGGAATATCCGGATAGTGTTCTCTTAAGTATGTCACGTATTTCCTGTCTGCGCAGTAGAAAAACATAGAAAGACTCAGTTGCTTGGATAAGTATTTCTCGTTCTGCAGGTTCTCATGCAACAAAAAGTTCACGAACTTACTGTTGACCAAATTGTAGGAAATGCCGCCCATCAAAGTCGTCTGTTCAAACCGACAAGATCAAACGTGATGATCAGGTCGAAGGGGTCCTTGGATAACAGTTCATGGGGATAATCTTTTTCGGAATTGCATGTTACGAGTTGCACACTATAATTCTGTTTAAGGTCATCACATAGTTTTCTGCGTCATACAGGATTTTGGGTGTAATAATTAGTATTTTTAACATTAAGTCCGCTCCTATTTAGACATTGCATGATCCAGCCATTTCTGCGATCTTTTCTCTCCTGTCCTAACTTTTCACACACAATATCATAATTGATTTTTTTTCGAACAGTTTGTATTTGAAATACTTATGCTACTCTTGGCTTTTCTCCATGCTATGGACATCCATAAAAAAACTAATTATGATCAACAAAATGATTATGCCTATCGGAAACGCCGCAATAATAGACACCGATTGTAAACTATACATAGACTCTTCACTGAAAAGCAGTGCAATCGGAAGCAAAATAAATACAATTGCCCAAAATGTTCTGACTTTCTTATCCGGTTCTACATCTGATTTGATTTTTTATAAGAATATACCGATATTACCATCGTAAGTGCATCAAATGTCGTTGCATAAAAGGCAATCATCGTCATAGACAATAATACTAATGCTACTTTAGGTAGTGGCAATGTCTTAAAAATGCACATAATAGCTGCCGAATAATCTCCGGTATCAGCAATCATTTGAGATACCGGAAGACCATACTTCATCTGCTGCGCTAAACCATAGTTTCCCAAAATAATAAATGAGGAAAAAGTTCCTAAAAGTCCCCACGCATAACCTCCCAGGATTGTTTCCTTAATAGTTCTGCCTTTGCTGATTTTACCTATAAAAAAAGGGCGTTGCAACACACCAAACCATCCAATAAGCCCAATAATATACCGTCCAGTTCTGAGGAAAACTTGTTGTTCTCAACGGATCCATCCATGTAGCCATTCCTATAAAGTTCTGAACCAGGTTTCCTATTGCTGAAAAGCCTGTTTCAAGAATATAAGTGCATTCTCCCCTCCGATCAGCACATAGACAAGCAATGTTATAAATAAATAGGAGCAGCTAGCTGCAAGTTTAGAAATTCCTTTCATCCCAAACCATACTGTCATTGTATAGATTGCTGCAATCACAAGCAATATTATCACTGTAATATTTGTACTTCTCTCCCAATGAAATACATAACATATTGCACTGGACAGTAACGGTGTTGCTAGCGAAAAAGTAGTTGCTGTTCCTGCTATTAACGCAAAAACAGCGACTAAATCAATTATTTTTCCCCATATACCATCTACTTTATCTCTAAGCAGAGGGCGACAAGCTTCCGAAAACTTCTGTCTGTTTCTTCCCCGCACATGAAGCATAAATCCAAATGCTACTGCTAATACGATATATAAACTCCATACAATGGGACCCCAATGAAACAGTGGATATGTTGATGCCCACTTCTGTATTCCACCCAATTCCTCTATATATGGTTCATTCGCATATAATGCCCATTCACACAATGAATAGAACAGTATATCAGCTGCCATGGTAGATGTAAAATCATCATTCCCCATCGCACGGAAGAATACTGATTTTTGTCTTCCGGTTTTCCTAATAATATCTTGCCGTATTTGGAAAACGCAATATATATGCTACAGAGGAATATTCCTAATCCAAGTACCGCATAATAAAGTCCACATCTATCTCCTAAAAATACTCTGACTGTCTGTATTGTTTCCGTAGAATTTTCAGGAAATACCATAAATAAAATACTGATTATTACCACCCCCAATAATGGGGTGATTACAGCATACCAGTCAATTTCCGTTTTCATAGCATTTTCCTATATTATGTATTTTAAATAGTTCTTATCTATAGCTGCCAGTTCTTTTATATTGTCTATTTCCTTAACATCCTGTCTATTCATAGGATATATTTCCAACTCATACTCACCAAAATAGCAAAACATCGGAACATCATCCCAGTAAATCTGTCGGTTTCTGCGAATTTCAAATTTAACTCCAACTGTTCTTTTTAATTTTCTGCCATCCTCTCTCGTCCAACGTGAAATACTATATAATTGCCATCCTTTACTTCCACCGGATCTGCTACATGATACTATCCTATTCCCCTCGGCTGAAAGCAACCATTCCTCTGTATAGTCTTCCGTCCAGACGCAATTATAACCGGAGCAATGAAAATTTGGAGAAAGAATATCCTTATTATAAATAATCTGATCTCCATCCAATATCATTGCCTCTTCCAAGTGTTCTCTTGCAACATACAATGAAGAAATATTATTGCAGCTTTCAAAATAAGGATTTTCAATTAATGACACCATAGGATATTTTTTAGTCAGCATCTTAAATTGCTCTTTTAAATATCCCACTACAAATATATATTTCCTCTATCTCATTTTTTCAAAGAGCTTGAATGATCGTCTCGATCATTGAGATGCCGTTTACTTTTTATTAATGGTTTGGGAATAGTATGAGTTATCGGTAACATTCTGTTTCCGTAACCTGCCGCCATTATGATTGCCCTTTTGACTCTATTCATTTATCTGTATCTTCCTTTTTTCTACTTCTGCCTCTACGGTTTTAAGATAATCTTTTTGCATACTGGTACTGCCTAAAAGCATATTCTCCAAATTTCACACCGCACATCCTCTTATACTCGCACCAGTTGCTCCAAAGAAGTCCGCATATTGCAACATAACAATATATCTTTAATCTCACCGCATCTGAACATTTCCCTTGAAAATAAAAATCTATCAAATTATCTATCTGCTCTCTGTTATAAAAGGAATAAATACCGAACATTGCAATATCTACATGCGGATCCTGCATTCCTGCATATTCCCAGTCAATCAAATGAATATTGTTTCCCGCAAAGAGGAAATTATCAGGTACTGCATCAATGTGGCACAGACAAAATTCGCTTTTATCAACAGTAATATAGTCTCTTAATTGAAAGACTCCTCTTTTTACAGCCTCATAGTCCGCATATATTGTTTTTTCTGTCCATAAGGATTCGTAATAATTTATTCTTTCCCAAAGATCAAATACATGGCTTACGTAAAATTTCTTTTGATGGAAGTTCCTTAAAAGACCATACAACGTTTTACATCATCTTCCTTCTGTGGATCACAGACATATGCATTTCTATAATATTTCGATATTTTATAACCAGTATCCGCATCAAAGTAAATAATATGATCGCAAATGCCTTTATTCTCTAATAAAGAATAGACCTCCGCTTCATATTTTCTATCTAACAGCACCTCTGTTCCCACACCGGGAATTCGAAGAATATATTGTTCATTTTCATAAGAAAATAAAAAAGACTGGTTTGTCATTCCTTTTTTTAAGACCGAAATATTGCCTATTTTAGCCTTTGGAATTTGCATTACATTTGAAATAATATTGCTCAATTCCATATAATACCTTTTATTCTTCCTTAGTTATTTCGGAAATGTCTATACCATATTTTTCAATGCCATATTTTGTTCCATTAATTTCATTTGTTTCTTATAAAATGGATAATCATGCTGTGCAGCCCCCTGCACGGGTGTCATATAGTCTCCATACCAAGCCGTTAACACTTCATGATAAAATTTAGGTACCGGCAATTTCATTGTCTCAAAGTTTTTCCACTCCGTTTCCTGATACCAAGCCTTTTTTTAAATAATATTGCTATCGAAAGATAGCATCATCAAATCGGAATTGTCTGTTCCCATATATGATTTGCAAATCATTTCTGCTAACATGCGCAGTTGCTTTCCAATATCATCATTTCTATCAATCTTATACCGGCATAATTCCTCTATAATATTTAAGTTATCTCTGACTTCTTCCGGATATTCTTTCTCTTGATGTATTGCATTAGCGAGAAAATGATATAATTCTATTAATGCATTTCTTTCTCCTTCGGCATTTTGAATAATGTCCAACGGGAAAATATCTATTCCTGTTATATAGGGACATCCGTGAAATTTAAGAAGGTCTGTCACTTCAAATGAAATAGTATCTGTATTTAAGATTTTCGTAAAAGGCATGGTATAATTCCCAGTTTCTCCCGGAATTTTTAATACATACTTGTCTTTCCATTCCCTTTTAATTATTTCAAGAAATCTATCATAATCCGGTCGTAACATTGCAATATCAATATCATCATCCCATGGGATATATCCCTGGTGACGAATTGTCCCCAGCAGAGTTCCTCCGTCTGCAAAATATTGATATTATTGGCTCTACATAACTTTTGGATATCCTCCAAAACATCCATTTGTACTGCCCACGCACATTTCATCATGGGTTCTATATAAAATCCATCCCTTATTTCTCCTTAAAAAAATCCGGTTTAAATTCCATATGCACCTCTTTTAACTCATAATTCAGGATGAATACACATAACACCCAGGGATTACATCCATAATATTTCGGTATGCTCGAATTCAATTCTTTAAGTACTCTTCAATCTGTTTTTTCATCATATTATAAACATTGTCATCTCTACTATATGCTACAATCCATTCAACAGTTTCACTTATCATTCTCTCAGCATCCCAAACAGGCTTCCACCCTAATCTACTTCTAATCTTAGAGCAGTCCAGTTTCAGAAAATTAGCCTCATGAGGTCCCTTCCTATCCTCAACTGTATAAACAGGTTTGACTCCCGTCTTATCTCTCCAATGCCAACAAAATTCTGCGACCAACTTTTCCGTCGTTAAGCAAGACGATTCTTCAGGTCCAACATTATATTTTCCTGCATATTCTGAATTTTGATACTGTTTCTCTGCAATCAACAAATACGCCATAATTGGCTCCAATACATGCTGATATGGCCTAGTAGATGTCGGATTTCTTAATTCAATCGTCTGTCCCTGTAAGACAGCGCGCATGCAATCCGGAATGATTCTATCCGCTGCAAAATCTCCTCCTCCAATTACATTTCCTGCCCTAGCCGTAGAAATTGCTACATGCCCATCTGTAAAAAAAGAATTCTTATAACTTTCTGTCACTAATTCAGAACATGACTTACTATTAGAATAAGGGTCAAATCCGTTTAATTCTTCGTTTTCACGATACCCCCACTCCCATTCGCGATTTTTATACACTTTATCCGTAGTCACGTTCACAAAAGATTTCACAGAAGAACTTCTCCGAACACATTCAAGTACATTTACCGTTCCCATAACATTTACATCATATGTATAAACCGGATTTTTATAGCTCTCTCGAACTATGGGTTGTGCTGCCATATGAATCACTATTTCAGGCTGTACTTCTTCAAATACTTGAAGCAAATGCTCTAAATCTCTCACATCCCCTCTATTGAATGTATTCTCTCCTCCATTCCAATAAGTACAAATAAACTAGGTTCCGTCGGTGGTTGCAACGCATATCCCGTAATCTCCGCGCCTAATTCCAACAGTACTTCACACATCCAAGTTCCCTTGAATCCGGTATGTCCAGTAATTAGTACCTTCTTTCCTTTATAAAATTGCCGTCAAACATATGTAATCATTCCTTCTCAAATTTCCTGCTTTATGGCATTTTTAAACATTTTCACCATATAATCCAACATTTCTTTTTGTCATTCCTGGATATACACCAATCCAAAATGAGTCTTTCATAATTCGATCTGTATTTTTCAAGTCTCCTACAATGCGATAACCTGTTCCTTTTTTTTTCTCATTACGTCAAAACATGGTTGTTTTGTCAAGTTTCCAACAAAAAGCATTCTTGTCTGCACTCCATGTTTTTCCAAATATTGTACAATTTTATTCTTATCCATACCAGCCTGACAGGTAATCATAAATCCAAACCAACTGGGATCTGATTCTTCGCATGCCTCTGGAAGAATAAAAGTATCCGTCATCTCCTTCATCTGCGTCCTCAAATATTTAAAATTTTCTTTTCGCGCTTTTACAAAATCAGGAAGCTTATCAAGCTGTGCACATCCTACTGCTGCCTGCATATCGGTTACTTTCAGATTATATCCAAAATGACTATATACATATTTATGATCATACCCAACCGGAAGTTCTCCAAATTGCCTGCCAAAACGGTGACCACATTGATTATCCCGTCCCGACGCACAGATGCAGTCTCGACCCCAATCTCTCATAGAGCGTATAATCTTATGTAGAAGTGGTTGATTGGTATAAACAGCACCACCTTCTCCCATCGTAATATGGTGCGGAGGATAAAAACTGGATGTACCAATATCTCCAATAGTTCCCGTATACTTCCATTCCCCATTGATACAATATCTGCTGCCTAATGCATCGCAATTATCTTCTACCAACCATAAATTATGTGTATCACAAAATTTTTTTTATTCTGCATAAGTCAAACGGATTTCCCAGCGTATGGGCAATCATAACTGCTTTGGTTTTTTCTGAAAAAGCTTCTTCCAGTCTATTCGTATCAATATTGTACTGTGGAATTGTTATATCCACAAATACCGGTACTGCTCCATACTGCAACATGGGCGTTACTGTGGTTGGGAAGCCGGCAGCCACCGTGATCACTTCATCCCCCGGCAAAATTCTACGTTCTCCCAAAAGAGGAGATGTCAGCGCCATGAATGCAAGGAGATTGGCCGAGGATCCGGAATTGACTGCTGAACAATATTTCACCTGTAGATATTTTGCCAGTCCACGTTCAAACTGCTCCGTGTATCTGCCGGAGGTCAGCCAAAATTCTAAGGAGGAGTCCACTAGATTCACCATTTCCTCTGCATCATAAATGCGTCCTGCATAAGAAATTTTATCTCCTGTCTCGTACTGTTTTTTCTTATGATATTTATTACAATACTCTCGTACCTGCAAAAGAATCTGTTTTCTTGCCTGTTCCTCTGTTTTTCCTTTAAAAATATCTGTCTCATTCATGCTGATTTATTCCCATACTTTCCAGGGAGCCTGTCCGCCACTCCACAAATCTTCTAATAGCCTTTTCTCGCATTGATTGTCCATACATTGCCAAAAACCTGTGTACTGATATGACATCAGCTCACCTTGGTCCGCTAGTTTTTCCAATACATCTCTCTCAAATGCAGTATCGTCGCCATCTATGTATTCAAATACCTCTGGCTCTAATACCATATAACCTGCGTTGATAGGAGAATCATCATGTGCATTCTTTTCGCGGAATGCCCTTACGGAGCTATCCATTCCAATATCTAAAATTCCTTTTTTCCTGCACTTGTTTTACAGATGTAAGGGTTGCCATCTTACCATGCTTCTGATGGAATCTTACAATATCTGCAATATTTACATCGCAGACACCATCACCATAGGTCATCATGAAAGTCTCATTACCTATGTATTTCTGTACACGCTTTAATCTCCCACCCGTTAAAGTGTTTAATCCAGTATCAACCACCGTAACCTTCCACGGTTCCGTATGCCGATCATGAATAATGATGTCATTGCCCTTCGTCAAATCAAAAGTAATATCCGAGGTATGTAGAAATAATCTGCAAACCACTCTTTAATAATGTGCTGCTTATATCCAGCACATATAATAAATTCATTAAAACCATAATAGGAATATTCTTTCATGATATGCCATAGAATTGGCAGCCTCCGATTTCAATCATCGGCTTAGGACGATATCCTGTTTCCTCAGAAATGCGAGTTCCCATTCCACCCGCTAACAGAACCACTTTCATGTGTACCTCCTTGTCTCTTTAATTTATCTCCATATAAACATTTGACAGTCCTAATTCATTTATTTGCAAAACAATATCCTTACTATTTAACATAGAGCATATAAGTATCGGATACTTATTCTTATCTTGTAATAATCTCATTGAGAGAAAAAAATATCTTTACCAGCTAATTTTTCTCCTTGTTTCATACTAATTATTATCTACAAAATAAGCAATCTTTTTCTTGTAACTGCGGAATTTCTGCCAACATTTGCATTGTGTAGCTTCCCGTTCCCCATACTACAACGCTCTCATATTCATCAAATATGTTATTAAGTTTATCAATTATCTCTTTATTCTTTTCATCTATTGCTTTAAAGTAATTGCAAATAGAACGATATGCCATATCATCTACTTCGAATTGTTTCTGCATAGAAAGCAATGACCGTTGATATAATGCTTGAATACATAGTTCTGGTTCATTTTGATTAATGTTTTTTATTGGTTCATAAGCCTCTATCGGTGTACTAATTCTTGTATAATTACTTTTTTAAAAATAAATTATCCAAAGATCTTAGACTAAAATAATTAATATGTTCTTGATTAAAATAGTTGGGCACTGGTGTTATGCATCGTTCAAATCCCTCAACCGCTGGAACATCTACAAATATCTTTCCTGTATTTTTCAAATATGCAGATAATCTCTCTACTATATTATCTAAATCATAAATATGTTCTATTACTGCTGTAAATGTAACAACATCAAAAGCGCCACGTAAATCATCTGGCTCTTTTTCAAAAACATTTCCAATTTTTCCATCAATTCCTCTTTTATGTAATACATCTATTGACTCTCTTGACGGATCAACTCCATAAATTTTTGTATATCCATGGTCTTTTAGGAAAGATAAAAACGCTCCATCCCCACAACCCATGTCCAATATTCTCTGATCTTTTTTTATATACTTTTTTATAAGTTTATACCGCATTTCACATAATTTATGAATAATTTCATTTTTTAATTCTGAGCTACTGCTATACATATTGAAATTCTTATAGTATAAATCATAATCAGCTTGCTTAGCATTTACATCAGCAAAACTAAACCCACATTTTCCACACGCCACAACCATATATTCATTGGGTAATGGAACACCTTTCGGTAACATCATTTTTATAATTCTAATTGCTCTTCCATATTCACTTCCACAAATTGGACATTTTCTATACAATTTTTCACTTTTTATCTCTCCATATTTTGTGATAGTACGTGCTCATGCAAACATTTGTTATTAGAACCATTAGACCGCACAGTAAAATTCTAATTCCATGGATACCCCAGGAGCATGTCCTACATATATTTTATAATTTTCATTAATTTTCCATATTGTCTCTGGAATTTCCCATAAATCTTCTATTTTATGATATCCAGATATCATAAGTTTGGGATTATTTTTTTTAATAACATGCCCCCACCTACTAAAGCAGCTTTTTCTTCTCCTTCTATATCCATTTTTATGAATGTAACTTTTTTATCGACGAACAAACTATCTATTGTTTTTACATAAATATCCTGTTGTACACTACCACTTTGGTTTAATAATCCAATTTCCATGCCGTCAGCGCTTTCATCGTAATGAATTTTTGTCTTCGTTTCCTCATCTGCCACAGCACAACATAACGGTTCAATTTTATTTTCTAAATGCTTCTGTGAAATTCTTTGCACCATTTTTTCGTAATTTTTTAAATAAGGTTCGATTGCATACACGTAACATTCTCCTTTAAGTTTATCAACATATAACTCAGCTGTATCCATGCACCACAATCAACAATTTGATCCCCCTTTTGAAACACCACCTTTTCTGTATATTCACCAAGTACTTTTGAATTTGGATTAGGTTCTAAGTACATAGGTTTCTTGTCAACCTGGCCATAACTGAATCTATATAGTATTTTTTTTGATTCGGCATCTGCC
>VOFH01002400.1_pt1 | contig 13642 bp, 14 predicted proteins | sample 5384091 | NCBI WGS metagenome assembly VOFH01 (sample SAMN12384727, study PRJNA508395) | human gut metagenome | isolation source: healthy gut G | host: Homo sapiens
AGCTAGCGCCGTTCAGTTGCGTATTTGCTAACCGCCCTGCCGTTCTGCTCACGTGCATGTGCAGACCGGAAGACCGCGAGAAAATGGTCGCGCTTCTGTTCCGGCACACGACAACTCTCGGCGTGCGCGAAGCCGTCTTCCGCCGCTATACGCTTGCGCGCGAAAGCCGGACCGTTCCGACGCCTGACGGTTCCGTCCGTATAAAAGTCTCCTCCGGCTACGGCGTGCGGCGCGAGAAAGCCGAGTTTGAAGATCTTGCAGAAATCGCGCGGAAAACCGGAAAGAGCCTCGCAGAAATTCAAAAAGACATTCTATAACGAAACGGCGCGCCGCAGCTTTTGCTGCGGCGCGCTTGCGGATTTATGCCCAAAGCCCGCGCAATCCGACCGGACTGCGCGGGCTCTTTTATGCTTTCGGATGATATTTGTTGTAGACGGATTTGAGATTCTGCTTGACCAGGTGCGCGTAGACCTGTGTCGAGGAAATGTCGCTGTGACCGAGCATCTCCTGAATGGACCGAAGGTCCGCGCCGTTCTCCAGCAGATGCGCGGCAAAGCTGTGCCGCAGGGTATGCGGCGTGATGTCCTTGTCGATCTGCGCCTTTTCCTGGTAGTATTTGATAATTTTCCAGAAGCCCTGCCGGCTCATGCGCTCACCGGACACGTTTACGAACAGAGAATGCTCCGACGGTGTTGCCAGCATTTTGAGCCGCACATCGTCCATGTAGGTGTGGAGCGCCTGCACCGCCTCGGGGTAGAGCGGAATAATGCGCGTCTTGCCGCCGGACTCGCAGCGGATGAAGCCGCCCGTGATGCTCACGTCGTCCACGTTCAGGTTGATCAGCTCACTGACGCGAATGCCGGTTGCATACAAAACCTCGAGCATCGCCTTGTCGCGGCAGCCCTTCATGTCGCTGGTGCGCGGCTGCTCGAGCAGCAGCTCGACCTCTTTGCCGGTCAGAATCTGCGGCAGCTTCTTTTCCGCCTTCTCGACCTTGATGTTATGTACCGGATTCTGCTCGATCTCGTCCTCGCTGAGCGCAAACAGATACAGACTCTTGAGCGACGCCAGGCACCGCGAGACGGTCGCATTTTGTCGACTGCGCCACTGCACCACCGCTCTGGTCAGCTTCGAGAACATCGACATCAATGCCGGACAGATATGACGCATACTGCCGGATGTCTCGCATGTAAGACGAGACCGTGTTGGCAGAGGCGTGTTTGGTATGGATGAGGTAGTCTTCGTATCTGGCAATGATGTTGTCCATGTTCTGACCTTCCAAACTTGCGGCGCTCGTGCATGGAACCGTGCAAACCAGCTGCAATAGCCGCCGCAGCGCCCGCCGACCACAAGATGTGGTGTGCATCAAAGCAAACGGGCGCATGCAGGTTTTTTCTGCCGGACAAGTCGGGCAAACGCACGCCGCAGCGTATTCCCGGAGAAAAGAAGTAAATTATGAAATCCGCGTTATTTCTACCAATGGCAAATCCGGGAAGTGTCCTTACTATACCGCAAATCGCTTGAGATTTCAAGAAAAATCCGAACTTTTCGAAATCTTTGTAAATTATGACAAAGTGTTATGTCAATGGTATTATGTAAAATTAGCAACTCAGAGCTGTCCAAAAATCGAACTTTTCCGGAGTCTCTACCACATCTGGTGGCGTTTGCGGCGCGGCGGTTCCAAATATGGTTTATGAAGGATTTCCTGCACACGTGATTCATTGCGTAAATACAATTTACCATTCTGCAGGATGCAGGATTTCTTTCATCGGCGGTGCCTTCCGCGTTTCGGCTTCCCGCTGACCAGCAGACACGCCAGCGTCGATGCCGCCAGCGCAGGCGCCGCAACCCAAAGCACGCCATCCGGCGGCGCGCTCACAAACAGCAGATTGCCAAGCAGCAGCACCAGCAGATACCCTGCCGTACACGCCAGCGTAGAAAGAAGCCTTCGCTGCGAAAAGCCCCTTGCCGCGATCAGGCTCCCTGCAAATGCAGCCAGCGCGTTGGCGCACAAGCTCGCAGTCGGAATGCTCCCCTGCCCGATCACACCGCTCAGCACCAGCGCAGACGCGATTGCCGTCAACACAAGCAGGAAGCCCAGATCTGCCGCGCTTCCAATCGCAAGCTGCGCCGGAACGCTTCGCGCCCCTTTTTTCCTTGCCATACGCTCCCCTCCTTTTTGCTACAGCGTATGTCCATTCCACGGCTTTTATGCCCTGCTTGTACTGCATGCGGTTTCGTTTACCATAATCATAATCCGCAAGTCATGCGGCGCAACTTATTCACACTGTACACAACGTTTTCCACAGCTGTTTCTCCGCCTGATTGCAATATTTTTTTCGATTATTTCCAGATTATAGTCCATTTGAAAAATGAAGCACTCTATTTCATAAAGGTGCAAAAGGAATTGACATAATCTTATTTTGATTTACATAATGTAACCTTTTGAAGCCGCGCCGTCAAAAAAGACGCACCGCAAATCGGTGCGCCTTTCAGGCTGTTCTGTTTTATTCGTAGGGCTGCTCGATTGAGCGCGTGGCAAAGGCGTTGAGATCCTGCCCTGCCCTTGTTCCGGCAAGAAACTCGTAGAAAAGCCCTCCGTCATCGCGCCGTTAGGCTTCGCCGGCTGCGTCGTCCACCGTCCGGCCAAGGACCTCGAAATGGGTGTAGTCCTGCACCCGCACAATATGGCTGTGCCCGCCGCTGGCAACGAGGCATAAAAACGGCGGCTCCAGCTCGGGGTGCGTCAGGTACAGCGCTGCGATATGTCCGCGCAGATGGTGCACGGGGATGAGTGGTTTTTGCGCAGAAAGCGCGAGGCCTTTTGCAAAATTCAGGCCCACCAGCACCGCGCCGATGAGCCCGGGCGCAAAGGTGACCGCCACGCCGCCGATTTCATCCAGCGCCGTGCCCGCTTCGTCCAGCGCGGCCCGCGCCACCTGAGAGATATGCTCGATGTGGCGGCGGCTTGCAATCTCCGGCACCACGCCGCCTATCCGCCTCATCCAGAACGCTCTGGCTTCCGACATAGCCGAGAACGGTATCGCCGTCTTTTGCAACCAGCCAGAGACTCAGCTCGTTTTGAAGCTCATTTGACAGGATCTGCGCAGACCAGGGGTCTGAAAAGCATGCCGCTTCCAGCGCCGCTACCTGCGGTACATCGTCCTGCATCATGGGTACAATTTTTATATCCATCACTTCGCCTCATACCAGCTTGCGCCGCTCTTTGCCTCGGCAAGCAGCGGCACGGAGAGCTTTGCCACCTGCTGCATCTGTTCGGTCAGAAGCTGTGTGACCTGCACGCGTTCTTCGACGGGGCACTCGACGATCAGCTCGTCGTGGACCTGCAGAACAAGCCGGGCTTGCAGCTTCCGCTCGCGCAGGGCGCGGTCGACGTGCAGCATTGCCAGCTTGATGATATCCGCCGCCGTGCCCTGAATGGGCGTGTTGAGCGCAACGCGCTCTCCGAACGAGCGGATGTTGAAGTTGCTGCTTTTGAGCTCCGGCAGATTCCGGCGTCTTCCGAACAGCGTTGTGACAAAACCGTCCTGCTTTGCCTTTGCGACGATATCTTTCATATACGCGCGCACACCCGCGTAATTTTCCAGATACCGGTCGATATACGCCTTTGCTTCCTTGCGCGTCACGCCGATATCCTCAGCAAGCGAGAACTCCGAAATGCCGTAGACAATGCCGAAGTTGACCGCCTTCGCATGGCGGCGCATCAGCGGCGTCACGTCCTCCGGCGCAACATGGAACACCTGCGCGGCAGTTGCCGTGTGGATATCCATGCCGGAGGTAAACGCCTCCTGCATGTGCTGATCCTGCGCGATATGCGCCAGCACACGCAGCTCAATCTGGCTGTAGTCGGCGTCGACAAACACGCAGCCGTCCTGCGGCACGAACATTTTTCGAATTTCGCTCCCCAGTTCGGTACGAACCGGAATATTCTGCAGGTTCGGTTCTGTCGAGGAAAGCCGCCCCGTCGCTGTGACCATGTTCTGGAACGTTGTGTGAATTCTGCCGTCACCTGCAATTTCCTGACCAGCCCATCGGCGTAGGTCGATTTCAATTTCGTAAGCGTCCGATAATCCAGAATCGCCTCGATGATCGGGTGCCGGTTTTTGAGCTTTTCCAGTACCTCGGCGTTCGTCGAATAGCCGCTTTTCGTCTTCTTGACCGGCGGAAGCTCCAGCTTCTCAAAGAGAATTTCGCCCAACTGCTTGGGAGAGTTGATGTTGAATTCCTGCCCGGCATAGCGGAAGATTTCCTCCTGATCGTGTTCGATGCCGCCGGTCAGCATGTTGCCAAAGCGAATCAGCGCCATCTGATCGACCAGAACGCCCTGCGTCTCCATGCGCGCCAGACACAGGCAGAGCGGAAGCTCGATCTCATAATAGAGCTTTTCCATACCGGCTTCCCGGATTCTGCCGGGCAGCACTTCATAGAGTGCAGCCACAGCCGCTGCCTGCGCCCGAAGCGCAGCCTCCCGCGCTGCTTCTTGCCCCACCTGCTGCGCGTCCACGTAGCCGATCTGCGCGCCGCAGTACTGCGAGAACACGTCGTCGAGCTGATACTCGCCCCGCGTCGCGTCCAGATCATATGCAGCCAGCGCTGTGTCGAAGATAAAGCCGTCGGCAGGGAGTCCTCTTTCCAGCAGTACGCGCATGAGAGGCTTACAGTCGTGCGTGACCTTCTTGATCGACGCGCTGAAAAGAGTTGACATAAAGTCATTATCCTGCACGGCATCACCGGAGAACAGATAGCTTGTATCCTCCGTATCGACTGCAATTCCGGAAAGGTCCGGCTCTGTCATTAAGTTTACATAACGTTCTTTTGTGAGCTTTGCCGCAATCTCTCGCGCCTGCGACGCATCCGTTACAGACTCGCACATGACGACCACATCCGTCGTCTTTTGCGGCGCGGCTTTTTCCTGCGGCGCATGAAGATTGTACCGACTCATCAGGCGCGTAAACTCCAGCCTGTGAAACAGCGCATACAGCGCATCATTGTCTACCTGCCGCACCAGATTGCGTTCCGGGGCAAACTCCACCGGCGCGTTTTTCCGGATGGTCGCGAGGTCATAAGACAGGTATGCCTGCTCACGGTCGCACTCGAGCTTTTTGCGGACCGACTCCTTGATTTCCGGCAGATGCTCGTAAATGCCGTCCAGCGTGCCGTAGGAGAGCAAAAGCTGTGTTGCCGTCTTGGGTCCGACACCGCTAACTCCCGGAATGTTGTCCGAGCTGTCCCCCATCAGGCTCTTGAGGTCGACCAGCCGCACAGGCTCGAAGCCGTATTCCGCGCGGAACGCATCAGGGGTATAGTTGGTCGTGATGGTCTGCCCGGCTTTCGACGTCACCAGCTTTACCGTCACGTGCTCGCTTACGAGCTGCAAAGAATCCCTGTCTCCCGTAACGATCACGCAGTCGTCGCCCTCGCGCGTACAGATCTCGCCCACCGTGCCCAGAATGTCGTCTGCCTCCCAGCCTTCGCACTCATAGATGGGAATGTTCATTGCGCCGAGAACCTCTTTCATCAGCGGCATCTGCATTGCCAGCTCCTCGGGCATCGGATGGCGCGTCGCCTTGTAGCCGTCGTAAGCCTTATGGCGGAAGGTAGGTGCCTTGAGATCAAATGCCACGCAAAGCGCGTCCGGCTGCTCGTCGGCGCGCAGGCGCTCTAAAATATTCAGAAAACCGTAGATCGCATTCGTATAGACGCCGTCTTTTGTACTGAGCAGGCGCACGCCGTAGAACGCGCGGTTAATGATGCTGTTGCCGTCTAAAATCATCAGCTTCATGGAAAGGCTCCTTTTCGCTCTTTATACCGATTTTTTATATTTTAGCACAAAAGTGCCCCGCTTTCAATCCGCATCGTACAGCAAAAGCGGGAGATGCTGGGCATCTCCCGCTTTGAAATACGATTTATGCGCGGTTCCACTTTGCGCCGCCGGGGATATCGGTCAGCTCGACGCCCGCCGCCTTCAGCTCATCGCGGATACGGTCCGCCTCAGCAAAATTCTTCGCCTTCTTCGCCTCATACCGGGCGCGGATTTTCGCTTCAACATCCGCATCCTGCTCGCCGGTCTCGGAGATGATGTTGTAGTCTCCGCCGCTTTGCTTCGCGCTGGCAGCCTTCTTGCGTGCCTCGTCTGCCTTCTTGAGAAGATCGAGACTCAGGACCTTGTCGAAATCGTCCAGCAGATACTGCTTCGTCGCGTCGTTCGTCTGATACTTGAGAACATCGTAGAGCGCCGTGATGCCGAGCGAGGTGTTGAGATCGTTGCCCAGCGCCTTATTGAACTTCTCTCGCAGCGCCGCGACGGCCTGATCGTCGATCGGATCATTGGATGGCTTGAGCGCGGCAATCTTCGCAATCAGCTTCTGATACGTGCCCATCGCGTTATCGAGGTTTTCCCAGGTAAAGACGAGGTTCTTGCGGTAGTGGCTCTGCAGGCAGAACAGGCGGTATGCGAGCGGATCGTAGCCCTTCTCCTCCAGAAGCGACACCGTCAGGAACTCGCCCTTGGATTTGGACATCTTGCCGGACGTGGTGTTTAGGTGCATCACATGCATCCAGTAGTTGCACCAGTGGTGCCCGATGTAGCTCTCGGCCTGGGCAATCTCGTTCGTGTGGTGCGGAAACGCATTGTCGATGCCGCCGCAGTGAATGTCGAGGTCTTCGCCGAGGTATTTGAGCGAGATACCGGAGCATTCGATGTGCCAGCCCGGATAGCCCACACCCCAGGGAGAGTCCCACTTGAGCGCCTGATCCTCAAACTTCGATTTGGTGAACCAGAGGACGAAATCGTTCTTGTTGCGCTTGTTCGTGTCTTCCTCCACGCCCTCGCGCACGCCAACGGCGAGATCTTCCTCGTTGTGTTCGTTGAAGACATAGTACTTTTCCAGCTTGGACGTGTCAAAATAGACATTGCCGCCCGCCTGATAGGCATAGCCCTTTTCCAGAAGCGTCGTGATGATCTTGATATACTCGTCAATACAGCCGGTCGCGGGCTGGACGACGTCGGGGCGCTTGATGTTGAGCTTGCGGCAATCGTCAAAGAAAGCGTCCGTGTAGAACTTTGCAATTTCCATGACGCTCTTATGCTCGCGGCGCGCGCCCTTGAGCATCTTGTCCTCGCCGGTATCGGCGTCCGAGGCCAGATGGCCCACGTCCGTGATGTTCATGACACGCTTGACGGGGTAGCCCATGTAGCGCAGGCTCTTCTCGAGCACGTCCTCCATAATATAACTGCGCAGATTGCCGATGTGGGCAAAGTGATAGACCGTCGGGTCCGCAGGTGTACATCTTGACGAGCTTCGGATCATTGGGGACAAATTCTTCTTTTTTATGCGATGCCGAGTTATAAAGATACATGTCGTTTCCTCCCTGTTTATTCTCTCGTTTTCGATACGCGCATACAGGGCGTCCAGCTCCAGCCGGACAGGGTCCGGCGTGTGGATATGGTCGAGCTTTTCGCCGTTGCGCCGGACAACGCGGCCGGGCACGCCGACGACGGTGGAATCCGGCGGCACCTCGTGCAGCACAACGGAGTTAGCCGCGATGCGGGCGTTGTTGCCGACCTTAAACGGACCAAGGACCTTTGCGCCGCGCCGACCATAACGTTGTTGCCGAGCGTCGGGTGGCGCTTGCCGTTCGTCCTTGCCCGTACCACCGAGGGTCACGCCCTGATATAGCAGGCAGTCGTCTCCGATCTCAGCTGTCTCGCCGACGACGATGCCGGTTCCGTGGTCGATGACGAGCCGTCTGCCGATCTTGGCGGCCGGGTGGATCTCAATGCCCGTCCGCCGCCGCGCAAACTGCGAGACCCAACGGCCAAGGAATCGCAGCCGTGTTCATAGCAGCCAGTGCGCCATGCGATAGTACATCGTGGCGTGCAGGCCGTTATACAGCAGCAGGATTTCTGCCACGCTCCGCGCCGCCGGGTCGTTTTTCTTGTATGCCTGAATGTCTTCGAAAATATGCAAAAATGATGCCTCCCGGAAAAAATAAAAACCCGCCTCTTTTGCTCAAGAGGCGGGTTTTGAAAACTCGCGGTTCCACTCTGATTTCTCACTCAGGGCAACTGACGTATGCCCGCACGGGGTCTCCCCTCGCTCCCGAACGCACGTTCCCAAACCCAACCTCGTTTCCGCTTGCAGCCGGTGACGGAAACTCTCTGCGAGGCGCCGGTAAGGTACTCTTTTCGATCATCGCGATATGCACTTTTACAATTTATGCCGCTATGATACCATCCGGCACGCAAAAAGTCAAGCGCCGGGCATCAGCACATCCCAGTTCTTCTGGAAATATTCAAAGCCCGAGTAGAGCGTCGTCACCAGAATCACGGCGCAGACAATCGTATCGAGAAGCTGGACGCCCGGAAAAATCATCATGGCAATCAGCCCCACCATCGTGCAGGAGGTCTTGATCTTGCCGGACCAGCCCGCAGCAATCACGCGCCCGTGCGTCGCGGCAACCGAGCGAAGCCCCATAATGGCGAACTCGCGCGCCACAACGATGAATGCAATCCAGCTTGCCATTCTGCCCTGCCCGACGAAAACCAGCAGGCAGGCGGTGACGAGGAGCTTGTCGGCAAGGGTATCAAAGAATTTGCCGAAATCTGTGACCTGGTTATAGTGCCGAGCGACATAGCCGTCGAGAAAATCGCTCAGGCTTGCCACCACGAAAATCGCCAGCGCAATCCAGCGGTATGTATCGGCATTTGCGCCGCCGTTTCCGCTCAGAAGCAGGAACACGATAAAAAACGGGATCAGGACCACCCGCACCATTGTAATTTTACTCGCCGTCGTCATTGTCTTCCATGTCCTCCTCCAGCATGCCCGTCAGCTCTCCATCATATGCGCCCACGACGCAGACGTTCACAAACTCGCCCGTCTTCACATGGCGCGAGCTCGTAAACCAGATGCGCCCGTCAATGTCGGGAGAATCGGCATACGTTCTTCCGTAGTAGCAGTCCTCGTCCGGGTCATACCCATCGCACAGGACCTGCATGATTTTGCCCTCGCAGGATGCATTGTACTCGTCCATGATGCGCGACTGAAGCTCTCCGATGATTTCCGCGCGCTCCTGCGCGACCTCTTTGTCGGGGTATTCCATCAGCGCTGCCTTTGTTCCCTCCTCGGGAGAGAACGCAAACGTTCCGGCGCGCTCGAGCTTGAACTCTTTCAAAAACTCACACAGCTGCTGGAACTCTTCCTCCCCCTCGCCGGGAAGACCCGTAATAAGGCTCGTGCGGATGACAAGCCCCGGAATGCGCGCGCGCAGCTTTTTAAGAAGCTGCTTCACATACTCGCCGTTTCCGCGGCGGTTCATCGCACGCAGGATGTTGTCGTTGATGTGCTGGATGGGAATGTCGAGGTACTTGACGATCTTCGGCTCGTTTGCCAGCACGTCGACCGTAGCGGCTCGTGTCCTGCGCGACGACGATCAGCTCCTTGACGCCGGACTCCGCAAGGCCGCGGGCCTCCTGCAGGATGTCCTCCACGGCGCGGCTGCGGTAGCGCCCGCGCAGATGGGGGATGATGCAGAAGGCGCAGAAATTGTTGCAGCCCTCGGCGATCTTGATGTAGGCATAGTGCTGCGGCGTCGTGAGCACGCGCCCGGCCTCGTCTGCCGGGGCGTCGATGTCGCCGAACTCGCTGACGGTCTCGCCGCCGTTCAGCAGGCGGTCCGCCACGGAGACGATGTCGTCATAGCTGCCCGTGCCGAGCACGCCGTCGACCTCCGGCATCTCCTGCAGGATCTCGTCCTGATAGCGCTGCGACAGGCAGCCTGTCACGAGCAGTCGGCCGATGCGGCCCTCCTGCTTCAGCGCGCCCATGGCGAGAATGTTGTCGATGGCCTCGCTCTTGGCCGAGTCGATAAAGCCGCAGGTGTTGACGATCACGAGATCCGCGCCGTCCACATCCTCCTGCAGGGTGTAGCCTGCCTGCTGCAGGCGATAGAGCATCTGTTCTGCGTTGACCTGATTTTTGGCACAGCCAAGGGAGATCATTCCCACTCGTTTGCCCATCGGGGTTGTACCTCTTTCCTTATTCCTCCGGAAGATCCGGGTCGTAACGTTCGAGCGCGCGGCGGATATCGCCCCACGCATGGCCGCGGCGCAGCAGCGCGTCTGCTGCGCGGCGGATCTCCGTGCGGTCGGGCTGCCTGCCGCGGAACCGCTTCTGTAAAAATGCGTCGATCGCGTCGTCCTGCTCCGGGAGCTCGGCAAGAGCCTCGTCCCACAGCTCGCGCGGGATGTGCTTGGCGTAGAGCATCTGCCGGATGCGTGCCGCGCCGTAGCCCTTTGCCGTGCCGCTGCGGACGATCTGCCGGGCTGCGGCCTCGTCATCGAGCAGGGAGAGCCCGTCGAGCCATTCGACGGCCTGCCTGGCGTTCTCGGGCGATTCGCCCTTCTGGCGCAGACGGTGCTCCAGCTCGGCGCGGGAGACCGTTGCGGCGGACAGAATGCGAACGGCGCGCTCCTTTGCGGACGCGGAGCCGGCAGCGGCCTCGAGCGAGGCGCGTGCGCCGTCCGGAATGTCCATGCCGGGGCGCAGGCTCAGGTCCGCGACCACGGCGGGGAGCACCAGCATGGCTTCGCCGCTGTCAAAGCGCAGACGCAGCTTGCCCTGCGGCGAGCGCGTCTGTTCAATGGCAAGCAGACGCATTATTCGGCGTCAAAGTCGTCCGCAGAAACATCCACGGGCTTGGCGGGGGCGGCGGGCTGCTTGATGCGGCTGTTCTGAACCTCCATCAGGTGGGCACGGACGCGCGCCTCCAGCTCGGCGGCCAGCTCGGGATGATCGGCGATATACTGCTTGGCATTGTCGCGGCCCTGCCCGATGCGCTCGTCGCCGACGGAGAACCAGCTGCCGCTCTTATTGACAAGCTCCAGCGTGACGGCGATATCCAGCAGCTCACCGAAGCGGGAGATGCCCTCGCCGTACATGATATCGAACACGGCCTCACGGAAGGGGGGCGCGCACTTGTTCTTGATGACCTTTACGCGCGTGCGGTTGCCGACGATCTCAGTGCCGCTCTTGATGGCCTCGATTTTGCGGACGTCCAGACGCACGGAGGAGTAGAACTTCAGGGCGTTGCCGCCGGTGGTTGTCTCGGGGTTGCCGTACATGACGCCGATCTTCATACGAAGCTGGTTGATGAAGATGACGATGCAGTTTGTCTTGGAGACGGTGCCAGCCAGCTTGCGCAGAGCCTGCGACATCAGGCGGGCCTGCAGACCGACAAAGGTATCGCCCATCTCGCCTTCAATTTCCGCGCGCGGGGTAAGCGCGGCGACAGAGTCGACGACGACCACGTCACTGCGCCGGAGCGGACGAGGGTCCGTAATTTCGAGAGCCTGTTCGCCGGTGTCCGGCTGCCTGCACGATGGCGCGATGAACATCGGCCGTCGCGCCGTCAGGCGCGGCAGCTCCGTCGCGCGGGAGCTGTCAAGCGTGGTCATGCTCGCGACATAGGGGTTGGATGACGATATCAGATATTGCCGATGCGGCTTTTCAGCGTCCGCCTTGAGGCAGATCGTGCGGTTCCTGGCGGTTGCAGCCGGAGGTTTTCACTGCTCACGGCGAGCGCCGCGTCGCTGATGTCCACCATGACGACGCGCGCGGCCGGTAGCTCATGCGCCAGCGCGCAACCGATGCAGCCGCTGCGGAGCAGAGGTCGAGAATGCGGGCGTTCATCTTCCGCCCGACGAGCACCTGAAGCGCCGCGTCCACGAGCACCTCGGTGTCCATGCGCAGGATGGCACGTCGGCATGACGCGGTCGGCAGACCAAGCTGAAAACTCACTCGCCGATCAGGTAGGCCAGCGGCTCGCCGGCGATGCGCCGCTGCAGCAGGACCGCGATCTTCTGTTCATTTTCGTCGGAGGTGCAGGCGCCAGGTCGCTGCACGAATTCCCCTCCCTTCTGTCTGCCGACGGCGTAGGCCACCAGCAGCCGCGCCTGAGCAGAGTCGTTTCCACACCGGCGTTTTGAGCGCCGTGCGCGTGGCCAGATACAGATCGTTGTAGGTCTTGCATCTCTATCTATTTCCAGTCCTTTTGTTGACGATTACCAGGTGTCGCTGCCCTCGATCATGCTGTCATCCGGCTCATTGGTGGTCAGATCGCTGCACACTCGCCCGGTGCGGACAAAATGCGCGAGCAGAGATTGTCGCCGGCCGACCCAGCGGTTGGATCTCATAGCTGATGGACACGACGACCGGCAGCAGCAGCAGCCGCAGGCCGATGATAAAGCTCTTGGTCAGACTGGCGAGCAGCGTCGGCAGCAGGATGAACAGCACGATCGACAGCGCGGGATGCTGAGCACCACGGCCGTGATGATGATGTTCTTTGCCCTTTCCTCGCCGAAATGCCGCTCGATCCAGAGATCGATCTTGCCGGGCTCCTCCTGCTCGTCCTCGGGCAGGAGGTCGGCGGAATACGTCAGCGCCTGCATGCCCTTGACCATCGAGTCAAGAAACACGACCACGCCGCGGATGAGCGGCCAGCCGAGGATCGGGTGCTTTTCCTTGACAAGGTGCAGCTCGTCGACCTTTTCGACCAGCCCGTCCTCAGTGCGGCAGACGATGGCCTGCTTTTCCGGGCCGCGCATGAGAATGCCCTCGATGAGGGCCTGTCCCGCCGATGGACGATGCGGAAGAACATTGTGTCGGGTTTTGCGGATCTGGTTTTGCTCATATGGTTACCTCGGTTAAAATGAATAACAGGATCAGGTGCTGCTCTCGGCAGCAAACGGCAGCCGCACCGAAACGAGCGTACCCGCCGCCGGGGGGCGTTGCCGATCGTCAGCGTGCCGCCGGAGCGGGTGACGATCTCATCGCACACGGCAAGATCGATGCTGCTGCCGCGCGCCTTGTGCTTTTTTCGCCCTTGAAGAATTTTTTCACGTGCGGCAGTTCGTTGTCCCCAGACAGTCGTGATACCTCGGGCTCGGTCGCGTCGTCCTCGATCTTGATGCGCAGGCGGCGGATGTTCACGTCGATCTTGACCTCGCCGTTGTAGTCACGCGCTTTAGGGCGGCGTGCGGGATCGCTTTACCGAAGTGCCGCGCGGCCAGGATTTTCATGAACAACTTCATGATCCTAAACTCCGTCTGCGTCAGGCGGATGTGGTCGCTGTTTTTATCGACGCAGAGCGCAGGTGCAGCACGGGCAAGCCCGCTCGAAACACGTCCTCGGTGTTCTTATCTGCCGCCGATGCGGCGGTAGAGCGCGTCCACGAACATATTCATTTCAGTATATCACACTATTTACAATTGTGGTAGCAAAAATTACGAATCGTGTTATTCTGTGACACAGAAATAAGGTAGGTAATATGGAGCTTTTCTGGACGCAGATCACGGACGCGCAGCCGGCGCTCCCGGCGCGCTCGAAGGCGCACGGCAGCGCATGGGGCGTGTCGCTGCTGGCATATGCGGTGCGCGCGGTCTGGGGCATCGCCCTGCCGGAGACGGCGGAGCTGCCGGGCGGCAAGCCGTATTTCCCGGCGTGCCCGCAGGTGCACTTTTCCGTCAGCCACACGCGCACGGCGGCGCTCGTGGTCGCGTTGCTCGGTCGCGCCGGTGGGCGCGGATGGAGCAGGTGCGCCCGCTGCACCCGGCGATGGCGCG
>VOFH01000953.1_pt1 | contig 13624 bp, 16 predicted proteins | sample 5384091 | NCBI WGS metagenome assembly VOFH01 (sample SAMN12384727, study PRJNA508395) | human gut metagenome | isolation source: healthy gut G | host: Homo sapiens
ATGGTGCCGTTCTGCCGCAGCTTCTTCACAAAGCCCTGCCGGTTCAGATATTTCGCCACACCGCTGACGCCATCGTTGGTGTGAATATAGCGGTCAAAGATGGTGCGGATCACGTCCACTTCATCCTCAGCAATCAACAGTTCGCCTTTTTCAAGACGGTATCCATAAGGGGCAAAGCCGCCGTTCCATTTTCCTTCACGGGCTTTCTGCTCCCGTCCGGCCATCGTCTGTGTCCGAATATTTTCACGCTCTATCTCTGCCACCGCAGAAAGGACAGAAATCATCAGCTTGCCGGAATCTTTGGAACTGTCAATGCCGTCTTCCACACAAATCAAATTGACACCGAAATCCTGCATCAGCTGCAAGGAATTCAGAACGTCAGCGGCATTCCTGCCAAACCGGGACAGCTTGAACACCAGCACATATTCCACACCGTCTTTGCCGTCCTGAATGTCTTGCAGCATCCGCTGAAATTCGTGCCTGCCCTGAATATTCTTGCCGGAAAAGCCTTCGTCAGAATATTCACCAGCCACTACCATATCTTCGTATTCAGCGTATTTCCGCAGTTTGTCTCGCTGAGCATCCAGACTGTATCCGTCCACCTGCATGGAAGTAGATACCCGTGTGTAGAGATAGCATTTTGTTTTAGTTTTTTTCATGCAGGCCGCCCCTTTCTTCCATCTCTGAACATTCATCCGTAACTTTCTTCTTCGCCAGACCTTCATTCTGAATGTAGTACTCCAACAAACGGAGCACATATTCCGGCGCATGGCGGTTATCCAGTTCCCATTCTGTCACAGTCCGATAGGGAATCTGAAAATATTTACAAAATTCCTTGCGGTTCATGCCTGTACTTTCCCGCAATTCTTTTATTTTGGTTTTGCAGTCCATTTCTTTTACCCCATAAAGCAAAAATACACGTTGCGTATTTATTATAGCATACGCCAAACAAATACGCAACGTGTAAATTTAATTTATATCAAGCGGCTTTGTCAAATTCCTGATACACCGAAACGGGTTGCTTTCCCGATACCACAGAACGTGTACAGCCAGCATTCGCAGTCTCCTGCATCTGCCCCAACAGCTGCGGCCCGTACTTCTGCAACAGCCGCGCCATCACATCAACACAGCGGTCAAATGCCGCATTATATTTCGGATCATCATAAACTTTGCTCAATAGGCCGCTCCTTTCCTCTATGGCTGCTCTGCGCATAGATGTTCAAAACTTCTGCCGGTATCTGTTCCAAAATCGCCACGGCACTGTCATAGTCGCGCCGCAGCTTGAGGTCTTCGATCTGCTTTAGGGTGCTGACTTTCTGCGCCGATGTAAGAGATTCTTCCAGTTCGGCATTTTTCGTTTTCAACCTTTTGTTTTCGGATGCTGTTTTCGTGAAGGCTACGCCATATTTCCGCAGCAGCGTGTCCATCTTCTCCACGCTGGGAATATAGGTATCCAGAATCTTACAGATTTCCTCCGCCCGGCTTTTTGCATTAAATGGAGTAATGCCAGTGAGCAGTTGCCCCAGTTTTTCCTTCTGTTTGGTCAGTCGGGTCATCTCCTTGAACACGCGGGGCGGAATGTGGTCGCGCCCGGTCAGGCTGGCGCTTTCGCCGCGCTCCAAATCCGGGAATTTCTTGACCATGTGTTTCCAGAACTCATCCTGCCACCAGGTCAGCTTCTTTTTGTTGCCCATAATGTCTTTGGCGCTGAGCCTGCCATCTTCCGTAAGCGGGACAAAACAAAGGTGCATATGGGGCGTTTTCTCGTCCATATGCACCACGGCAGATATAATTGTCTCTTTGGATTGATGCTGTTCCAGAAAGTGCAGAGCTTCCTCGAAAAATGTCCGAATCTCAGCCCGCTTCTTCCCCTTGAAGAACTCCGGGCTAGCAGTAAACAGCGTCTCGATCATACGGATACTGTCCTTCCGGGTACGGCATCCGGCAGCGGCAATTTGCCTCTCTGACTCGGCCCGGTACTTGCCGGGCGGTTTGACAAGATGGAAGTTGTACTTGCTTCGGCTGGTATCCACATCGGGATTGCTGGCGTACTTTTCCTTTGTGCGCTCGTTATGGGCCTCGATATTGCCGATTTCAGGCCCCTTGTATTTTGCAAATCGCATAATCGCGTATTGTGCTTTTTCCATACTCAATCCCTCCGTTTCTGCCAGACAATGTCATATCCCAGCACGTCAGCCAACTCCACGGCCTCCCGATACCGCAGCGATTCCCGCTGCAATTTTCCGGAAAGATTGGATACGCTGTCGCTCCACCCATACTCATCGTGCAGCTGGTCAACGACTTCCTGCATGGTGTAACCGGCGCGGATGATCTGCGCCTTGATTTCGTTTCGGATACTTGACTTCATAAAATATATTCCTCCATTTTCGCAAGTGAAGCCCTTTGTCACTTGATAGATAAATGCAGATTTTCGGTTGCGTCATAAAAAGAACCGGCTACGCTGGGGAGCGCACCGGCTTTGGTCAATGGTGAAATTTGTGCAAATGCTGTTTTGCGATAGAAATGATTCCCTGCGTATCGTTGGTCAACGGCGGAATATTCGACTTCACAGAAATGCGGGACTTTTCACTGTTCGGGCTGTATTGTCACAAAATGCTGCAATCTGTACGTCGTTCCGTGAGCCGCCATCCGGCGAACTGTATACGGATAAAAGAGAAACATTTCGCTGTTTTGAGATTGCTCTAAAATATGCCTGCAAAATTACCGCTTTTACTGACCGCTTCAGGTGTGGTCAAAATGACCACACCTATTTCACAGCACAAAAGCGCGAAGAATTTCACGGTTCTGGTGGTGGACAAAATATCCATAACCACTTTTACACATCAAAATAGGTGTACCCAAAATGGGCACGACCACTTTATCCAAATGAAGCGCCTCTACAATATATGAGGTAACAGGGTCAATCGCTGCGTACATACGTACCGGCGACCAGATCGGAAATCAATCCCGCCAGTCTTCCGGTACGTACGTACACTGTGAAGCGTCCGTAAACTCGTTTATATGCGGCCTTGCCACTGCCTCGATCCCCATAAAGCCCCATACCCGGCGTCCTGCCGAATTGGTAATCGTGTTGCAGTGTTCCAGATTGTACTTACCGCAGGCTGCCACCAGCGCATCGCTGAAGCTGCGGCGTTTGAGTGCAGTCAGGCTATTTTCCTCGCACCACATCCGGTAAATGTCGTAGCAATCCTTTGAACTGATGGACGCATCCGCTTTCAGCCGGATATAGCCCTCGGATTCCAGAAAATCAAACACATTATTGTTGTCCCGCTTGACGGCCTCCCGGTTCTCTCTGGTGCGCTGGCTCTCGGTGAACTTGAAGTTGTTCGCTACCAACCGCTGCAATCCCGCAAAAGCCCACAGCAGAATGCCCTCCACCTCGGCCTTCATCTTCTCTGCCAGGTCGGGATCATCCACACGGTCGGCAGGTTTCTCTTTGGCGGTCAGCACCAACTGCCGCCGATAGAAGCCGTCGCTGCGGTCAAAAAGGGCTTGCAAGTCGCCGTTGCTGAACGCCAGCAGCCGGGCGCACATCCATCCCTGATAGCTCTGCTTGCCTTTACGCTCCAAATCCATTTTACCCTGTGCGGTGACGATGGATTTGACATAGTTGGTCTGCCGCAGGGCCTCCATCCGCATATCGTCATCGACACACAGCAGAATGTGTTCCAGATCAGCGCGGGCAAAACGGTTCTCGGAAATTTTGCCGATGCTGCCGTCCTTCATGTTGCTGCCCCATCATGCGCTGTCCTTTGTTGCTGGGGATCAGGCAGTAGCCGATATATTCCTGCAAGGTGGGAATGTCCTCCGCATGGAAAGTCCATTCATCCAGAAAAGCCAGCCAGCGGGTCGGCGTGGGCGCATCGGGATTATAGGCCAACCGGCAGGACGGCTTCGCACGATGTCCGGTTTGCCCTCCGTAAAGGTGCCGTTCAAACAACGTACCGTTTGCCAGATGGATGCGATCCTGCCTCCGGCGGGAATCCTCTACCAGCGCCGCCAGTTTCATCACTTCCACGATGTTGCTGATTTTGCGGGGGATGTTGTTGACCGCACAGCATTTCAGTTCCTCAAAAATTTCTCCACGCAGTGGCAGCTCGTCGGTCACGCGGCCATCAGGCGTGAAAAAAGCTCCGTTTGTGTAGATGATTCTGCGCTCATGCCGAGAAAATCTTCACAAAACAGGGCTTCATTGATGTTCTTGCCGTCAAACCAGATGGGCTGGTTGGCATATCAGGCGTTTTCGTTCTTCGCCACGGTGCGCCACCTCCTTTTCCAGACGTTGATGTCGCTCTTGCAGCGCGGCGATTTTTCCGTCCTTCATCAGCTTATCCACCGCTTGCCACCCTGCTTCAGTTCCGATCAAACATGAGAACGTCTGCCAAATATTCGATAGGACAGATCATATGACAGGCTTCCACAAAACGATCATCCAGTTCATCCTCCGGCGTTTTGGGTGCATACCGACCTTCCAATCTTCCAGCAGATGCAGATAATCCGTCAGCACCCGGAAACACAGCATTTCATCCTCCCGGAACTGACGGATATAAGGACGCTTTGGCTTGGCCATAGCTGCGGCAGTGGGCGGTTTCGGGTCAAGTCCGAAGTCCGAAGCCAGCTTTTGCGCTGCTTCATAGCTACTCAGATTGAACAGCCTTGCCACAAGGTCGATCACATCTCCCTTTGCTCCACAGCCGAAGCAGAAGAAATAGTCCTCATTCAGCTTCAAGCTCGGATGCCTGTCAGCAAGCCATACCGTTTCGGTTGACTTTCAGCCCGTAGTGTTCGGCGGCTTGCTTGACACTGATTGCCGCTTTGATGGTTCCATAGATTGTCATAAAAAACCCTCCGTTCATAATATTCTGGAAAGCACGAAGCACCCGCAGTGATTGGCAGGTGCTTCGCTCCTTCTATTATGGTTATGACGGATTTTTCAAAAAACAGGCTAATGACAGGACAATCCTGTTTCAAAAAACAGGACAACTTATTGATAGATGTAGATTTCTTTACATTAGCATGATACAATTAAGAAAGTGAAAAAACAGGACAGGAGGGTAAGCATGAACCAAGAATTGATGACATTGGACTTCTGGCAGGATACGGTCATATATGAGGGCAAAACATTCCCTGTCGGCACGCTTGCCTGTGATGCACTGAATGTTCCTGCGGATACTATTACAAAAATGAACGAGCAATGCGAGAAAATCAATCTGCTGCTCGGGATGCTGAATGCCGGACAGGATACTTCTGCACTCTTTCCAATGGCAAAGGAAGCTGCATTGACAATGTTAGAGATTCTCAGCAAAACGCCGCCGTTCTCCTATATGGATATACCAAAGCACCGGGAACGGATAGAAAAGGTTTTTACTGCGGACAATGCGCTGAAATATGTGGAGTTCGCCATAAAAGCCGTAACCAATTCTTTACCGTTCGAAGAAGTTCCGAAATATGCTGATGCGGTGATGCTCCAGCGCTATACCGCTGTATGCGGGCATCTGGCTTACTCCCTTGAGGAATACCAAAAGGCGATGCTTGATTTTGCGGAAAGATCGGACGGAAACGAAGCAGACCGCACCGCAGAGGGCTTTGCAAAAATGTTCGGCACCTATTTCCCACCGGAGTTTTCTATCACAGAGGGCAATGCCTGGATGTCTACCCTGAACAATTCCGTTCAGTATATATCGGTCATCCGTCCCGGCGAAAAAGTTGCGAAGCTGGTCAAGCGGATGCACTATGTATCCTTTGTAGGGATGTTCCGGTCTGATCTTTTTGAGGGCTTATGTGTTGGTCATGCCCCGAAAAAATGCAAAATCTGCGGCAAGTGGTTCCTCACCACCAACGCAAGGCACACCAAATACTGTGGCGGCTATGCACCGGGGGACAAGCTGCACCGCACCTGTCGGCAGATCGGCAACCTGAAAGGCAGAGAACAACGGGAGCTTGCGGACGATCATCCGGTGAAACAGATTTATGAGAAACGGCTGAACACCATAAACCGCTATGTGAAGCGTGGTACTCTGGACGCTGACCTTGCGGAGGTCATGAAGAAACTGGCAAAAGATAAAGAACTCCGGGCAAAAAGTGATGTTGCTTATGCCAAAGGAGCTTATGAAAAAGAAATGGAACAGGCTGCTTTGCTTGCAGAAGCTAAGATACATATTTAGTGGGGGAACAATATGAAACAAATATATGTGCATTGATTAGGACAAACATCTGACAGTTGGACAAAAACAATAGATATTTTGCAAACTACTGATTACAGCTTGTGTCCGAATCTTCCTGATTTAGTTCATAGCAAAGAAGTGACCTATGATAATCTATATGCTGCATTTTCAGATTACTGCAATCAATATGATGAGCCTATTGATTTGTGCGGTTTATCGCTTGGGGGCGTATTAGCTCTGAACTATGCTATACAATATCCGAAAAAGTTCGCTCCTTGGTGCTTATCGCCACACAATATAAAATGCCCAAGAAGCTTCTGAAATTTCAAAATCTTCTCTTTAGATTTATGCCTAAATCCATGTTTCAACAAATGGGATTTAGAAAAGCTGATTTCTTACTTCTATGCGAAACCATGATGGAGTTGGACTTTAACAACTCTCTGCACAAAATATCATGCCCTACACTATTGTTATATGGCGAGAAAGATACTGCGAATAAAAATGCTTCTATTGAATTGGCAGAATTGCTTAAGAACGTGGAATTAAAAACGATTATTGGTGCCGGACATGAAGTTAATATTGAATCACCGCAGGAATTGGCAGAAATACTTCATGCTTTTTTATGAAAGAATGTCTTAAGGGATTCTTATAGAAATGAGAAGGGAGGTGCGCTATGCTGAGTGATTTTACATGGAATATGACCGGATACATACCGAAACACCAAGTCAATCCGCACGGTGATGGTATCATTCCCTATGTGGCAGAGCGCATCTTCCAACTGGAACCTGAGCCGCCAAAGGTAGGCAGTCTGAACGAATATATCCTGTCTGCCTTGCAGGAAAAGAATTTGATACATTTCTCATTCTTCCTACACCACTACGAGCCGCAGCTTAACAAGCGCATCAAAGACTTTCTCGGTGTGGATGGCGGCGATTTGTACGACACAGACCGATTTATAGATATAAAGCTCTCCTGCCGGGAACAAATGCTCCAAAAACTGATGGACTATGACCTTGCCAAGGGCGCAGAGTATGCTACATACATCTATCCGTTCATCCGGGATGCTATGCTCCGTTTTCGCATGGGCGAAGAAAAATGGTCGGTATCCTCTCTGACTAATTACAAAATGGTGCGGTCAATGGCTTGGCTGTACCACAATACCAAGGATGCGGTCAACGAGTTTTCCAAGAAATACAACTGTGATCTTGCTCTTGCCGAAAACTATCTGAAAGTTGTGCGAGGTATCCGCAATCAGCAGCCTTTCTATGTCACAGACGAGGACGGCGAAGAAACAGGCGAGGATGTAGCCCTTGACGATAGCTGGAACTATACCGATATCCTCTGGAACGGCATACAGGCAGAAAAGGTGCAGCGGGCATTTGAGAAACTGAATTACCGGGAACAGACCTTGCTCGAAAAACGATTAGCAATTTGCATGACCTGTGGGCGTGTCAGCTCATGGAAAGAGCGTCCCACCTTTGAGGAACTGGCGGTTATGTTTGAGGGCAGTACAGCCAGCGGTGCAGAACGAGCCTACCGAAAAGCAGTGGACAAGTTGACGGAATTTTTGGTTGCCGAGGGCGCAATCCATGCAGTCCGGCTAAAACAGAAATCCAAGACCAAGCGAAAAAAGAAAATCGCCGCCGCAATCTACGAATATCAGGCAGACTGCGACGGCGAATGGGGCGAAATATCATTAGATTTTGAGAACGGCAAGGCAGAGGTCATTTTGCTTGCCGATTGGGATACAGTGAAAACAAACAAATTTGCAAGCAGAGCAATCGCCTATCTTCTGAACTGTGAGAACGAAAAATTACCCAAGGAAATAATGGTGGCCTTTGAATAACGAGGGAGTGAGATATATGGAGCAATTACTGATTGTTGAAGATGATATCGGTTTGAATCAAGGCTTATGCAAAGCGCTGAAAGCAGATGATCGGCAGATCATTTCCTGCCAAGACCTAAAAACGGCGAAGGAGCAGCTGCTTTGCGGCGGTGTATCCCTGATCCTGTTGGATATCAATCTGCCGGATGGCAGTGGGCTTGAGCTGCTCCGGGAGGTCAAGGAAAACACACCCTATATTCCTGTTATTCTGCTGACTGCCAATGACACCGATCTGGACATCGTAGACGGACTGGAGAGAGGCGCTGATGATTACATTACCAAGCCCTTTTCTCTTTCGGTTTTGCGGGCAAGGGTGAATACCCAACTGCGAAAGCAAGCGTCAAACCATAAAAATGCGCCGTTCCATATGGATCTATTTCACTTTGACTTTGAGGCTATGACCTTTTATGTGGGAGATTCAAAAGTGGAATTGAGTAAAACAGAACAAAAATTACTGCGTCTGCTTGTTGAAAATCGTGGTCGAGCCATGACCCGTGGAGATCTTGTCGACCGGATCTGGACAGATGGCGCAGAATATGTGGATGAAAATGCTTTGTCTGTTACGATCAAGCGTCTGAGGGATAAGCTTGGTGCACAGAAATACATTAAAACTGTCTATGGAATCGGTTATAGCTGGGTGATAAAAGATGAATAAAACCGGCATTGTGATCATACTGCTGTGTTTTCTGGCGGCGGCAGCTGTTGTGTTATGGGAGCGGAGACAGGCCAGAAAAACGATGGAAGAAATCGAAAGGATGCTGGACGCTGCCATGACCGGCTCCTTTTCTGAAACCAATTTTGATGAAAGCCAGCTATCTGCATTGGAAACGAAGTTTGCGCACTATCTTTCCGCCGCAGAAGCATCTTCTCAAAACATAGCGCAGGAAAAAGACAAAATTAAAACCTTGATTGCGGACATCTCCCACCAGACAAAAACGCCGATTGCAAACCTGCTGTTATACAGCGAGCTTCTGATGGAGGAAACTATGCCTGCATCGGCGAAGACAAATGTGGAGGCACTGTACAAACAATCGGAAAAGCTGCGTTTTCTGATCGATTCTCTCGTAAAGCTTTCCAGACTGGAAAACGGGATCATTTCACTCTCCCCCCAGCCGGCAGCGCTGCAGCCGCTGCTTGAAAGTGTGGTAGAACAATATACTGCCAAGGCTTCTGAAAAAGGATTGTCTTTGCAAATGCAGGATACAGATGCTTTTGCTGTATTCGACTTCAAATGGACAGCGGAAGCGCTGGCTAATATCGTAGACAACGCCATCAAATATACAGAGCATGGCACCATTACTATTTCTGCCGTAAGCTATGAAATGTTTGCAAGGATCGATATATCGGATACCGGTTCAGGCATCCCGGAAAGTGAGCAAGCGAAGATATTTGCTCGCTTTTACCGCTCAAATAGTGTGCAGAAACAAGAAGGGGTCGGCATCGGCTTATACCTTGCCCGACAGATCATATCCGGCGAGGGCGGTTATATCAAGGTTGCTTCCGTTCCGGGAAAAGGGAGTACGTTTTCCATATTTCTGCCGAAATAACAACAATTCTATCAAAACTGTTAGATTTCATTTTCCGCCGGAAAGAATGTGGAAAGATTCCTATGCGATAATCTGTATGTATCAAAGGATCATTTCCTTTCATACATACAGATTTTTTCATGGAGGTACTCATTTATGGAAGTTTTACAGGCAAAAAACCTGAAAAAGATTTATGGCTCCGGCAATAAAGCAGTTCATGCGTTGGATGGAGTTGATTTAAGTGTAAAGAAGGGCGAATTTGTTGCAATTGTCGGCACATCCGGCTCCGGCAAATCCACGCTGCTGCACATGCTGGGCGGGCTGGATCGCCCTACAAGTGGCACGGTCATGGTGGACGGACAGGATATTTTCTCCCTGAAGGAGGAAGCGCTGACCATCTTCCGTCGCAGGAAAATCGGCTTTGTGTTCCAAGCATATAATCTTGTTCCGGTGCTGAATGTGTATGAAAATATTGTTCTACCCATTGAGCTGGACGGTGGCAAGGTCAATAAGGATTTCGTACAGCAGATTGTACAGACACTTGGGCTGGATGATCGTCTGGATGCGCTGCCCAATCAGCTCTCAGGCGGTCAACAGCAGCGGGTAGCCATTGCCCGTGCGCTGGCGGCAGCACCCGCTATCATTCTGGCAGATGAACCCACCGGCAATCTGGATTCCAAAACCAGCCAGGATGTATTGAGCCTTTTGAAAGTCACCAGTCAAAAGTTCGCCCAGACAATCGTAATGATCACTCACAACGAAGAAATTGCGCAGATGGCAGACCGCATTATCCGTATCGAAGATGGTCGGATCGTCTCCCAGAACTAACGGGAGGTGGCTACGATGAATGTCAAAAACAGAAAATGTATTCGAAAGCTCAGCTTAAAATCTCTTTATGCGAACCGTCGCCGCAATCTGATCGCCATTTTTGCCATTGCGCTGACAACGCTGCTATTTACGTCCATGTTCACCATTGTCTTGTCACTGAACGCCAGTTATGAAACCTACCAGTTTCGACAGGTAGGCGGCTATGCACACGGCACCTTTAAGGATGTCCCCCGAGCAGGCGGAACGCATCGCTGCCCACCCAAAGGTGAAGGCTGCGGGGATACGGAAGGTAATCGGTATCACTGCGGAGGGGGTCTTTGCCAAAGTACCGGCAGAGATCAGCTACATGGATGCCAACTGCACTAAATGGAGCTATGCAACCCCTACTACCGGACGGATGCCCGAAAGCGGCAAAGAGGTAGCCATGGATACGGCAGCGTTGCAGCTGCTTGGCGTAACGCCGGAGCTGGGCGCCGAGGTCACGGTTTCCTATTCCATTACGGACAAGGATCAAACCGCCTTTACTGTAACAGATACCTTTACGCTGGTAGGCTATTGGGACTATGATGAACTAATGCCTGTTCATTACATCAACATCAGCCGTGATTACGCAGATGACATCGAAGCGCAGGCAGTAAAAACAGGTTTACAGCCTTTCCGCACCGATTTGAATGTCATGCTGGCCTCCGGCACAAACATTCAAGGGCAGATGGAGCAGGTGGATACCGATCTTGGTTACACATGGGACAGCTATACCGATCCCAACAGCGTCCGGATCGGCGTCAACTGGGGATATACCTCATCCCAGTTGGAGTCGCAGCTTGATCCGGAACTTGTGATCGCCATAACAGCTTTTTTGCTGCTGGTGATTTTCACGGGGTATCTTATCATCTATAACATTTTTCAGATCTCTGTTGCAGGGGATATCCGGTTTTACGGACTTCTGAAAACCATTGGCACAACGCCCCGGCAGCTCAAACGCATCATTCGCCAGCAGGCATTTCTGCTTTGTCTGATCGGCATTCCGGCGGGGCTGCTGCTGGGCTACGGCATCGGCGCTGTTTTGGTGCCTGTTGTCTTGCACTCCACCCAGTTGGATACAGGCATCACCACCATCAGCACTTCGCCTGTGATCTTCCTTGGGTCCATGCTGTTTGCCTTGTTGACGGTGCTTTTGTCCTGTTCTAAGCCCGGAAAAATGGCAGCCAAGGTCTCTCCGGTGGAGGCTACCAAATATACGGATGTGATGCAGACCAAGAAAAAACGGCGCAGCATCCGGGGAGCAAAGCTCCATCAGATGGCCTTTGCCAATCTGGGACGAAACAAGAAAAAGACGGTGCTGGTGGTGGTGTCTCTGGCACTGTCGGTGACACTGTTCAATGCGCTGTGTGCCTTTGTGGGCGGCTTCAGCATGGAGAAGTATGTATCCGCCATGACCTGCGCCGATTTTATCGTCAGCACGCCCGACTATTTCCGTTACAACCCGGCAGATGAATTCATCACGCCAGAACAAATCGAAGAGATCGCAGCAAACACAAAGGCCAGTCTTTCCGGCACGGGATATGCTGTGCGAAAACCCGCCTACCTGTGGATGACGGAGAATGCTCTGCGGCAGGACTATGCAAAGTACGAAAGCGCCGAGCAGTTGGACAGCCATATGAGCCGTCTGGAGCACCGGGGCAATATGGTGATGGGAGATACCAGAATCGAGGCTCTGGATAACAGTCTGTTTGACAAGCTGCAAGTATTCGACGGAGATATTTCTCCCATGTTGGAGCCGGACAATAACGCCATTGCCATTGCGGTTTCCTTAGATGACTACGGTAATCTGCCCAATCTTGAATACTACCCCAAGGTGGGAGACACGATCACCGTTACCTATGCGGACGATGTGAAATATATCGACAGCCGCACCGGGGAACTCACCGAAGATACACCGGAGGAGTACTTTCAGGCAAAATTGTATGGAGCCAGAGATGTAGAGTACACGGTCTGCGCCTTGGTAGAACTTCCGAATTCCATGAGTTATCGTTATAGTGGTATTGGATATGACGTAGTTTTGTCTGTGGACACCGCACAGAGGGACAGCGGTGGTGCAGCCATTCCGATGCTCTACCTGTTCGACACAGCGGACGAAGCGGACGAGGCCGAAGCAGAGCAATATCTATCGAAGCTCACTGCCGGTGAGTTTTCGCCCTTGATGTATGAAAGCAAGGCCACGGCTCGCTCTGAATTTGCTCAGTTCCGGCAGATGTTCCTTCTGATAGGTGGTATTCTCTGTGCTATCATCGGGCTGGTGGGACTCTTAAATTTCTTCAACGCCATGATGACCGGTATTCTTTCCCGCCGCCGTGAATTTGCTGTGCTTCAGGCTGTAGGAATGACGAACCGGCAGCTCAAAACCATGCTGATCTACGAGGGATTATTTTACGCAATGTCCTCCGTAGCGGCGGCCTTTATTCTGTCGCTGGCGGTGGGACCTCTTGCAGGAAAAATGCTGGGCAGTATGTTCTGGTTCTTTGAGTATCGATTCACCATTCTGCCTGTCCTGCTGACAATTCCGGTATTTCTTCTGCTGGGGTGGCTGATTCCTTGCATGATGTATGACAACGCAGCGAAATGCAGCGTTGTAGAGCAATTAAGGGATGCTCAATAACTGTTAAGCAAAAAACGGCCCTCTGCCAAGGAAAAGGCAGAGGGCTGAGTTTTAATCTAAGGGTTTACATTCAGTTACAGTTTTTAGATAAATTTCGGGGTTTCCGTTCAAAACAAGGTCTGCATATCCAATCGGGTCATTGTAGATCAGATAATCCAGTTCTGACCGCTGATACATATTGTCGGCAACCTCGTTTTCCACCGCAATCGTATCAATGGCAATCTTGCTGCCATCAAAAAATTTCAATTCCACACAAGCGGTATCCATGTTGAACTCACAAGAAATCAATCTATCCATAAGAAACCTCCATTTTGCGGGATGTTAGATCATCCCAAAATATTTGAATGCTTCTCGGATTGCTTTCTCTTTTTCCGGCGGACACATGGGCTGTCTGGAATCCTCGGACTTCGGAAAATTGTAATTCTTGCCAACTTCAATCCCACATTTCCTCTTAATCTGTGAGATATAAAGATTGGATACCTTTAACCCGCTATGCTCCAGCACATAGTCTTTGATCTGGGTGTAGGTTGCCCCATCCTGAAAT
>VOFH01000129.1_pt1 | contig 13599 bp, 27 predicted proteins | sample 5384091 | NCBI WGS metagenome assembly VOFH01 (sample SAMN12384727, study PRJNA508395) | human gut metagenome | isolation source: healthy gut G | host: Homo sapiens
TTCCAAAGATGTGAAGAAGTACTTTCTTTTTTATATGTTTTCCAAGCCATAAACCACAGCATCCATAAATAAGATAAGCAGAAGTGATATTCAATAAGTGAAAAGTTGAATAAGAAATCCATTGAAAATAGTATAAAGCAGAAAATATAAGAGAAAATAAGAGTGTGAAAACAATAAGCATGGCAAAGCTTTCTACATAAGTTTGTAATTTTATATTCATACATTCACCTCGTTGTAGTTTATGACGATAGTTGTATGGGTATGCAAGGAGGAAATGAAAATGGCTGCATATATTACACTAATTTTTAAATGTTTTCTTTTTATATGGTTATTATAATTGCTTTGCGTATCATGGGAAAAAGGGAAGTGGGTGAACTGTCTGTATTTGATATCGTTATTTATCTGGTTATGAGTGAACTATTGGCTTTGTCAATAAGCAATCCTAAGGAAAGCGTATTTAAATCATTAGTACCGATTTTACACTTGCTTTTCTGCAAATTATTATTTCTGTGATTTTACTGAAAAGCAAAAAACTGCGTGATATTTTTGATGGGAAAGCAGTTATTATCATTCATGATGGACAAATTAATCAAAAACCATGAAAAAGAAAGATACAGCATTGATGATTTAATGTCGCAGATACGAGATAAGGATTTGTGCAGTCCGGAAGAAGTGGCGTTTGCTATTTTAGAGAATAATGGAAATTTGAGCGTTCTTCCTAAAAAAAACATGCAAGGTAAGACATCCTGATCCACTAATCAGTGATGGAAAAATAAATAAAGAAGCTTTAATAGAGATTGAAAAAGATGAAGAATGGTTAAAAAAGAACTTCAAAAAAGAGGGGGTAAATGGTATAGAAGAGGTGTTTTTGTGTCTTTGGCAGAAAAGTGGCATGTATGTGATTAAAGAGAATTTAAGAATTCATCCTCTTAAAGGCAATACATACACGAATTGCATGCATGCACGTAGTGACAAGCATGCCTGCACACAAACCTAAATATAATGCGTTTTCTTGAAATATACAGGAACAAAAGCCAATGATGAAAAAGACGTATTAGACATCCTGCAAAGGTATCAAATACGCTTTTTTTACTTAAGGATAAAGCGTGCAGCAGGCTGCTTAAGCAGGGTTGAAGAGAATAAAAAGCAAAAGGAATTGATAAAGAGTTTTAACGCGTCTGCACCAGTCTCGTTATGATAAAATAATCGTAAAAGCTGCTCTGGATAAAAAAAGCAAATGCTGCTGCATAAAATTCCAACAAAAAAGCAGCATAAGGAAATGGTTAGAAAAAGTATTTTTGGCACGTTTGTAGTTATGACGTGAATAGTGATACGTAAAGGAAGGAAGTAAAAGATTGCTTAAAGTAATCGTAAGGAAAGCAGGCATGGTTAAAATTGGAAGCAAGTATCCATTTATTTGACCATAGGTTTGAATCATCTGCTGAATTTGTGCTTTGTTTTATTAAATAACATAACCATGGGCTCTAAAAACTACATAAAGAACCTATCAGGCGACTGCATGTCATAGGTAGTGAAATTGCTAAAACAGAAGTGAATTCGCTTTTTTTTAATTGTTTTATCAGGTGTGAAGCTTTTGTGATTTTTTTTAAAAGATATATGCAGAGATAGAATCATGTAGAAGCAGCTGGCAGCTTCTCCAACGCTGATAGACAGCATGGCAATGCTTGCCATGTGTATTGCGTTGAGATGGGGACATAAAGCAAAAGCAATATATAAGAAGAACAGTCTGGCAATTTCTTCCCATATTTGTGTTGCGCCTGCCTGTATAGGTTTTTGTATACCATATAAATATCCTTTTAATGCTCCGGATAAGCTTACTAAAGGAAGCAAGGGGAGAATGGATTGAAATACTAAAAAAGAATGCTTTGTTACTGTATGACATGGTCTGCAAGAAAAGGAGCTAAAATAGAAAAGGAAATGCTTAGAAAAAGGGTATTGATACATATAATCATTAAACTGGCAAGCAAAGGCGGATAAGTATTTTTGCTTTGTGCAGTAAGTTTTGATAAAGCGGCAGGTATTCCCAGCTGTGCCATCGTTATTAATATAGACATTGTAGGTGTGGCTAAGGTATAAGCGTTCATGGCATCACTGCTTAATTGTCTGGCAAGTAAAATTCTAACAAAAAAGATAAAAATTTTCCTGCTGCAGAGAAAATGATAAGTAAAAAGGCAGATTGCAGAAGTGATTGTTTCAAAAGAATTTCCTCCTATCTTTACTACGATATGATGATATTTAAAGGTTTATGTAACTTTTTCGTGTTGCCTAATCTTTATGATTGTAGTAAAATTATGAGCATGGTATTGAGGAGGAAATTATGTATCAGCAAAGTGAAATAAAAGATAAAAACATCAAACTTGCGATAGCATTAAAAGTACATGAGTTACAACGTACACAGTTATCTTCCTTGACATATCAGCATGTAGAAAGTACATTGATGGATCGATGGAAACTTAGAAAACCAGATAGTTTGCAGGATGCTGTAAACGATATAATGCATTTAACAGCTGGAGAAGTAGTTGCTTTTTATCTAGCCAGGCAATTATTATGGGTTCCAGAATGAAACTCAATGACTTTGATGATTTATTTGGAGGAGACAAGCAATGAAAAATCACGTTTTATCGTTTTTGGAATTACCGTGGTTACTATTTTTGCGATTATTGCAGCTTCTTTCGGCAGTGTAAAAGATGGTATGAAACTGGGTCTTGATTTACAGGGAGGATTTGAAATTCTCTATGAAGTAAGCCCTCTTGAAGGAAAAAATATGCCGGATATGAGTGCTGTAGCAGAATCAGTAAATAAACGTGTCGATGTTATAGGAGTTAATGAACCTGAAATAACAGTTGAGGGAATAATCGTATTCGTGTTCAGCTTGCAGGAGTTAAGAATGCAGATCAGGCAAGAAGAGTAATCTCATCTACTGCAAATTTAACATTTCGAGATGTAAATGATAATCTGCTAATGGATGCCAGTGTTTTAAAAAGAAGGCTCAGCAAGTGTCGGTTATGATGAATATGGAAATCCGTTAGTGAATTTGAAATTAGCAGATCAAAAGAAATTTTATGAAGTAACAAAAGAAGTGGCGTCAAAATCAGAAGGCGAAAATTTAATGGTCGCATGGCTGGATTTTGATGAAAAAACAGATTCTTATGCAAAAGAAGCAAATGCAGAGAATCCAAAATTTATTTCTGCTGCAAGAGTGCAGGAAGGAATTAATAGTACGAGTGCACAAATTAGTGGGAATTTCACAAAGGAAGAAGCAAAAGAGTTAAGTGACTTAATTAATTCTGGATCACTTCCTGTAAAAATGACAGAAATATACAGCGACAGTGTAACTGCTGATTATGGAACAGATGCATTTTCTGTGACAATGTTTGCGGGTGCTGTTGGTATTGGACTTATCATGCTGTTTATGATTTTATATTATCGTTTACAGGTGTGATCAGTGCGGTTACGATTGCGGCATATGTATTTGTTGTATTTGTTTTATATAATCTTATGGGAGCAGTCTTTACACTTTCAGGAATTGCAGCTTTAGTTCTTGGGGTTGGTATGGCTGTTGACTCCAATATTCTTACATTTGAGCGAATTCGTGATGCTTTATACAGTGGAAGAAGTGTTCGTACGGCTTTTTTATGAAGGAAGTTCTAAATCATTTATTACGATTTTTGATGCACAAGTTACAACCTTTATTTCTGCATTAATCTTGTTTGAGTTTGGTAAAGGTTCCGTAAAAGGATTTGCGACAATGTTGATGGTTTCTACGATTACAACTTTATTGCTAATTGTATTTATCGCAAAAATTCCTTTTAAAACAGCTGGTAGAAAGTGGATGGCTAGACGATAAACGCAGCTGGTTTGGTGTAAAAGAGAGTAATATTCCAGATGTTTCCAAGGGGGCAGGAACGTTTCTATTTTGGAAGATTTAAAAGTTTTGATTTTGTAGGAAAAGCGAAATACTTCATCTTTACTTCTTTAGCTGTTTTGGTTATTGGTGCTGGCTGCATGACGTTTAATGGTGTAAAAAGGAAATGGTATCTTCAACTTTGGTATTGATTTTACCAGTGGTACAAAAATAACAGTACAAAGTGATACGCCAATTGATAAGAGCACATTAAATAATCAGTTAAAGGACTTAGGTATTCAGGCAAACAGTATTAAAATTAATGGTGAAAACAATCAAAATGCAACAGTGTTTGTAAAAGATGCTATTAAAACTGAGAAAATGGATACAGTGAAAGCAGAATTGAAGAAGACATATAAGCATGATGTGAATGAAAATACGGTAACGCCAGTAATTGGGAAAAGAGCTTGTTCAAAATGCAGTGTTGATCTCTATTCTTGCGTGGATCGGGGGTCATGATTTATATCTCTGTTCGATTTAAATGGGATTATGCACTTAGCGGTATCGTTGCATTGGTGCATGATGTATTTATCATTTTAGCATTCTGTGCGATTTTCCGTCTGGAAGTTAATACAGAAATAATTGCAGTAATGCTTTGCTATTATTGGTTATTCTATTAATAACTCCATTGTTGTATTTGATAGAATTCGTGATCAGGTAAAAAGAAAGACGTCATGAAACACTAAATGCAGTCACTTATCGTGAAATTGTGAATGTTGCTTTGCAAAATACAGCAACACGTTCCATTCTTTCAACTTTTACAACAGTTCTTCCAGTTATTTGCTTGTTAGGATTTGGAAGCAACGCCATCTTTACATTCTGTCTTGCGCTATGTATTGGATTGCTTGCAGGTGCTGGATCATCTTTATTTATAGCTGCCCAGTTATGGTATCAGATTCGAGTTCATGAAAAACCTAAAAAGCTAAGAAGCATAAACCTCGCAAAAAAAAGAAGAAAAAGAGGAAATGATTGTTCTGGTTTAAATGATTTTTAAGAAAGAGGGTCTTTAATTCACTTTAGTCCGTTGACAAAGTTGCTTAAGCATGCTTTGTCACTCGGTCTTTTTTGTGCTTTTAATATGAGCATAAAAATCACTTTTTCAATAAAAAGTATGATAAGATATGTAAAGGTGGTAGTATGAAGATTGAAAAGTTGAATGCTGAACATTCTAATTATATAAAGGAACATCATCCAATTAGTCATCTTTGCGCAAAGGTGCTTAGTGCAGCTGATATGGAAGATAAGGAGATTCAAGAGCTTTTTAAGCATTCCCAAATTATCTGATCCATTTTCTGCGAAAGGCATGAAAGAAGTGGCAGATAGAATATATCAGGCAAAAAAAAAAGAGAAAGTTTTGGTTTGTGGTGATTATGACGCTGATGGTATTTGTTCTACGGCTATTTTGGTAGATGCTTTGCGTAAGTATGGTGTTACATGTGGCTTCTATATTCCAAATCGTTTTAAGGAAGGGTATGGTCTTCATGTGGACACTGTACATATGGCTTATGAAAAGGATATCGTCTATTGATTACTGTTGATAATGGAGTGAAGGCTTTTGATGCTTTGAAAGAAGCTAAAAGACTTGGAATTGAGGTAATTATAACTGATCATCACGCGATGGAAGAGGAGCTAGATTGTTTGTATTTGCTTCATCCTTTTCACATGGGAGATGCATTTTCCACTTTAAGCGGAGCAGGTGTAGCGTTAGAAATTTCAAGAGCTTTGCTTCCAGAAATAAAGGAACATGTAGTTTTAGCGTGTGTTGCAGCTATTGCGGATGTTATGGAGCTTAGAAAAGAAACGCGTGCTATTGTAAAACTTGGAATACAGTACTTAAAACAAGGAGTATGTAAACCAATACAAATGCTGGCAAAAGATCGATATCCTCAATGGGATGAAGTGTTGATTGCCTACCAGATCGTACCTAAACTTAATGTGATAGGTCGTTTAGCAGATATGGCAAATGCCAATAATGCGGTGCGTTACCTTTTTGTTAACGGATTATGAAGAAATACAAAAAGTATCCCATCAGATTACGGATTTGAATGAAAAGCGTAAAAAAATGAGCGATGCTATGGTAGAAACAGCGAAATCTCTTATTCATGATGAGTATCCATTCCAATTGCTGTTTCATGATTCTTTTCATGAAGGAATCGTTGGTTTGGTAGCAGGCAAACTTGCACAGGAAAGAAATCAGCCTGTCATGATTGCGGCAAAATCGGAGAATGGATTTAAAGGCAGTATTCGAAGTATGGGGTTGCTCGATTTAACAACATTCTTTGATGGATGCAAAGAAGAATTGAGCAGTTATGGAGGCCATAAATCTGCAGCAGGAATTGGTTTTTCTTTTGACAAAAACAAGAAGTACAAGATTATGTGAACAAAAAATGGAAGGTATCACATTTGAAAATGAGCTATGTTACAAAGTTATTCCTATATTGGAAAATGAAATAACGCAAAAAAGAAGTGGAAAGTTTATCTATGCTTGCTCCTTTTGGAAATGGATTTGAAGAGCCTTTATTTTGCTTGAAAATTTAAAAGTAACTTCTCCTAAAAGAATGGGAAATGGCAAACATTTAAAATGGGTATTGAATGATGCGATAGATATCGTCTATTTTAACTGTGAGAAAGAAGCTCAATATCTTTCATCAGCATCTTCTCTTTCTTTTTATTGCAAATTACGCATAAATTCTTTTATGGGAAGAAAAAAATTAATATTTTGTTGCGGAGGCTTTTTAACAGTGCAATTTTGTTTTTTTGATATAATAGATACATATTTACAGGAGGCTAATTTATGGATTATAAAAAATATATTGCTGATGTCGTAGATTTTCCTAAAGAAGGAATTTTGTTTCGTGATATCACACCGTTAATGGCAGAAGGAGAAGTATTTAAGTCTGCCTGCGATGAAATACTTGCTTTTGCGAAAAAGTAGGTGCTAACGTAATTGTTGGACCAGAGTCTAGAGGTTTTATTTTTGGATGTCCGGTTGCCTACAGCATGGGAATTGGTTTTATTCCAGTAAGAAAACCGAAAGCTTCCTAGAGAAACGGTTAGTATGAGCTATGATTTGGAATATGGAAGCAACGAGCTTCATATTCATAAAGGAGATATTAAAAAGGGCAGAAAGTTTTGATCATTGATGACTTGCTGGCTACTGGAGGAACTGTGAATGCCACTATCCAGATCGTTGAATCTATGGGGGCTGAAGTAGTTGGGTGTGCTTTTTGATTGAACTAGAAGATTTAAAAGGCAGAGAGCTTCTTAAAAATTATGAAGTTTTTTCCCTCATGTCTTATAAGTAATAAAAAAAAGGGGAATTTCCCTTTTTTCTTGAATGTAGGTGATAGTATGGTAAGTAAAAAAGTTGTTACATTTGATGAAATGATGCAGGAAGTAAAAAATATATTAAAAAAGATGAAAATATAGACTTGATTACTCGTGCATATCTTTTTGCGGAAAAAAATCATGATGGACAATACCGTAAAAGTGGAGAACCATATATTATTCACGCAATTCAAGTTGGTTATATCCTGTCTTCACTTCGTACAGGACCTAAAACTATAGCGGCAGGTCTTTTACATGATGTAGTAGAAGACTGTGATGTCTGTTTAGAGGATGTAAAAGAAAAATTTGGCGATGAAGTAGCTTCGCTTGTAGAGTCTGTGACAAAAAATCGGAGCTCTAAAATTCAAAGATGAGAAGGAATATCTCGCTAGTAACCATAGAAAAATATTCATAGCTATGGCAAAGGATGTTCGTGTCATTTGATTAAATTATCTGATCGTCTGCATAATATGCGAACATTGCAGTATATGAGGCCGGAAAAGCAAAAGAAAATAGCAAATGAGACATTAGAAGTATATGCGCCTATTGCGCATCGCTTAGGTATTAGTGATATTAAAATGAATTGGAAGATTTATGTTTTCAATATCTAAACAAGGAAAAATACTATGAAATTGCTCGTCTTGTTGAGGTAAGAAAAACAGAAAGAGATGAACAGGTACAGCATATGATCAAAGGAAATTAGTGAACTTCTTGATGAACAGCATATGAAGTATCGTATTTTTGGAAGAAGCAAGCACTTGTATAGCATCTATAAAAAAATGAAAACAAAAAAACAAGAGATTTGAAGAAATCTTGGACTTGCTTGCAATTCGTATTGTTACGGATACAGATACTGCCTGTTATGAGATTTTAGGATATATCCATGCTAAATATCGTCCAATACCGAGGCCGTTTTAAAGATTATATCGCAATGCCGAAAGTGAACATGTACCAATCTTTGCATACGACAATTGTGGCAGATAATGGAAATATATTTGAAGTGCAGATTCGAACGGAGGCAATGGATGAAATTGCAGAGCAGGGGATTGCTGCTCATTGGCGTTATAAAGAAAATAGCAATGGTGGAAAAGAGGTTCATCAAAAGAAATAGAAGAACAGCTGCATTGGTTTAAAGATTTCAGTGTGATGAGTGATGAAGTCAATGATGATGCAATGGAATATATGAATCTTCTACAAAAAAGATATTTTTGAAGCGAATGTTTATGTTATGACGCCGAAAGGAAAAGTCATTGCTCTTCCAAATGGATCTACACCGATTGATTTTGCTTATCGAATACATACAGAAGTAGGACATCACACAGTTGGTGCTACAATCAATGGAGTATTAGTTCCTTTAAATACCATCTTAAAACGGGTGATGTTGTTAGTATTCGTACAAACAAACAATCTCCAGGTCCAAGTGAGGACTGGATAAAAATTGTAAAAGTGCGCATGCCAGAAATAAAATTCGCTCTTTTTTCCAGAAACAGGAAAGTGAGCGACGCTCTTTGGATATAAAAAAGGAGAAGAAATCTTAGCAGAAGAATTAAAAAACGCAGGAATTTAGACGTTGTTTCTTACACAGATACGAAAAAATTAGAAAGTATTGCGAAAACATTAAGTTTTAGTAATGTAGATGATTTAATGTATGCGATTGGTGTTAAACAAATTTCACTGCCGGCTGTAATTGATCGTTTGGCTAAGCATAAGACGGCGGTTCCGCTAGATAATGAGGAACTCGCAAAAATGTTTAATCGTCAGGATCGTAAGAAGAAAGTGTCTTCCAGTGGTATTAAGGTTGCTGGTATTGACTCTATGAAAATATCTTTGGCTGCCTGCTGTTCTCCTGTTCCCCGGTGATGAAGTTGTTGGCTATATTTCTCAAGGACAGGGAGTAAAAGTGCATCGTAAAGATTGTCCGAACATTGCGAATGAAAAACAGCGTTTAATTGATGTAGAGTGGGATGAAAACATTGAGCAGAAAACATATGAAGTAAAACTTGTTGTTAGGTCAACCGATCGAAACTTCTTGTTAAGTGATATTGTGACAGTTGTTTCTCAATGCAAGGCGGGATTGCAGCATGTTGATTCTGGTGTTGAGGAAGATAAAATATCAGCTACTACAAAATTAACAGTAATTGTACAGGATGCAGAACATTTACAATCACTGATGGCGAATTTAAGGAAAATAAATAGCGTTAGAACTGTTGAACGTATCATCCAATAAATAATATAAAAAAAACAGAGTTTAGTGTTAGTGTTAACTCTGTTTTTTCTTCTTTAATTTTTGTTCATAATACAATGTATTCCATAGACGAAAATATTCTTGCATATACAAGGAAAAAGGACTTTTATGGTCTGCTGCATCCATATCAAAGTCATTAAAAAATTTTCTTACAAAAAAAGCACTTCTTCTTATGTGAAAATCACTTGTTATAACCAAGACTTTATGAAAATTCTGCTGTATGCATATTTGCTTGCATAATTTTAAATTTTCAAAAGTATTAGCGGCTTTGTTTTCAGTAATAATAACCTGTTCTTCTATGTTTTTAGAAAGTGCATATTTTTTCATGCATAAAGCTTCGTTGTGATTGTTATGTATACTTCCTCCACTTACAATAAGATAAAGTGCTTTCTTTTGGGTATAAAGTGAAATGGCCTTATCCATTCTTTCTCTTTGCATTACAGAAATTGAACCATCTGCCTTACAGGGACAGCCTAATACAATAATAACATCATAGAAGCTTGTGTCTTTGGGTTTTGAGGGAGCAGGGAATTGCTGGAACAGATAGATATTTAGCAAAATCAAAAGTAAAAAGTAAAACCAATATCATGGGATATAGATAGGGGCTGCATTTCTTTAGACAGCTCTTTTTTTTCTGTTTAAGCCATTTAAGGGATAAGCGTATGCATGACATGCACGCAATTCTATCTGTCTAAAAAGCTTGTGGAACCTGTTTAAAAACAGGAAGCAATTTGCACATCTTTTTTTTCTTAAAGAAGATAAGTGTTTCTTTCCTTTTTTCATTAAAGCCAAGGACACGTATATGGTTTAAGTTAGAAAGGTTGTCAATTTCCATTTTCGTTGTTTGCGTCATTAAATGAATTAAGGTACGCTGGATTCTGCTTTTTGTATATTTTTAGAAGTACAGCTATCTATAAAATCATCTAAAGTATCATATTGTACAGCTTTCTTTTATAAATAAATTTTCAATACCTTCATCCATTAAAAATATCGTAGATAAATAGGATGGTGAAAGTGTAGTTAACAGTGTTTGAATCAAAGGGTAATAAAGAGAAAAAGCATGCTGCTTATTAAGTTCATTAGCCATAACAGTGGCATGCGATATATCTTTATTGTTAAATACCTTTTTCGTATGGCAGTAGCACTTGCGATACTTTGAGCTAAGTCAGTATCATGGTATTGATTTGTACGTTTTATAGTATAGGGATGATATTTGTATTCTGCAATGCCTTTAGATAACTGATGCCTAAAATATCATTGCTTGATAAAGTGTCGAAAGTCATCGAGAAATTTTTTCGCCATAGAAAAATCCTTTGTTTTAGGCTGGAAAGCTTCTTTTGCGATTGTTTGCAGTTTTATGATGTCGTTTGTTTCACTTCCAAACACAATACAATTTACCCCTGCTAACTGTAAAGAACGAATAGCGCCTTTAGCAAAAGCCATCTGCACTTTGAAGAGCAAAAGGATAGGGAAGTTCTATTACGATATCAACGCCATTTTCTAAAGTGTATTTTGTACGCAGCCATTTGTCAGCAATAGCAGGTTCTCCTCTTTGAACAAAATTTCCGGACATAACGGCAATAAGGATATCGCATTTGCTGATTTCCCTTTGCTTTTTTTATATGATATAAGTGCCCGTTATGAAATGGATTGTATTCAGTAACAATACCGCATATTTTCATAGTTGACCTCCTTTTGAACAGTATACCATGTTTTTATCAAAAAAGGATATGAATACTAAGGAATGGAAAGGTTAATGGCAAAAGAAACAAAAAAAGAAATAAAAAAGTAAAAAAAACTTTCTTTCCTATGGATTTTATGTTTTAATAATATAGCCTAGTTATGGGAAACAGAAAAAGATTGACTTTCTCATCTGATTTCCTTATAATAAGATAGGTCAGACAACGAGGTGATTCTTTTGAAATGGTCAAGAGCACAATTATTACAGGCTGAAAACTGTACGATCTATTTTGATGAAACAATTGATTTTGGTCCTGAAATATTTGCGAAGATGAATCAAATCAGAGGATTGCAGGATGTTACGGTATCAGGAAATGTTCATTACGATACAGCCAGTGAACGCGTATTTGCAGATCTGGATATTGAAGGCGTGATGATAGTGCCGTGTTCTATAACCTTAGAGGATGTAGAATATGATTTCCACACGAAATCTTTAGAAGTGTTCTCTTTTGATAAAGTGGATGATGAAGATGTACACGAAGTAAAAGGTGATGTCGTAGAACTATTACCGGTAGTCTTTCAATTGATACTGATGGAAGTCCCTTTGAAGGTTGTCAAAAAGGGCTTGAAACAGTATCCTAAAGGTGACAGTTGGGAAGTTGTCAAAGAGGAAGACTATAAGAAGTCTGAAAAAGAAAGATATAGATCCTCGTTTAGCAAAGTTGAAAGAATTCAAAGTAGAAGATTAAGTAGGAGGTGCTAACATGGCTGTTCAGCAGAGACGTAATTCAAAAACTAGAAAAGCAAAACGTAGAACTCACTATAAATTAGCTGCGCCAACATTGGTAAAATGTCCAGCTTGCGGTGAATACAAGGTTCCACACAAAATGTGTGAATGTGGTGAGTACAACGGTAGAACAATCGTAGAAAATAGATTTTTTCAAAACAGTGATATTTCATCACTGTTTTTTGAAAAGCATTGAATTTTCTTTTTGTTACATGTTATATTATCTACAGATACTTCAATCGGAGTGGGTTATGCCCACTCCTTCATTTATGTAAAAGGAGAAGATTATGGATCAGTTAACAAAAATCAAAGAACTTGTTACACCTATTCTGCAAGAAGAAGATATTCTTCTTTATGATGTCAAATGGCATACAGAAGGTAAAAATCGTATTCTGCAGATTTCCATTATGAGAAAAGATGGCAGCATGGATATTGATACATGTGCAGAAATGTCTGAAAAAATCAGCGTAAAGCTAGATGAAGAAGATTTGATTGCAAGCGAGTATTTCCGGAAGTGTGTTCTCCAGGTGCAGAAGAGAATTGCGCAGTGATGAAGAAATTCAGCATGCTGTTGGAGAATATGTATATGTAAAATTAAAAATCCCAAAATGGATTAGATGAGGTTAAAGGGGATTTGACAGCGTATGAAAATGGTATTGTCTATATAAACTATATGGCAAAAGCTGTGAAGAAAAAGCAGAGATTGAAAAAGAAAATATTTCTTTGATCCGCTTATCAGTAAGAATATAGAAGAAAGGATTAGAAACATGAAGTTAAAAGATTTTATGGCCGCTATGCAGGCAATCGAAAGTGATCGTAAATTATCAAAAAGATGTTGTTGTGGAAGCGTTGCAGGAAGCGTTGGCAAAAGCTTTTCGTAAACATATTGAAATTCCAGATGCATTGGTACGTGTAGATGTAAATGATGCAAACGGAGATATTAAAGTATATCAGCAGCGTCGTATCGTTGAAAAAGTGGAAGATGACGAGCTTGAAATTTCTTTGGAAGATGCCAAGAAAGTGAAACCGGGATTTAGAACTTGATGGTGTTGTTGAAGAAGAAGTAGATATTACACAGCTTGGACGTGCAGCAGTTATTTTGGCAAAGAATGTTATGAAACAGAAAATTCGTGAAGCAGAAAAACTGGTTGTATATGAAGAATACTGTGATAAAGTAGAAGAAATGGTAATTGGTACAATTGAATCTGTTGAAGAAAAAATTCTGTATCGTAAATATTGGAAAACATTGGCGTTGATGCCGAAAAATCAGCAGATTCCAAATGAACATTATCATGAGGGAGAAAGAATTCGTGTTGTTATTACTGAAGTTAATAAAGAAACAAAAGGTGCGCAGGTATTAGTTTCTCGCGGAGATGCAACTTTAGTAAAACGTTTGTTTGAAAAAAAAAGAGGTTCCTGAAATTTATCATACTTCTTTTACAAAAAGCTTCATTACCAAACTGAGCATCTTTTTATATGAATAACTATTTTATTTTGCGTTCAAATACATATTCTGAATCTGAAGATAAATCAGACCTAAACGAATATCCGAGTCTGTCAAATTTCTGAATCTCCACCGGATTTTCAATATTATTTTCTGCTATGAATCTGACCATTTCACCACGAGCCATCTTG
>VOFH01003405.1_pt1 | contig 13597 bp, 23 predicted proteins | sample 5384091 | NCBI WGS metagenome assembly VOFH01 (sample SAMN12384727, study PRJNA508395) | human gut metagenome | isolation source: healthy gut G | host: Homo sapiens
GTATTCACAGGCGCAATCTTTTACGGTATAGCCGGTAAACCGGCCATAAATTCTTGTATTCGGCCCCCATAGCTTCAACGCTCCCTGTCGCGCTTCTTTTCTGCTGCCGGTTGCCGATCTCGCCGGGGCAAGATACAGCTTCCCGTCATGCTCGGCGGTGTGGGTGGGATAGCCCATGATTTTCAACGCTTTCTGCACCTGAAGCGCGTGTTCCGGCTTCGGCTGGCAGACGCCGATGTGCAGATACATTTGGAAATCGTCATACCAAGGCTGGTTTTCAAAAATTATCCGCACGGAAAAACGGGTCTTCCGTAATCTCCGCAAGCGGCTTGTTCAGAATGTCGTCCATGCAGCGCCCTCCTTTATAAGCCCATCATTTCGCGTACAATCCTGTCGGCCATTTTTACGCTGCCAACGAGGATTAACATATTAAAGACCAGTTCGCCCACATATGACCAAACCTGCGTCACCGCCGCCGCGTTGGGGTCAACTGCCGGTGGAGAAGCGGCGAACAGGGAAAAGATAATGCAGGCAAGCACGATAATCGCGCCCTCCAAGCAAACCGCCGCATAGGACCTGATAAAACTTTTGCCGACGTTCTGTGATGGTTCCCCCCGCAAAAGCGGAGAGAGGGACAGGGGCGATAGCGGTATCAAAAAGTAGGGTAAGCGCCCAGCGCCTTGCCGCATTACCTGCGGTAGGTTTCCAAACGCTCCCCTCCAAACCGGACTTACACCTCTCGATGTATCCGGCTCTCCAGGTGTCAGTCTAACTTTCCATTGTGCATTTTTTACATGGCAGGGTGGCACAGCGCCATTGTCTTGCGTTTACGCGCAATCATTTGGCGTTCCCATTCTGCCTTACCACTTAAATCTTTCAGTTTTCGGACATGATGGATTTCAATATCCTCTGTTTCGGCTCCGCAGAACTCGCATACATGGACTTGCAACCGGTCTGTCAGCCGGGTATAGCGGCGGTTCTCGTTCGTTCTGCCGATGATATCAGGGTTTTCCGTTGCGATGACTTTGTCGTTCCGGCGCACTCCCTGATTGTAAAACACCACGGATTTTGTCCCGTTTTTCGTTGGATACGATACGGTAAAATCCCCGTTGTGGTAGTATTTGCGAATAATTTTCCGCATGCTCGTCCGATATTTTCCGGCGAAGGTCTTGTACATGCTGAACTTCATCACATAGAGGAAGGAGTTCAACACCGTTGCATTGTTTGCCAGCCGATAATAATTGTACATGCCCCGTACTTCTGCATTGTACTGGTTCAGAATCTCAATATCATCAGGCGTATCAGCCCCGGACGCCGTACCGGTTCCCATACCTCTTTGTTCCCATGGGTTTTGTCATAGCTGATTTTCAGCGCGCCATAGGAAGAGAAGGCGGTTCAGCCATTTCTCTTTGGGCACATACAGCTTGACTTTTCCTACATAGGTTCGGCGTGTAAAACCGGTCTTTGTCCGGGTACTGTTTTGTTCCCGGCTGACTGTAATCAGATATCCGAGGAAGTGGGCAAAGTCACTTCCGTGGGTAATGAGCGTTTTTCCAGGGGACATCTCCAAGTGAAGATGTTCCTTGATGAACGCTCCCACGTCGGATTTGACTTGCCTTGCGTCCTCTTTACTTCCAATCACACCAATCAGAAAGTCATCAGCGTAGCGGACATATACAATCCGCTTGTATTCCGTATCCATTGGATCGCTGTAGGGGATAGAGCGCAGTTGGCTATTGAGTTCCTGTATCTGCGCCATGACCTCCCGGCGTTTTTTCCTCGCTGATTTTTGCTCCATTGCGTTTTAGCCATGCCTGTTTTCCGCGCCGGACACCTAACGGCTTTTTGTAAGCCGGGTTGATTTTCCGTCTTGTACCGTGGTTAAAGGATTTTGCATATTCCGCCATAAATACGTCCAGTTCATTGAGATAGATATTCGCCAGAATTGGGCTAATCAGTGACCCTTGCGGGGTGCCGGAATAGGTGTTGTGATACACCCAATTTTCCATATACCCCGCTTTCAGGAATTTCAAATCAGGCCGATGAAATGCTCATCCGCAATACGCCTGCGCAATATCTGCACCAGCACATGATGGTCAACGTTGTCAAAACATCCCTTGATGTCACCCTCGACAAACCATTTGACCCCCGTGTAGTTCCGCTTGATATATTGCAGGGCCGTATGACAGCTCCGCTTTGGGCGAAATCCATGGGAAGTAGCACAGAAGGTAGGTTCGTAGATACTTTCCAGTATCATGCGCACCACCTCTTGTACCAGTTTGTCATCAAAGGACGGAATACCAAGCGGGCGTGTTTTACCGTTTGCTTTCGGGATATACGTTCTTCTGGCCGGGTTAGGCTGATAGCTGAAATCCTTCAGTTTCTGAATGAGGGCTTCAATTCGCTTCATACTCATGCCATCGATTGTTTTCCCATCGCTTCCGGCTGTCATGTTGCCGGGTTTTGCTTGGATACGCTCATACGCCAGCAGAAAAAATGCAGGATTGTACAAGTTTCGATAGAGCCTTTGATAGTGGTAATCTTTGCTTGCTGCTTTTGATGTCAGACTTTCCAAAACGTTCTTTGGATTTCTCATAATGCCTCACGCACCTTTCCATTGATAGTTTGTTGATATCCTGCCGCCCTTCTCCATGTGCAAGGCTTTCCCTTGCTCGGGCTACTACGGCGGCTCCGTTGCCATACCGGATTTTCAGGCTCTGAAAGCCATAGCCTATAGGGGTGTTCGGGTTAGGCAATCCCCGGTTAGGCAGTTTGGGACAGCGTATTGTGATGTCGGAGTGGGTTTTCGTCCGTTTTCCGCTTATTGCGGCTGGCTGTCGTGGGTATTTCGCCATCGGCGTGTACCTGTCACCGATTGCCACGGCATGCGGCGAATACAACTATCCTGCGCCGCCGGCTCAAGTATGCCGCCTTGACTACCCTTCAAGCAATCCAGCTTTATTCCTCATTCACAACGTTTCACCTTGCCGTTCAGTAGTGGTTCGATAGTTTCCCAACTTACGACGTTACCGATATGCTACACTCCCCATTGGGTTTCCCCGCCGGATAAATCGGTTGGTGATAGGATAATTTGCACCTCCCTTCGGAATACCTTTTCCTACTGCCGCGCTACTGGCAGAATCCCAAATTGCCCGCGAGCTGCTTTGGCTTACGCCGCAGTCCTTCCGGGGCACGATATAATTTGAAAAAACGCCCATACACGGTCATAATCATGATAAAAGACAAAACCGTGATGAATAAGCCTCCGATTAGCGTCACCGCCCACAGGGGGATGGATTCAAAGAAGCCGCAGCTTTCGATGGCGTCAATGATTTCCTGCGGCAAGACGGTTTGCTGCGCCGAGCCAAAGCCCGCGGCATTCATAATTGTGGAAACAAGCCCCTGCACAATCTGAAACAGCGCCATCATTAGCTGCAAGCCATAGGTGACAACGCCCTTAGCAAGCGCGAAGCGGATAAACAGCTTCAGAGCGTGCTCCGGCTTTTTCACTTCGGCAAAGCTCCCGCACGTTTTTACAACGCCTACGACAAAAAAACAGCACCAGCAGGGCAAGCCCGATAGCCTGCACCGCACCGTGAATATTGACAATTACATTCCAAATCGTGCCGCCTTTGAACTGCTGCGGGGATTGGGTAATAAGCTGCCAGATTTCCGCTAATTTTTCATTCCATGTGTTGAGGGCGTTTTCCAAGTTTTGTACGACCCAGTTATCGGACACCTGCATCACCTCCCGATGAAACTACATAATCAGATAAGCAGATGTCACTATCGACCTCATTGCCCCATACATCCCAACCACCTGTCTTTTCTCTGGCAAATAATTCAATACGCGGCAAGTCACCAATCAGTTCTATGATTTTTTCCGCGTTTCATCAGGTTTTTGCTATGCTTCTGTAAAGGGCTGATGATAAGCTGATGAACTCGTTTGGATTTTCGCTTTGGATGGCCTTTCGTACCCAAGAGGCAGATTTCAGCATTTCCCCTTGTCCAGAATCCCAAGCCAAAGAACCAGCCATGTCCGCTTTTGTTTTGCTTCAGCCAAACAAAAGCGGTACTTTTATACCGAAATCCCCAGGCCCGTATAAGCTGTAAAGCGTTTGGCAACATAGGAAAAGTTGTCCATAGAAAAAGAACCGCGTCTTTTTCTGTAAGATTGGTAACCGGCAATTTGCAAAAGTTCTTTCAAAGCCATCGTGGGATATATCTTGGAAGCAGCACCTTCCACACCTTTTTGCTCGTATTGCCACGGGGATCAGCATAAATAATGTTGTATTTTTTCATCACTTTCCTCCTTTCGGGCAGAATCAGGGGCGGGAACCGCAGCCAGCCCGCCCCAAACTGCCAAATCGAATCAGCCCGTGATAAAGGGTCAAAAAATCTCTTTGCAAACGTAATGATGACGCCGCCGGCCAAGGTGAGAAACCGTTGGCGCGCTGGCTCGGGTCATGGTTTTCAGCGAAAGGCCAATCTGCACGATACCAAAGCCGAGCAGGATAAGGCCGATGGCTCGGATCAGTCCGAAAATAAAAATCGGAAAGGTTGTTGATCACCGTAAGGGGGTCGCTGGCGGCAAAAAGCGGTGGTGGTAAAGCAGCAGGCCATCAGCACTACCCGCCGCATAAGACAGCAAAAGCGCGTTTGCTTTTTTCTGCCCATCGGCAGTCTGCGGGTTTCCTTTGTCGTTCTTCTTATTCCAAAGTTTCATGTTGCTCGTCCTCCTTTTTAATGTGAAAAATTTCTCCATGTCCTCGTCGGACAGAGGATTGCAAGGTCGGTTGTTGAAAATGGTTCCTGTGAATCCTGCGGGAGATGTTTCTTCTGCTACGGAAATGGTGGCGACCGCATTTTCGGTTCCTCCGTGTGATAGGGCTTTCGCTTTTCCGTCCGTGGTATATTTCACATACGGGTGCTTTAGCAGGTCGTATTTTCTCGTCAATCAACGGGCGTTCGCCACGAATAAAAAGAAGCAGCGTAGCGGTTGTCCAGCATACGGACTCATCGGGCGTCATCAGCTCACGGCCTGTCAGTTGGTTGTTGGTGGAGTAGCTTCCGGAATGTCCGGTGCTTTTGCCGTAGGTGTCCAGCCAGAGGGTGGACTTCCCGAGGTAGTTCTCGGAGATGAGCTTGTGGGTGGAGGATTCATTGCCGCCCAGATACAGAAACTCGTCGCAGTTGCCGATAATGGATTCCCATTGCTTCTCGTACAACGCCTTGAACTGGGCGATGTTCTGGATGATGATGGACACCGAGATATTCCGGGAGCGCATGGTGGCCAGCAGCTTGTCGAAATCATCGGGCAGACTCACGTTGGCAAACTCATCCATCAAAAAATGCACCGGTGTGGGCAAGCTCCCGCCGTGTACCCGGTCGGCAGCTGTAAAAACAGCTCCTGGAAAGTGCTGGCATACAAACAGGCTTACCAGGAAGTTAAAGCTGGCGTCGTTGTCCGGGATGAGGGCAAAGAGTGCCACTCTTTTCTCGCCCAGGCTGGCCAGGTCCAGTTCATCCGTAGCGGTAAGAGCCGCCACCGAAGAAAGGTTGAACTTTTCCAGGCGGGACGCCAAGGTGATTTGGATGGATTTCAGCGTTTTGGCAGAGCCGGAACGGTAATCCTTGTAATACTTCACGGCGATGTGGTCGGGGGAGCGCATTTCCAGCCGGTCAAACAGCTCGTCCAGGGGGGATTGATAGCTGTCGTCATCCTCCCGCACTTCCCCGGCTCGGAGCATCTCCATAATCATGGGGAAATTTTTCTCATCCTCCGGCGCTTCATACCGGAGATAGAACACCAGCGCCATGAGGAGCATACTGGCCGCAGTATCCCAGAAGGGGTCGTTTCTCTGGCTCCCTTTGGGGGTGGTGGCTTTGAATAGGTTTGTTACCATCTTCTGCACATCATTGTCGGACTTGAGATAGGCGAATGGATTGTAACAGTGGCTTTTCTCCATGTTCAGAAGGTCCACCACCTTGATCTCATACCCCTGCCGTTTTAGCAGGCCGCCGCAGTCCCGCAGCAGCTCGCCTTTACAGTCCAGAATAAGAAAGAGGTATTGGCTTGGCAGATGTTCACTTTGGCATAGAAGCGGCTCTTTCCCGCGCCGCTGCCGCCGCAGACCAGGGTGTTTAACGTCCTGCGGTGCTTTTTCCCGTCCAGCCCCATGCGGACATGCTGGGTGAAAATGCGGTTTTTGAACGGGTCCTTGTCCCGGTATTTCTTATTCACGGCCCGCGGATCGCCCCATTTGGCGGAGCCGTGTTCCTCGCCTCGTCTGTAAGTGCGCCGGGAAGAGAGGTAAATGCCAATACCCAGCCCATAGGCGGCCAATAAAAATGAGGACAGCTTTTCCGCTGTCCTCACACCATACGATCTGAAAGGGATGGTTCATTGCCGCAGGCAGAGCCTCCAGGATTTCGGAAAGCCCCCCGGAAAGGGAGGGCGCAATCAGCAGGGCAAACCAGACCACCGGGACCAGCCCCAGGGCATAGAGCCAGGGCCGCCCGCCTTGTTATCATCCCGCCATCCCTTTGCTGGGGTTATTAGGCTTTGCGGGGAGAGGAGGAACGGCGGAGCGGTCGAGCTTTTGCCCGTCTGCGGGCGAAACGAGAGAGCGCAGCCCGCGACGACGAGGGGCGTCAATGGTTTTTAAGAGTACATCCTCCACCGGGCCGGGGTCACGCTGTTCCTCCAGCATGTCGTTGCGCAGCTCATTGAGCGCACGGATCATAATGCCGTGCTCATAGCTGTCCAGCGTGAGTACGACTTTATCCTGTCTTTCCATCACTCAAACCTCCTTTACCGTTCCGGTTCCTTCTGCTTGGTGGCGCGGGTGAGGCCCATCGCTCTGGCCATGCGGCCATTGAGTTCCTTAAAAGTGTCGCGCATATCCGTAAGGGCCGCCGGAACCACCTCTTTGGGGTCTTGCCCCTGGAAACACCGTCAGACGGCCAATGTCATAGCCTTTGGCCTCAATGCCGTATCGCTTGCAGAGCATATAGCTGACCGCGTAGGCTTTGTAGCCGTCCGCATCTCTGGAATACCCTTCGGTTTCTGGCAAGCTGCACATTGGCCATCTCCAGGGAAACGCAGCGGAAGATGTCCGGCGCGTCCATTCCCTTCTTCACCAGGATGGCGTTCTGTTCGTCAGGCATACAAAGCACCCTGTCCCTGGGGAAGTTCGTCCGTCGCATGGATGGGCGCTGGGGAACTGGCGATCAGTGCCCTTTAGGAGCAGGCGTTCATCGTAAAACGACCTGGGGCTGGTACTGTCCCTGTGCCGAAGTCTGGGAAATGTCATAGACCTCTTTGCCATAGAAGTTCTGGCCGATGGAGCCGTCATCCCTCCGGTACGCCTTGCCCGGCTCCAGAATGATAATGGGAAGCCTCTTTTCTTCCTCCAGAATCTCAATGCCCTGGGCAGCCCATTCCTTATAGCCGCCCACGCTGCTGGGCGTCGGGGCACTGTGCGCCGATAAGAATGGCGTTACGGGCAGAATGGATCGGCAAAGCGCCCGTGGGTGTCGAGATAGCCCTTGCGTCGCCCTTGCCCTCTGAAAATTCATGGAAAATCCTATCCAGGGTGGCGTAGGCTTCCTTGCGCTGCTTCTCCTCGCGGAGCTGCCACCACTTCCGCTTCGGCTTTCCTTTTCTGGGATTCTGGCTGCGCCGGGGTTCCTTTTCGGCTGCTGTTCAAACAGATCGTCAAAGTTGTTCATAAGCGTTTACCTCTCTTTCGATTTGGGTTCCTTTTTGGGCTTTGGCTGTTGGTGCCGGGTGGTTTTCTGCGCCGCCTTCTTCTGGGGCGCTGCCGGTTCCTCGTGCCGGGCGGCTTCCGCCTCCTTCTTCCGCTGGGCCTGGATGTCCCGAAGCTCCTGCCGGACAGAAGGCTTTTCGGCCCCATCAGAAGTACCCCTTGCGGAGTTGCTGCTGCTCTCTGAGGTAGGCTCGGACGGAGGGGATTTTTCCGCCGCTCCCGTAAAAGGGGCGTTTTTCTCCGCCGCCGGGTTTTCCGGCTGCGCCTTTTCCTTTTGGGCGGGTTTCTCCATCAGCTCATCCAGAAGTTGGTCGTCCTCGCTCTTTTCCGGCATGGCCTGCTCCGGCGCTGGCGGGTTCGCTGCCGCGCTGCTCGCGGGATTTCTCAATGTCCTCCTTGATCGAAGCCGTATCCACCACGGTGAGCTTGAACTTCTCCACGATCCGGTTGGCCCTGGCAGCGTCATCCTGGAACACCAGGATGTCGATGGTGTCATCGCCTTTCTTCACCGGGATGGGTGCGTAGAGAATCCCGTACCCCTTGGCTTGCTTGGCAAACTCCGGGCAGTCTTCTTTCTTGATGGTGTAGATCTTCATAGGGCGCTTTTCCCGCAGCATGGCTTCAATACGGGCCTTGCCCTTGGTCTTTTTCTGATCTTTCAAGACCGTGTAAAGGGCGGCGGCCAGATTTTTGCGGCAGCGCCTGTGATCTTGAGGGCCAATTCCGCGCCCTCCAGGCTCATGCGTACAACCTGCTCCGCCGCGTCGCCTGAGTTATACATAAAAAATCATCTCCTTTCCGTCCGGCCCTTTGCTTGGGCCTTATCCGTTTTCCCGGCCTGCTGTTCCTCGCGGGCTGCCCGTATCTTCTCTTTGAGGGAGAGGGAACGCGCCGCGATGTCCTCGCACAGTTTTACCTCCCGGCGCAGGTCTTTCAGCCGCCCGGAGAGGGCCGCAATCTCCGCCCGGATCTGTTCCTGCCGGGCGGGGTCGGCCAGCACTGCCTTGGTGCGAAGTTTCCGGTACAGGCTTTTTCGCTGTTCCGTTAGGCCGGCAAGCTGAGATTTCACATCGGCTCCATAGGCGTTAAGCTGCTCCAGGGTGTCAATGCAGTGACGGGATAAAAGCCGTGCCTCGTCCGTCAATTCCTGTGCCCGGATCAAGTCATTCCGCAGCGCGTGGGGCACATGGCCCCCCTGCCGGTTCTGCTTTTGGGGGAATACCCCCTAAAAGGTAACAGTAGTGGAAGTAGAGGGCGCGAAACCCCGTCACCTTCCTGGCCTGCTTCAAATCCCCGTGGAGCCTGCACCGCATCGGCTCCGGCCTGTGTTCCCTCTGGGGGCGGCGCTGGGCCAGAATCCGCCTGCGGATGTTCTCCAGGGAATACGCTTCGCCCAGGTTGCGCATGAGCTTTCTTCCGCTATCCCTGCCGGGGCTCGCACCGTGATGTCTTTCCCCACCTTGATGTCGTAGCCCATCTGCCGCAGATGATAAAAAAACTGCCGTTCCGTCATAGACTGGCGGATGGCAGTATCCACATCGGCTTTGATGAGGGAAGAGGTAAGTGGGGCGGCCCTCCTGCTCGGCCCGCCACTCCCCGTAGTGCTTAGATTTTCCACGCTGTGGGTTTTCAATTACAGACAGCCCATACTCCCGGCACAGCCGGTCGGATTCCCTCTGCATGTCGAAGTAATCCTTTTCGGTGCGGTGGTACTTGATCCCGTCAATGAACGAAACCGTGTTCACCACAAAGTGGTTGTGCAGGTGATTGGACCTATCCAGGTGGGTAGCCACCAGCACCTGGTATTTCTCACCCCACAGCCTTTGCCAGAGCAAGGCCGATCTCATGGGCCAGTTCGGGGGTGGCCTCGCCGGGGGCAAAGCTCTGATAGCCGTGATAAGCAACAGTCCCGTCCTCCTTTCCAAACCGCTTTTTTACGGCTATCATCTCATCACGGGCAGTAGAGGGGCTGCAATTCACCCCGGACACAAACCGCTGCATGACAGGCACATCCTCATCGTCCACCACCGCTTTTCTCCGTTTTCTTCTGCTGGATGGCATACTCGATCACATCGGAAAGGCCCTGGGCCTCCTTTGCTGTCCATGTCTGATTTTCAAAGCTAAAAGGCGGGGTTTTCCGTCTTGTTCGGGTTTTCGATATAGATGAGAACCTTGCCCAACCAACCGTTTACCCGCCAGATGGATGTCGTCGCCATCGCCGTGTGGAACATCCTCCATGGGCTTTGGCAAAATCACCGCCCTGGTGATATCGCGGACGACTTTTCAAATTCGCGTGTTTCTTCGTCGTAGCGCGCGCGTCGATCACATTCAGCACATGGGCTTTCTGGGCGATCTGGTTTAAGTTGTTCCCAATGCCGTGCAGCTCCCGCATAAAATCAAAATATTCGGGCGGGGGCGCGTCCTGCGGACGACCCCATTGATAAGATGGCGCAGATACGCCTCGCGGGAAATCCGGCTTTTTTGACTTTCTTGTTTAAGGCTTCGGCTTCCTTGCGGTTAAGCCGCACCTTGATTTCAATATTCCTGTGATTCATGGCGCTCCTCCTTTCGGACGCGGTTGATTTGGACAAGGCACATCACGGTGATTCCAAGCAGCCCGCCGAGCAGGAGGCCGATGAGGAAAAACAGCAGTTCGTGCATACAAAATCCATCCTTTCATGCGGGGTTTCAGGGGTGCTCCCCCTGACAAGCTGTCCTTTGTCCCCAAAGGACGATGCTTGCTGGTAATATCCATTCCATTCCCCTGCGGGGAATACCGGCAAAAAACATAGTCCAAATGCAGCGCGTCGCAAATTTTATCCTCAATCGAGGAAAATCTACCGCGTTAAAATCCCCGGACAGCTTGGGGTAGCTGCCGGATACCGGAATGCGGAACGTGGCGCTTTCGGAATAGTTGTCGTTCCCCTCAACGGTCATTGTGCAGCAAAAGGTAACAGCAAAGGGACATATCTTCCAGCAGCCATAATTCATAGCTTTGCGTTATGGTGCTCAATGCGGCGATCCGCTGTCAAGGGACGTATCCAGCAGATACCCGTTTTGTCCCAAACAGGCGGTTGCGGCGGCGATCCGGGGAAAATGCAGTCGCTCCCTTCCAGTTCCAAAGCGCACACAGGCTCAAACTCCCAATGCAGCAGCGGTTCAAACTCCTCAAAGCTGCCGATATTGTCCATTTCCTCCTCGATTTCCTCATACTCGTACCCGTTGTCAAAGCACAGGCTTTCCAGCGTTTCACATAATTTGTCCATATCGGGAGAGAGATGGGAATACTTCATCGGTTTATCCGGCTTCTGCACAGCGCCGGATTCTGCCGGCGATCCTGCGGTATTGACCGTAATTCGTTCTATTTCCTCCTCCCTGAAGTCCATCAGCACAAGACCGGCGACCATATCGCCAATCTGCGCCATAGCCTTCTCGTAGGAATCCGCATAAATCGGGATGTGCTTTTTCGACAGGGTTAAGGTTACGTCATATTTTTGCATAAATCATTCCTCCAGTCTGATGGCAGGCGACAGGAATCCCGCCTTATCGTTCCATATCCCGGCTGCGGGTGCGCCGCCTTGCCTTGAAATCCACGCCGGTAAAATTGTCCGCGTCAAGGATATATTCCTGATTGCGCCAGTTGTCGGAAACCATCTGTTCGGCTTCCAGTTGGCTTTCAGCCTCCACGGTAACGGTCATTTTCAGCGTTTCGGTAATGGTAACGTCGTATTCTTTTTCATCGTTCTTTCGTCCTTCCCTTGGGCTTTTGAATGGAAATCCCCAGCCGGTTGCAAAGATAGTCGTTGACATCTTTGCCCCACGGCGGGGGGCGGTTTTTCACCTCATACTCCTTTGGCAAAATAGTTTGAATTGCCTTTGCCGCCAGCCTGCCGGGGCCATCGTTGTCGAGGTGGAGGGCAACGGTTTTGATATGCGGATAGTCCTCCAAATACCGGGTAAGGGCTGCTGGCAACTTGCTTTCCTCAATCACTTTTTGGGCTGGTATACACCGGCTAAAGAGAGAAGATTAAGCTGCCGCCAGTCGCCGCCCTCCAGCTTTTGGTACAAAGTAGCGTAGGAGAGCAGATCAATCGCGGATTCAAACAGGTGTACCGTGCTGTTTTTGGGATTTACCGGCAGGGCAAAGGAATAGTGCTTGTCGCTGCCATTCACGTCGCCGTGAAAACGGGAATCATAAATCCCGCGCTGGCAGGCAAACCGCGCTTTGCCCTGCTTGTCGAAGCCTACGAAAACCACATTATGATAGGGATTGCTCTCCTACAGCCGCCCGGTGGAAATGCAGAAGGAAATGAGTTCCCATGAAATGCCGCGTTTTTCCAGATAGGATGCTGCATATTCCGCATAGCGGTATTTCTCCGGCAGCAGCAGCGTCTTGGGCTTTTCCTTGACTTCGCTGGAAGCAACAACAGGCGGCTTTGCCGCCGCCTGTCCGTTACGATGCGTTCCATCGCTTCAAAGGAATGAGTACCCGTTCACTTTGATGAGATAATCCAGCGCCGATTTTCCGCCGATCCCCTGCGAAAACCAGCACCATTTCCCGTTGGAAATCCGTAAGCTGTCATGGGTTTTGGTGCAGTAAACATTGCCCCCGATACATGGACAAGCTCCTGCGGCTCATAGTTTTTGCAAATAAGTCAACAAGTCCAGCGGTTTTTTGGCTTCCGCCACCACATCAGGTTCATAAAAAGGCATAAAAAAGAACCCCCTTTCCATAGCCATAGAGTAGCCGCCCATACAGGGCAACCGGCTATGTAAAGGGGGATTTACGGAAGATATGTAAAAGCGGCGTGGGGTTCTCCACGCCGCCAAACGGATTATTCGTTTTTCAGAGCGCCGATCTTTTGCAGATAGGCAAATCCATCGGTATGTCCCCGAAAATAGATGTGTTCCCGTTCCATATTATCTGCCTTCATATACAGGCGGAAAAAAGGCTGTGAGTATTTCATGTTCCTCGCCGGTAAGGTTAACCGCACCTTTCCCTTCCAGCAGTTGCATAATAAAGGGATTTTGCTTTTTCATTTCTTCCATTTGTTGTTTCAAAGCCTTATAGGGAGGGCTGTTTTCCATAAATCCATAACAATGTCGCTATCAACCTCGCTGAACTGCTTGGAAATGCGTTCCGGCAAGGGGCATATAGTTGCTGTCCATTGAAGATCACCTCGTACATCAAGTTTTAATGATACTATACCCACTCTCCAAAGCAATATCAAATGTGCGATTTTTATTTGCATTTGGCCTGTAACCGTATAGTACGGATATAGATTATTATAATATACCGCACCCGTGGTTACAATAGGATGTGTAAATATTCTGGGAACAGGAGGTGCGGTATGGAACTGGATATAAGGCCATCGGGGAAACGGATTAAAATCGCCCGGATTAAAGCCGATCTGACGCAGGAGCGTCTGGCCGAACGCATAGGGATTTCTCCAACGCACCTGAGTAACATTGAAACCGGGACTACCCGTGTGAGTTTGAGTACCATTATCAGTATCGCCAACGCTTTATCCGTTACAGGCGATGATTTACTCTGTGATAATATTATAATGGCGAAAGCGCCATTTGAAAAGGATATAGCCGCTTTGCTGGAGGATTGCGACGAATATGAAATCCGCATTGTAAAGGATATGGTTTCCTCGTTAAAGATTCCCTGCGGCGGGATTCCAAGCTGCGCCAAGCGGTAAGCGGGAAAACAGAATAAGGGAACAGGCGGCAGGGCAAGTCTTTAAGGCTTGCCCCTGCTTTTCTCTGTCACCGTTCCAATCCCACAACCTTCCGTTCGGGCTGCTCGTCGCCCTCATCCA
>VOFH01002976.1_pt1 | contig 13593 bp, 18 predicted proteins | sample 5384091 | NCBI WGS metagenome assembly VOFH01 (sample SAMN12384727, study PRJNA508395) | human gut metagenome | isolation source: healthy gut G | host: Homo sapiens
ATTTGTTGATTCCTCCTTAACTAATACTACCGATTACATGTATGGTAAAATCTTCTTCATATTCTTAACATTTGTCTCATCTGTCATTGTTGCTTTTCTGAGATTTCTCTTTGTCTTTGTTGTTTTCTTAGTTAAGATATGTCTCTTGTAGGCTTTATTTCTTTTTAACTTTCCTGTTCCTGTAACTTTGAAACGTTTTGCAGCTGCTCTGCTTGTTTTCATTTTTGGCATTGTGTGTTCCTCCTTAAAATTGTTATCTCTTTTCTGCCAGCACCATACCGATGCTTCTTCCTTCAACCTTTGGTGCTTTCTCCACTACCGCTACATCTGAAAGATTCTCCGCTATATCATCAAGGATATGTTTGCTTGCATTCATATGAGCCATCTCACGTCCTCTGAATCTGAGTGTGATCTTTACCTTATTTCCTTTTGCAAGGAATTTCTTTGCAGCATTCATCTTGGTATTCAAGTCGTTAGCCTCAATGTTAGGTGAGAGACGAATCTCTTTCAATTCAACGGTCTTCTGCTTTTTCTTTGCATCCTTTTCCTTACGGGCCTGCTCATAACGATACTTACCATAATCAATCACCTTACATACAGGTGGCTTTGCATTTGGTGCTATCTTTACTAAATCAAGTCCTGCCTCGTCTGCAATCTTTTGAGCTTCTCTTGAAGAAACAATTCCTAACTGCTCTCCATCCGCTCCAATCAGTCGAACTTCTCTGTCTCTGATCTGTTCATTAATCATTAATTCGCTAATGGTCTTGTACCTCCATAAAAAATAGTGGATAGGCAGACTATCCACTATACAATCTTCAACACAAATGTTTGAAAAGTAGATCCTGCAGATACCTGGCTGGATGCATCTTCAATAGAACGTAATGTAACGATCATCTGATTCTTCATATCACGCATAGCGAGAAGCAGCTTCTCAAATTCACCCTGATATACTTCCGGACAGTCTGTTCTGATATCAAGTTACCACTTGCCATATCTGCAAGATGTTTGCCACAGTCAGCAATAACAAGCTTTAATGTTTCTTTCATCTCATTTGCTGTATTGATCATATCTGCAACCTCATCCTGGGTATCTACTACCGGGAACGGATCGGTAAGGTTACCTTTGCAAATGTTGTAAATCTGTCCTCAACTCACCAAGTGGTACTGCGATACCCTTTGCAATGGAATTGCCCATTCTCATTGCCTGCATCATGGCAAATACAATCATTGCAACAATCACAATAAGGAAAATAATACTCATGGCAGAAAGCTTTGCCTCAAGTGAGTTTCCTTCGTTTACGTTTGCATCCAGCAAGCCCACTGTAAGGCTGTAAACCTGCTCATACAATGGATCTACGGTATCGTTCATCATTTGCTGGGCTTTGATGCTGTCTTCATTGTCCGTGGAAGCGCCGATCTCCATCGCTTGGGCTTCTGCATCCCAGTACTGCTGAACAAGTGTGTTCACCTGCTCATAGAGATCTTTCTCAGTGCCTGTCACACAGGTGTTCGCAACTATAGCCCAGTAATCATCAAACTTCTGTTTCTTTTCATCATGTATCTGTTTCATGGTTGCGATCATATCAGTATCATTGTAACCAATCACACCGCGCGCTGCCGATCTCGCATCTGCAAAAACGATCATTGCCTTTCCGATATCACCCTGCGAAAAACCATAATTAGTAAGTGCATGTTTATACTGCGTAGATATAATAAGCATCATAATTGCTCCAATAACACCTGCAATGGATGCAAGCAGTGCAACGACTGTGAAACATTTTTTCAGCCGTTCCTGAATTTTTAGATTCTTATACATAACCTTTTCCTCCTGTTTGTACGCTTTATTTACTATGTGTGTCAGGTATTGTCATCGATAAGCTGCTTTATCCCCTGCTGCTCGGACTGTGGCATCAGTTTTGACACCTCAAACATCACGATCAGCTGCTTATCATAGGATGCCACATCATTAAAAGCAGCTCTGATTGGCATTCATGATTGTCGGCATCGGAATCACCTGTTTTTCATTTACATCAATGATCTCACGGACACTCTCTACTTCAAGACCAATCTTCATGCCATTCATACTTGCCACAATAACATTTTTTATATCCTGTTTTTGGATATCCGAAATAGTCAGCAAGATTACATATCGGAACGATATCACCATGCAGATTCACGATTCCTTCGATATGCGCAGGTGCATTTGGAACACCTACCACACTCATTCTTGTTTCAATCGACTCGACATCATCCACTGGTATTCCAAACCGGACATTATTGAGCATAAACGTCAGTAATTGCATTCTCTCACCTTCTTTGCTGTATTTTTGCCTATAAAACCATCTTATGGTTATTGTACCATTTTAGTAAAATATGTAAACTATTTTTTTATACTTTTTAATTTTTTGACAAATATATTTCATTCATGCTACGATAACACCATCTGCTGACTGTTTTTACAGTCACTTATTAATAATATGAAAGGACTTACAGACTATGGATAATAGAATTGTTGACCTGCACGTACATTCCACGGAATCAGATGGCACCTTTACTCCCACTGAGGTTATCGCAGAAGCCAAAAAAGCTGGTCTTTCCGCTATCGCCCTGACTGACCATGATACCGCCACAGGTATAAGAAAAGCTATGGGCGCCGCAGCGAAGCCGGTATCGAGCTGATCCCGGGCATTGAGCTTTCCACTGCTTACACGTTTCCGGAAAAAAACAGGAAAAGGAAATCCACATCGTCGGTCTCTACATTAACCCGGATGACCCGGAACTCTTAAAAATGACTGCTGAATTCCGCGAATGCCGGGATAAACGCAATGAAAAATGAAAATAGTGTCCACGCTCTAACATTTTCTGTATTGCAGCCCGGTTCTTTTCAGAAATCGACTTATCATCACACAATAATGTATGATCCAGATCTGCAAATAAAATTTTATTATTCATAGCCATCCTCCCTCACACAATAACTGCTCTTTCCGTACTGCTATTTATTCTACAGGTTCTGCCGGGATAAACACTCTTCCCTGATATCCATGAGATGGTTTTGAAACATTTTCCATTGCCTCCCTGCAGAAAACATCCTGAGATGACAACGCAATCTTTCCGCGTCTGTCTACCTTCTCGTAATTGCCGTCAGCATGCAGCACATGTGCCTTTAAAGTGTCTGCCAGTTCCACATCCAGAATATGTCTGACACGTTTTTTCAGTTCATCATCTAATACCGGGAATAAAATCTCCACTCGTCTGTCTAAGTTACGCGGCATCCAGTCGGCACTTCCCATGTAAAGTTCTTCTTCTCCATCATTGAAGAAATAGAAGATCCGGCTGTGCTCTAAGAAATTTCCAACGATCGAACGGACTTCAATATTCTCGCTCACCCCTGGGATCCCGACTTTTAAGCAGCAGATTCCACGGACGATCAGCTGGATCTTAACACCTGCTGCAGACGCGTCATAAAGGGATTCAATGATTCCCGAATCACAGAGCGAATTCATTTTTGCAATGATCTTTGCAGGTTTTCCCTCTTTTGCATGCTTCGTCTCACGGCGGATCAGCTTTGTGAACTTCGTGCGAAGCCAGATCGGTGCAACCGCAAGTTCATTCCATGACAATGGTTCGGAGTAGCCGGACAACATATTGAATACGGCAGTTGCATCCTCTCCGATCGCACCGTCACAGGTAAAAATACCACAGTCTGTATATAACTTTGCTGTGGAGTCGTTGTAGTTACCGGTTCCAAGATGCACATAACGACGGATACCATCTTCCTCCCTCCGGACAACCAGCGCTATTTTGCTGTGGGTTTTCAGTCCAACCAGACCATAGATAACATGGCAGCCAGCCTGCTCTAATTTTTTTGCCCAGACAATGTTATTTTCCTCATCAAACCGGGCTTTCAATTCGACCAGAACCGTAACCTGCTTTCCGTTTTCAGCCGCCTGCGCTAATGAAGCAATAATTGGTGAATTGCCGCTGACACGGTAAAGCGTCTGTTTGATGGCAAGTACATCCGGATCCACAGATGCCTGACGTATAAAATCAACCACCGGATCAAACGTCTGGTATGGATGATGCAAAAGGATATCTCCTTTTCGGATCTCATCAAAAATATTTTCCCCGGTACGATCTCCGGCACGCGCTGTGGCGTGTAAGGCTCATTCCGCAGATCGTCACAGCCTTCTAATCCATACATTTTCATCAGGAATGTGAAATCAATTGGTCCGTTGATCTGGAAAATATCCTGTTCTGCCACTTTTAATTCATCTTTTAAGAAGTTTAACAGCTTTTTGTCAATGCCATCCTCCACTTCCAGACGGGTCACCTCTCCCCACTGACGCATTTTTAACTGTTTCTGAATCTCTTTTAACAGGTCAGCCGCCTCATCTTCATCGATCGACAGGTCGGCATTCCGCATGACACGGTAAGGATATGCACAGAGTACATCATAGTTTAAAAGCAATTTATCAATATTCCGCTCAATGACCTGCTCCAATAAAATGAAGGTCTTTTCATTTCCATCTTCCGAAGGGATATGTACCAGGCGTGGCAACACGCTTGGAACCTGAACGGTTGCAAATTCAATTTCCTCTTTTTCTGCTTTTCCTTTTTTCTTGGAAAGAAGTGCTGCAATGTTCAATGTCTTGTTCCGAATCAGTGGAAATGGTCTTGAGGCATCCACCGCCATCGGGGTGAGTACCGGATATACATTGTCTTCAAAATAGCGGTCCACAAATGCAGCCTGCGCCTCACTCAGATCTTCGAATGCATCCATCACAACGATCCCATGCTGGTGCATAAGCGGCACAAGAGAACGGTTATAGGTATTGTACTGAAGTGTGACAAGCTCTCTCGTGCGCTCATTGATCTTCTCTAACTGTTCCGATGCCGTCATTCCGGCAATGTCTTTTTTCTTATAATTGGCGTGTACCATATCCTTCAGGGATGCGACACGCACCATGAAAAATTCGTCCAGATTTGACGAAGTGATACTGACAAACTTTAATCGTTCCAGAAGCGGAATGGATTTATCTCTCGCCTCGTTTAATACGCGGTGGTTAAATTTCAGCCAGCTCAATTCCCTGTTTTCATAATATTCCGGTTTTTTAAAATCCTGTTCTTTCTCCATAAGATAAACCTAGCCTTTCCATTGGTTGTCTGTCAGCCGTAGACTCTCTTTTCTTTGATCACCGGCTTTATGCTGAATATATTTTCAAAATATGACGTTTTGGCATCAAACAGTGCTTTTTCCAAAGCAATATCATCCATTGTCTCAATTGTGATCACAAGCTCTCTTCCCTTGACCGCCGCCTTCACATTCTTAAACTTCTGCTTGTGGCTCCGGTCCATTGCATTGGATACACGAAGGATTGCAGAAAGTTTTGCAACGGACAGATAACTGTCATGATCCAGTTTATCTGCGAGATCTTCATAGTCAGGAAGCGGCCATGTATTATATAATACTGTGTTTGCAACAATCTCACGCTCTTTGTGTGTCAGTCCGATGATCTCGGAAGCCATAATAATATCATAGGAGCAGGACGGACCGTTGGCAAAACTGATATATTTTCCGCAGTCATGTAAAATGGCAGCCACCTGTAAAAGCAGCCGTTCTCTTCTGCCAAGTCCATGTACTTTTTTCATCGTATCAAAAATAAGGGTTGCCATCTGCGTCAGTGCATCAATATGTGGGGTGTAACTCATGTAACGCTCGGAAAGATTTCTTGCGGCAGATAAGACATCCGCCTCGAAATCATGTTCCACCCGGATCATATTATTCTTCTGTGCATAGTGGAATGCGATACCATCGCTGACATTTGTTCCCGGTGCCCAGAGACTCTCTGCGCCGATGCTCTCCGCCATGCATTTAAAGATCATCATATATGGAATGACAAGCGCATCACTCTCATTCGAAAGGTTCAATTCCTCTGAGATTTCCTCTAATGTCTTCTCATCCAGCTTTCTGATGTACTTTAAGAACTTTGCTGCCTCTATGGTATTATCTTCCTTGTTTTTTTCTACTTTTCTGCTGATCTCTGATATATAATCACCGATGATGATCAGGTATTTGATCTTCGTCTCCTGAAGATACATAGCTTTAAAAACTTCAAGTTCCTTGTCAACAAGTTCTTCTACCTGAAGTTCATACTGTGCCAGATTATTACTTTTTCTTGCAAGCTGCTCCCGCATACGCATGGTGCCGAGTGCCAGATGCTGTGTTGTGACTACTTTTCCCTTTGAGAATACCGTGATCTGCATACCGCCGCCTCCGGCATCCACAACTGCTGCACCTTTCTGGATCATACGCTCAAAATCTTCCCGCATGGCAACCGATTTATAACTGATAAAGCGATGCTCAGAGTTACTTAAAACTTTTACGAGAAGTCCTGTCCGGATGCGGATCTGGTCTAAGATAAAAGTTCATTTTCAGCGTTTCTCAAGGCTGCGGCAGCATACGCTTCGTAACTGTCCACCCGGTAGCCGTCCATGATCTTTTTGTACTCGGCAAGCGTATCACACAGCGCCTCCACAAGTTCATATCCAATACTTCCCTTGGAATATGCATCTCTTCCGAGCTCGATCCTGCTCCGGATATAATCAATGTCACGGATTTTCTTCTTTCCTGAAATCTCAAATATTTTAATACTTACTTCATAAGAACCGATATAAATTGCTGCGAATGTATGAATCACCAGATGTCTGCCTCCTCATTTCTTTTGTATATCTCTATTATACCAATTTTTTATTCTTTTCCAAGTAAATAGTTGATAAATTGCTGCGCTGTCCTGCCGGATAATCCGCCGTGGGAAAGCTCCCATTTATTGGCCTCAGCAAGCAAAGTGTCCTCATCCATGGAAACCTGATATTTTTCTGCAAGTACTTTGACAATATTCTGGAATTCCTTCTTATTCGGTGCGCCAAAGTAGATGGAAACACCAAATCTTGCATACAGGGATAATTTTTCCTGTACAGTATCGGAAGTATGCATATCCTCACGCACTTCCTCTTTATCCGAAAATGTTTCACGGATCAGGTGGCGTCTGTTGGAGGTTGCATAGATCAGTACGTTGTCCGGTTTTTTCTCAAGACCGCCCTCGATCACTGCCTTCAGATATTTATATTCGATCTCAAACTCTTCAAAAGAGAGATCGTCCATGTAAATAATGAACTTGTAATTGCGGTTTTTGATCTGTGCGATGACATCATTCAGATCACAGAACTGGTGCTTGTACACTTCGATCAGACGTAAGCCTCTGTCATAGTACTGGTTTGCAATGGCTTTGATACTGGTGGATTTTCCGGTTCCGGCATCCCCATATAACAGGCAGTTATTTGCCTGCTTTCCGTTGACAAATGCTTCCGTATTGTCGATGAGTTTCTGTTTTGCAAGCTCATAGCCGACCAGATCGTCTAATTTCACATGGGCAATATTTGTGATCGGCACGATCTCCACCTCTTCCTTTTCCCTGTGCTGAATGCGGAATGCCTTGTGAAGTCCGAGTTTACCAACGCCAAAATCTTTATAAAATGCCGTCACTGCATCTTTAAATCCGGACACATCTGTGGAAGCTTCCAGCTTTAACTTCAACTCATTGATGCGCTCCTTGATCCTCTTATTAAAAATCTTTCCGCTCCCTGTCATGCTCTGATAATCAGTGATAGCATCGATACAGTCCATCTCAAAATAAGAGGCAAGCTTTCCAAAATCGAAATCAAACAGCGATTTGATGATTTCAAAGTCATGCAATACGATCTGATTGATGGATCCCTCCACTTTTCCGCGGATCTCACAGGCTTTACTGTAAGCATTCTCATTATTTACAAGAATAAATGCCAGAAAACTGTGCCACAGATTCCCCTCAAAGCCATGACTCACTGCCAGCTCCATTAGCTGGTTCAAACTCTCATACAAAAGAGACTCCACGTCCTCTTTGTTATAATATTCATTTTCATAATTCTCCATGATCCAGGTCATGTTATAAAATAATTTTCCATTTTCAAAATCTTTATATAAAATCAGATTCTTTGGACTTTTCATCAGTTTATTCATTCCCTTCTGCACTCACATAATTGCCAAGTATTTTCAAACGGATCGTCTCCTCTGTCAGCCCCCGCAGCGCATTCTGTACGGCTGCATCATTGAGGTTTCCCTCAATGTCAACAAAGAAGCGGTACTCCCACGCTTTTCCCTGCACCGGTCTGGACTCGATCTTGTTCATGTTGATTCCGTTGTAGATAAAATGGGACAGCTTATGGTACAGCGAACCGCTCTCATGCGGAACTTCAAAAGAGATACTGATCTTATTGGCTCTCGATTCAAAAATCTTCTTGTTCGCCACAATGATAAACTTTGTGTAATTATTTTTATTGTTCTGGATCGCCTTGTCGAGCACTTTCAGACCATAAATGTCCGCAGTCAGGGTGCTTGCGATCGCTGCCTTGTTCTTTTTTCCATCTTCTTTGATCTTCTGGGCGGACATCGCCGTATTTTTCAGACTGTGCTTTTCCCAGTCTCTGTGGCTCTCAAGGTATTTCGAGCACTGCATCAGCGCCTGTGGGTGGGAATAAATGTCGGTGATATCGTCCATGTCTGCTTCCGGCAGGCCCAAAAGTGCATGGTCGATACGGATGATCTGCTCTCCCACGATATAATTATTGTATTCCACCATAAGATCATAGTTCTCGGAAACGATTCCGGCAGATGAATTCTCAATTGGGAATACAGCGTAATCGGCCTCTCCGTTTTGGATGGCTTCCATCGCATCCCGCCACGTATCCACATGATAACTGTCTGCATTCTCCCCGAAATACTCATTCAGCGCAAGCTGTGAATATGCGCCTTCCGTTCCCTGAAATACGATTTTAGCATTTTTGTAATTCAGATGATCTACTTCTTTAAAATCGGTTTTTTCCGTCTGACCATGTTCTGTCAGTAGCTGATACTGACGCTTCCGGCTCATGGACATGATCTGCTCGAACAGTTCACGGATACCATGTTTTAAAAATGGCGTAGTTCCTTTTCTGCTCAATGTTTCCAACTTGGAAACCTCACGCTGCTTGTCAAATACTTTCTTTCCCACAGCAATTTTATATTCATCAACTTCCTCTGAAATTGCCATTCTGCGTTCATACAGATCCACGATCTGACTGTCGATCTGATCAATCTCATCTCTTAGTTCCAATAAATCTCTCATAAAAAATCCAAGCCTTTCCATTTATTATTTATAATATATTACATTCACAGTTTGCTTGCAAGAAGAACACTTGCGTCATGGTATACAGAAATGCTATACTTTTTATAGATAAAGATTATAAATCAAAGAGGTGATTTACTTATGAAAAAAATTTGGAAATGGCTGCTTTTTGTGTTGGTGATCCTTCTTGTTGCCGGGTGTGTTTTCCTCTACCGGTACATAAACCGCATTCGGTATAATGACGGTTATGTCAACGGCAACACTGCGGGAAATCTGTATAACGAAGGATATTTCTGTGAAAAAGATGGTATTGTCTACTTTGCCAACCCTGCCGACAACTACTGTCTGTACTCCATGAACCCGGACGGCACAAACATCAAAAAGTTAGAGGATCAGAGTGTCAGCTACATCAACGTGGATGACCACTACATTTATTACTGTAAACTTAAGGGAAAAAGCGCTGATTCGTTTTCCTTCCTCCCGGTCAATACCAACAGCTTATGCCGGCTGGATATTGACGGAAAAGGAAAGCCTGAAATTTTAGATGATGATCCGTGTATGTATGCTTCCCTGGTTGGAAATTATCTGTACTATCTGCATTATGATACCACTGATGCAACCACGCTGTACAAAGTCAAAATTGATGGTAAGGAAAAAGAGCAGGTAGAAAAACAGTCCTACTTTACCGCAAGTACCGATGGACAATATATTTATTATAACGGACTGACAGACAATCATAATATCTATGAGATGGACACTTCCAACGACCATGCAAAAGTCATCTATGAGGGGAACTGCTGGATGCCGGTGAAAGATGGAAACAATCTTTATTTTATGGACTGTGAAAACGATTACCGCATTGCCAAAGTCGATCTGACAAATGGTGAAAAAACGCTGGTCACGGACTGCCGTGTCGACTGCTATAATGTCACAGGCGATAAAATCTTTTTCAGAAAAATGATAAGACAAATCCGGCCATCTGTTGTATTAATACAGATGGAAGCAATTATCAGGAATTAAAAGAAGGCAACTACACTGCCATTAATGTAACTTCCACTTATGTCTATTTTAAAGATTTTACGACCAAAACCCCTTATTATACATCTGTTGCTGCCCCGGGCAATGTACAGATTTTCAATCCGTAAGCAGGCGTTGTTACAATGCAATTTTTTAAAAAAAGAAACGTCAGGAAACTTCATTTTTTCCTGGCGTTTCTTTATCCTGCAAAACAAATATTTATGCAAAATCAAATAACGATAACTGATTGGACTCCGGCATATCGCCCAGCAGTCCAAGATCTGCCATAAGATCAATGGTAGATTTCGTCACCTTGGTTCGCTGGCGGAAATCATCTTTGGATAAGAATTTTCCGTCTTTTGCTGCCTCCGCAACCGCAATTGCAGCATTGTCACCCATACCTTCAATGGTATTTAACGCCGGCATAAGCTTTCCGTCGATGATCTGGAAACGGTCCGGCAATGCACGGTAAATATCAATTGGCGTGAAATCAAAGCCTCGCATACATCTCCTGCACAATTCGCATATCACGGTAGACATCCTGCTCTTTTTTGGAAAGAGAATCTTTTCTTCTCGTGTAATCTTTATAAAAATATTCCAGACGCTCTTTTCCCTGACACATGATCTCATAGTTGAAACCGGTCGCACGAATGGAAAAATATGCTGCATAATAGGCGAGTGGATAAAAAACTTTACAGTATGCAATACGCCACGCCATCATAACGTAGGCAGCCGCATGTGCTTTCGGGAACATATACTTGATCTTTAAACACGAATCAATATACCATTCCGGTACATTATGTGCCCGCATCTCTTCCTTCCATTCTTCCTTTAATCCCTTACCTTTTCGAACAGACTCCATAATGGTAAAAGGACTGCTCACTGTCAAGTCCCATACTGATCAGATAAATCATAATATCATCACGGGTACAGATTGCAGTAGAAATCGTTGCAATCCCCTGCTCAATTAAAGTCTGTGCATTTCCCAACCACACATCCGTACCATGCGAAAGTCCTGAAATTCGGATCAGATCCGAAAATTCGGTCGGTTTCGCATCAATAACCATCTGCATCGCAAAATCTGTTCCAAACTCCGGGATTCCTAAACATCCCAGGGGAATACCGTTGATGTCTTCCGGTTCTACTCCCAATGCAGAGGTATTCATAAACAGCGACATGACTGTCTGATCGTCCAGAGGGATCGTCTGTGGATCAAGTCCTGTCAAGTCCTGTAACATACGGATCATGGTCGGATCATCGTGCCCGAGTATATCGAGTTTCAGCAGGTTATGATCGATGGAGTGGTAATCAAAATGAGTCGTAACCGTTGCAGTCGTCATATCGTTTGCCGGATGCTGTACCGAGTAAACGTATTGATCTCCTCTCCCACCGGAAGTACAACGATACCTCCCGGATGCTGTCCGGTCGTTCTGCGGACGCCGACACATCCCTGTACAATACGGTCAATCTCACAGTTTCTCTTGTGGATGCCGCGCTCCTCGTAATAATTCTTGATATATCCAAATGCAGTCTTCTCCGCAAGTGTACCACTCGTTCCGGCACGGAATGTCTGTCCGTAACCGAAAATAACCTCACAGTAAGCATGGGCTTTACTCTGATACTCACCGGAAAAGTTTAAGTCGATATCCGGCTCCTTATTTCCCTTGAATCCAAGGAATGTCTCAAACGGGATATCAAATCCATCCTTGACTAGTTTTTCGCCGCAGACCGGACAAATCTTATCCGGCATATCACAACCGCTTCTTCCGGAAAATGCCTTGACTTCCGGTGAATCAAAATCGCTGTATTTGCAATATTCGCAACGGTAATGCGCCTGCAATGGATTTACTTCCGTGATACCGGACATGGTCGCTGCAAAAGAAGATCCTACCGAGCCACGGGAACCTACAAGGTAACCATCCTCGTTTGACTTCCACACAAGCTTCTGTGCGATAATATACATACCGCATATCCGTTGGAAATGATGGAATTTAATTCTCGGTCAAGCCGCTCCTTTACGATTGGCGGCAGCTCCTCGCCATACATGCTGTGTGCTTTGTTGTAGCAGATATCGCGGAGCATCTGATCCGAGTTCTCGATAAACGGCGGACACTTATCCGGTCTTACCGGCGCAATCTTCTCACACATATCCGCAATCTTGTTCGGATTTGTAATGACGACTTCTTCTGCCTTGGTACTTCCAAGATATTCGAATTCCTTTAACATTTCCTCGGTTGTTCGGAGATATAACGGTGCCTGCTCGTCAGCATCCTTAAATCCCTTTCCGGCCATAATAATACGGCGGTAGATTTCATCTTCCGGATCCAGAAAATGTACGTCACAGGTTGCCACCAGACAAGTTTGTTAAATTCCTCCCCAGTCTGCAGATCCTGCGGTTGATATCCTGCAGCTCTTCCATCGTATTCACCGGCTCCTTGTCACTGCGCAACATGAACTCATTGTTTCCAAGCGGCTGTATCTCCAGATAATCATAGAACTTTACAAGTCTTATGATCTCTTCCTGCGGTCTTCCGCCCACAATCGCACGGTATAATTCTCCAGCTTCACAGGCAGAGCCCTAAAAGAAGTCCCCTCTGTATTTGACAAATTCACTTTTTGGCAACGTCGGCCTCTTATTATAATACGTGAGGTGTGAAAGTGAAACCAGACGATACAGATTGATACGTCCGATGTCATTTGTCGCCAGAATAATTGCATGGTAGGTCGGCATTTTCATGACCGTTTCCGGGGAGGTGGAAACCATATGGTTCACATCATCGAGATTTTCCATACCGCGTTCTTTTAACATCTCAATAAATTTCACAAAAATTTCTGCTGTACAGGCAGCATCGTCAACTGCACGATGATGGTTTTCCAGTGAGACATTCAATGCCTTTGCAACGGTATCGAGTTTAAAACGATTCAGGTTCGGCAGCAGAATTCTGGCAAGAGCCACTGTATCTATGATCGTAAACTCTCTCTCTATCCCCTGATCCTTGCAGTTTTTCTTAATAAAACTCATATCAAATTCCGCATTGTGGGCAACCATGATCGCACCATCGCAGAACTTCATAAATTCCGGCAGAATCTCCTCAATCTTCGGTGCATCAATGACCATATCATCCTTAATTGAGGTCAATTCCTCGATTCGGAATGGAATTGGCACTTCCGGGTTTACAAATGTCGAAAAGCGGTCTGTAATGACACCACCGACTACTTTCACTGCACCGATCTCAATAATCTTATTCTTATCCGGGCTGAAACCGGTCGTCTCCAAGTCGAACACCACAAAGGTTTCATCGAGGCTCTGTCCTTTCGAATCTGTGATAATATCCTTCAAGTCGTCCACCAGATACGCTTCCACACCGTAGATAACC
>VOFH01001960.1_pt1 | contig 13556 bp, 18 predicted proteins | sample 5384091 | NCBI WGS metagenome assembly VOFH01 (sample SAMN12384727, study PRJNA508395) | human gut metagenome | isolation source: healthy gut G | host: Homo sapiens
CAGAATCAATGGGTTCAGTAATGCCACTTGTTGTTTGTCCTTTAATAGCAACAGGTTTTGTTGCAATAATAATGGGTGTTATTCTTGCTACACCACTTGCAGCAATTAACACATGGTTAGTAAATTGGATTAGTTCAATGTGCCAGAACCAGAGCTCACAGTTAGTAATGGCTATTATCCTTGGTGCAATGATCGCCAGTGATATGGGTGGCCCAATCAACAAGTCAGCTTGGATGGCAGGAAACGCATTAATGGCAGAAGGAATTTATCAGCCAAACGTATTCATCAACGCAGCAATTTGTATGCCACCTTTAGCATACGCTATTGCAACAGTAATCAAAAAGAAGAGATTCTCAGCTGAATTTAGAGAAACAGGTAAGAGTAACTGGGCTATGGGATTTGTAGGAATCACAGAAGGTGCTATTCCATTTACACTTGTTAAGCCACAGATTTTAATTCCTGTAAATATGTTCGGTGCAGCAATTGGTGCAGCAGTTATCGCTATCTTAGGTGGTAAGGGTGATATTCCTCCAGTTGGTGGAATTTATGGATTTGTTTCAATTACAAATGGTTGGGCTTACCTTGTAGGTATCTTAGTTGGTGCATTCGTTATAGCTATGCTTGCTACATTTTCGTAGATTTCAATGATAAAGCGAAGAGCAGGTTCAGAAGATGTAGATATAGACGAAATTGACATCTCATTTGAAGACATCAAGTAATTAAAAAACTAAAATCAATTTTAAATAATAACTTTCAAAACTATTAGGGCAGGGGCCGGGTTGCCCCTGCCCTTTTTAAAAACATTAGGAGGATTGTAATGAAAAGAAAAAGTACATGTAGTACCTCATTCACATTGGGATAGAGAATGGTATTTTACAACTTCAAGATCCAAAGTATATCTTATGAAAGATTTAAAGGACGTATTAGATACTTTAGAAAGCAACCCTGATTTTAAATATTTTATGGTTGACGCACAGGGGTCATTACTTGATGACTATATTAAGTGGATGCCACAGGATAAAGACAGAATAACAAAATTAGTTAAGGAAAAGAAGTTAGTAATCGGACCTTGGTATACACAGACTGACCAGTTAGTTATTTCAGGTGAAAGCATTGTTCGTAATATGTATTACGGAATGAAGCGTTGCGAAACTTTTGGCGGATATATGAATGTCGGATATGTTCCTGATTCATTTGGACAGTCAGGTAACATGCCTCAGATTTACAAAGGAATTTGGTATTGATGATACTTTATTCTGGAGAGGCGTAAGTGATGATATGGTAAATCACACTGACTATAACTGGAGAGGTGACGACGGAAGCGTTGTATTCACAACACAGATTCCTTTCGGATATTATATTGGTGGAAATATTCCTGAAGATCCAAAGCAGAGTGAAGAATTTTGGCAGAAGGAATGTTTCGAAAAAGCAGGCGGACGTAGTGCTACAAAGCATATCTACTTCCCTAACGGATTTGATCAGGCTCCAATTAGAACAAATCTTCCTGAAATTATTAAGGAAAGAAACGAAAAAGATCCTGAAAATGAATATGTAATCAGTTGTATTGAAGATTATATTAAAGATGTAAAGAGCGAAAATCCTGAATTAGAAGAAGTAAGTGGTGAACTTGTTATTGCTAAGCATATGAGAATTCACAAATCTATTTTCTCATCACGTTCAGACTTAAAGGTTATGAATACACAGATTCAGAACTATGTAACTAACGTAATGGAACCACTTCTTACATTATCATACAATTTAGGAAATGATTATCCTCACGAAGCAGTAGGAGAAATCTGGAAATTATTATTTGAAAATGCAGCTCACGATTCAATTGGTTCATGTATTTCAGATACAGCTAATGAAGATGTTTATGTAAGATATAAGCAGGCAAGAGATATTGCAGTAAACTTAGTTGAATTACATTCACGTCTTATTGCAACAAAGTGTAAAGAATGATGCAGAGATGACATTTACACTTATTAATACTTTACCTCAGAAGAGAAATGATACAGTTGTTGTTAAGACATATATTCCGGGTGGAAATTTTGCAATTTTAGATGAAAAGGGTAACAAAGTAGACTATACAGTTATTGAATCAAGAGATTTAACAGATTATGTTTTATCACAGACAATTAAACTTGATCCTTCACGTAAGTTCTATGTTCCAAGATAAGGTTCTTGAAGCTACAATAGCTATTAAGACAAGCGATGTACCAGCATTTGGTTATGTTCAGTACACACTTGACACAAAGGACAATAGCGCTAAGAACTTAGAAAAGAAGAATACATTGAAAATGAATTTACGCAATTAACGTTGAAGAAGACGGTTCATTAACTATAACAGATAAAGAAAATAACGTTACTTATAAGAACCAGGGTGTTCTTGTAGAAAACGGAGATGATGGTGACAGCTTTAACTATTCACCACCAAGAAAAGATTTAGAAGTATTTTCTAATAAATCAGAATGCAGCGTTGAAGATAAGTGGTAGTGATATTTATGATCAGGCAGTAATTAAGTTTAACATGGTAGTTCAAAAGACTTAGAAGAACGTGCAGAAGGTAAGGTAAGTGTAAATCTTCCAATTACTATGACTGTAGCTCTTAGAAAAGATTCTAAGGTTATTGATTTTAACGTACATGTTGATAACAAAGGTTTATCACACCGTTTATGTGTATTATTTGACAGCCAGATTGTTTCATCATTTAACTATGCTGATGAACAGTTCGGTTCAATTAAACGTCCAAACTATTATGAAAAAGAAATGAAGCTGTACATGGCAAGTGCGGAAAACAAAACAGAAAAGAAAGCAGGAATCCAGGAACTTGCAAACTGGGCTAATGACCAGTCAACATGGCAGGAACCACCTATTAGCATTGAACCTACACAGTCATATGTTTCATTAACAGATGGCAAACAGGGTATTGCTGTAATTCCACAGGGCGTAAGAGAATACAGAAGTTCTTGATGATCATATGATTAGACTTACATTATTCCGTACTTATGGATTTATGGGTAAGGAAAATCTTATTTATCGTCCGGCCGTGCAAGTGGTGAAAGAATTATTGAAACACCTGCAGCTCAACTATTAAAAAGAAATGGACTTTGCTTTCGGATTTACAACATACGCTTCAGACATTAACGAAGCTAACGTTGACACATTAGCAAAAGCATATAATACTAACATTGAAGTTTATACTTATGCAGAATTCTTTAAACGGAAGATTAATCTTCTCACAGCGTGAAATTGAAGGAACAAAAGAAGCACGTTATTCATTATTTGAAACAGAAAACAAACTTGTTGTTTCTGCAATGAAGAAAGCTGAAGACAATGACGGATATATTATCAGACTTTTTAATGGTAAGAATCATGAAAACATAAGTGATACAATCAAGTTTAACTTTGATGTAAAAAGAAGCTTACTACACTAACTTAAGAGAAGAAAAGACTGAAGACATTAAGGTAGAAAACAATACAATTAATGTTAAAGAATTATCACATTGTAAGTTTGTAACAATTTGTGTAAAAAGCTAAATAGGGAAAAAAACATGAAGTACTCAGTAGCAATTGATATTGGTGGCACAAATACAAGAGTGGCATTAGCTGACGAAGAATTAAATATAATCGAGAGAAAGCAGTTTGCAACAGACAGTGAAAATCCTGATGTAACACTTGGCAAAATTGCAGAAGTTATAAAAAGTTTCGACTGTGATATTGTTGGTGCAGGAATGTCATGTCCGGGTCCACTTGACTTAATTAACGGAAAGATTTTAACACCGCCTAACCTTAAGGGACAGTGGCATAATCTTAAAGTTGCAGAAGAATTAAGCAAGCTTTTATTAACAAGCCTGTATATCTTGAAAATGATGCTAACCTTGCAGGTCTTGCAGAAGCAGTTGTAGGTGAAGGAAAGGATTATAATTATGTTCAGTTCTTTACTGTATCAACAGGACTTGGCGCAGGATTTGTAATAAATAAAGAAATCTATCACGGCGCACACGGCTTTGGTAACGAAGTGGCTAACTGCGTAATGATGAAAGATGGACCAAGCCATGGCTCAATAATTCCCGGAGGAATTGAAGCAATAAGCAGTGGTACAGCCATTACATCAAGAGCTGTTAAGGCAGGACTTGATGTAAAACATGCAGGAGAAGTAAATGACCTTGCAAAAGCAGGAAATGAAGTTGCAAAGCAGATAATGGATGATGCAAAAGAATATCTTGCAAACTTTATCGGTGTAGTTTACGGATACGCAGATCCTGAAATAGTAATTTTAGGCGGTTCCGTAGCATTAAAGATAGATGGCTTTGTAGAAGAAGTTGAAGCTCTTGCAAAAAAAGAGTTTACGAAATAATGAAGCCATATGTAAAGGTAAGAAAATCTACATTAAACAGAAGATTCAGGACTTATTGGAGCAGCTTATCTTGCATTCTCAAAGGCAGAATAAAAATTCAGCTTAAAAATTAAATTCAATTTAAAATTTCAAAGGGTTTAGATGAACATTGAGCATATCAAAAATGGTATGCTCCTTATTCTTTAGAAATTGTCAGAGATAAGTTTAAGTTTTCACTGTACAATAGACAGCGGAGCAAAATAAGAAAAGATTTTCGAAATTTTACGAGTTTGTACAGCGCTTACTGTTTGAGCCGAAGGCGAGTTTAAGTTTTCGCTATAGACGGCGGAGCAAAATAAGAAAATCAACGTGTTTGCATGCATTTAATCTCTGACAATACCATATAGGTAAGGAGGCATATAGGTAAGGAGCAATACAAGAAAGTTGATTTTATTTATTAAAAGTTGTAGAATTGAACTTACGTGTTATGATTCGAATTAAAAATAAATAAGGCTATATTTTTTGGAGGTATGTTATGAGTGAATTATTTTTGGAAATAAGAAACTTGGTTTTGGACTTATGCGTTTACCATTGTTAGACGAAAACGATGGAGCTAGCATTGATCTTGAGCTTACTAAGAAGATGGTAGATGCCTTTATTAAAAATGGATTTACATATTTCGATACAGCATGGATGTATTGTGGATTTGCCAGTGAAAATGCAACAAAAGAGGTTTTGGTTAAAAGATATCCTAGAGATAGTTATACATTAGCAACAAAGCTTCACGCAGGTTTCATTAAGACAAAAGAAGACAGAGATGCGGTATTTAATAAGCAGTTAGAAAAGACAGGTGTAGAATTTTTTGATTATTATCTGTTGCATGATATAGGTCAAGATCATTATAAAATATATAATGACCTTGATTGTTTTAACTGGATTATAGATAAGAAGGAAAAAGGTCTTGTAAAACATGTGGGATTTTCTTTCCATGACAATGCCCAGTTACTTGATAAAGTGTTAACAGAGCACCCTGAAATGGAATTTGTTCAGCTTCAGATTAATTATTTGGATTGGAATAGCGAAGGGATTCAGTCTAGAAAATGTTATGAAGTAGCAAAAAAACACAATAAGCCTGTTATTGTGATGGAACCTGTAAAGGGTGGAACTTTGGCAAAAGTACCTGATAATGTGGAAAAGATGTTTAAAGATTACAACAGTGAAGCATCAATTCCATCCTGGGCAATTAGATTTGCAGCAAGTCATAAAAATGTGAAGATGGTACTAAGTGGAATGAGTAATATGGAACAGTTAATGGACAATATGAGTTATATGAAAGATTTTAAGCCACTTAATAATGAAGAACAAGATATTATTATGAAGGCTGTAGATGCGATTAATAGTAATATTGCCATACCTTTTGTACAGGCTGTTCATATTGCACGGAAGGATGCCCTATGAAGATTGCAATTCCTAAATATTTTTCATTATATAATGCGGATTTGCAAGAAGTTAAAGAAAAGGATGGACTCCACAGGGTGAGTATTATGACAGATTAACTCATATATTTGGAAAGGCAAGTGATTGTGTTGCATGTGGACAGTGTGAGAAGGCATGCCCACAGCATTTATCAATAATAGAAGACCTTAAAAAGGTTGCAGAATATTTTGGAAAGTAGGTGTATTATGGCAGCAAGCGAAAAAAGACATTGAAAACATTATTAAGATGCTAGATGAAGCATCAGCTACAACAGCTAGAATTAATTTGAATGTTGCAGAAGATGGTAACGATGGTGAAATACGAAAGTTAAAGCATCACGGCAGATGTGATGTGGGAAGTGCATGGGCAACAGGGAAAGTAAAAAATCCTGAATGTGTAGATGCACCTATGTTAGATGAAGAAAGTAAGTAAATATATACGAAAAAAATTAAAATTGTGAAGCGCAGAGCAATCAGCGTAATCAAGATTTTGGTGTTTTGCATTTTAATTAAAATATATAAAAGTTAGTTAGAACTTTTAAAATAAGAAAAGGGAGTTCAGGTAATGACAGAAGCATATATAAGTACTAGATGTAAGAAGATATTATATATGATTATGGCAAGTGATACTTACGTTTCGTTACCACAGATTTCAGAAGAATTCAAACTATCAAAAGAAGCATTTATTATGAATTATGCAAAATTAATGATTGGTTAAGTGTTCAGGGAATAAATGAAATCACTGTTGTTCGTGGCAAGGGAATTAAACTAACAGAAGAAGAAAAAACAACAAATTGAACAGGTAATGGAAAAGGGAGGCGCAAAAGAAGAATATATCTTTTCACCAATGGAAAGAATATATTTTATAATTTGCTATATTATAAAATCTAAAGAGGCAGTAAATGTTGAACAATTAGCGGAATATCTTCAGGTAAGTAGAAATACTATTTTCAATGATATTAGAGTAGTTGTTAAGCAGTTACAGGATTTTGACTTAACATTAGGTTATAAATCCAAGCAGGGATATTTTATTGATGGGGACAGCATAAGAATAAGAGCATTGTTTATGCTATACATTAATATGTTGAAACCAGTGTACGAAAGCGAAACTTTTTCATATTTGAAAGATAACAGTGTAGAAGAAAACTTAAAAAATTACAGAAAATTGAAACTAAATTAAATACAAGCTATGTTGAGGGAACATTAAGATCCATTGCAATGCTTATTCCGTTAATGGAAGAAGGCAATGAAGGATTATATTTCCCGGACTTAAAGAAAGAAGAACTTGAAAATTCTCAGGAATACAGGCTTATTGAAGAGGAGTTCCCGAATTTAATAGAGAAAGAAAAAATATACTTATTCCTTCATTTATTAGGTTCGAGAGTTTCAATGAATACAATGGATGTATTTAACAACTATTCTAAGGAATCTAATTACGAATTATCAAAGGCTCTTGTTGCTGAATTTGAAAAGGTAGCATGTGTTAAATTTGAAGATAAGGATGACCTTGAAAAAGCATTATATTATCACCTTAATACATCAATGTATAGGTTCCAATATGGTATTCAGGTAGGAAATCCTATGCTTGAGGATGTTGTAAGAGAGTATTCGGAATTATTTGATTTAACTAAGATAGTGTGTCACTATTTAGAGCAGCAGATAGGTCTTCCGGTTCCGGAGGAGAAGTTGCATATCTTACACTTCATTTTGGCGCTCATCTTCAGAAGGAAGAGGAACAAAATGAGAAAATAAGAGTTCTTATAGTATGTACTAACGGTATATCATCAGGAAACATGATAAAACATGAGCTTTTAAAGATGCTTCCACAGGTAGACATTGTGGGAGTAGTATCCAACAAGGAAGCAATTAACGTACATAACATTTGTGATGTAGTTATTTCAACTCACAAGATTAACTGCTTGGTTCCTGTGATAGTTGTACATCCTATACTTACTGATTTTGATAAGAAGCTTATTTTAAATCATTCAGTATTTAAAAACTTACAGGGTAATGTTGATGTAGATGAATTGTTCCAGACTATAAAGAAGTTTGTTGACAATGACAAAAGAGATGACTTATACAATGAATTGCAGAAATACTTTGAAAGCAGAAATCAGAGAATGACTGTATATCTTGACAAGAAAAAGAAAGGTCTTCTTGATTTATTGTCAAAGGATTTGGTTTTTGTTGAAAATAAAAAATGCAGATGGGAGGAAGCTCTCAGGAAATCTGCAAAACCGTTAGAGGAAAGAGGTACAATTAATGAACAGTATATTGAAAGCATAATTGACAGTTTAAGATATTATGGACCATATATGTTCATCACCAAAGATGTTGTTCTTGCACACAGTCAGCCTAAAGACAATGTAAATGATTTAGGTGTTTCAATAGGTGTGTTTAAGGAACAGGTACAGTTTTCTAACTTTCATGAAGCCAAGATTATCATTGTCATGTCTGCAAAAGACCAGGAAAAACATCTTAGAGTATTGAAAGATATAATGGGTGTCTTTTCAGTTGAAAAAACGTTGAAAAACTGGAAATGGCTGAAAACCCTGATGAAATACTGGATTCGTTAAAGTTACTAATAAAATAAAACGATACAAAAAAAAGTCCAACACTTTGCACAAAAAAATGTGCAAAAGGTTGGACTTCTTTTTTGCAAAAGTAAGTGTTACTATGGATTTACAAATTGATAAGGAGGTTCACGGATGATTCTTGACATGTTAAAAAAAGAGAATGTTCAAATTCTTGATCATGTTGACGACTGGAAAGAAGCGATTACCGTCAGCCTACGTTCCCTAGAGGAACAGGGTTATGTAACGCCAGATTATGCAAAGGGTATCATCGACATCACAAATGAGATGGGTCCATATTATGTATTAACTGATGATGTTGCATTAATCCATGGGAGACCTGAAACGGGAGTGCTGAAAAAACAGCTGGCAGTAACTGTACTTAGAAAACCAATCAAGTTTTCAGAAGACGGAAAACCAGTTCGTTTGCTGGTAGCGTTAGCCGCTACGGACTCAGAATCTCATATGTCAGTAATTCAGACATTGGCTCAGCTTTTTATGGATGAGGAAGCGTTAAAGGAATTAATCCAGGCAGAGACAGCTGAAGATGTATATGAGTACTTATTAGAATTTGACAGAAAAGTTCAGGAAAACAGCTAGAACAACAAAAGTAAAAAAAGGAGGAATTTTGAAATGGCAGTTTTGAAAGTTATTCAGGAGTTATTGTCAACACCATCTATTTTAGTTGGTTTGATGGCATTGATTGGTTTATGTTTACAGAAGAAACCAATCGAAGATGTAGTAAAAGGAACAATTAAAACAATCGTAGGATTCTTAGTATTATCAGCAGGTTCATCATTCTTGCAGACAGGATCATTAAATGATTTTGGTACATTATTTAACTTTGCATTTAATGTACAGGGTGTTGTACCAAACAACGAAGCAATCGTTACATCAGGTCTTGTTGAGTATGCCGGACCAACAGCACTTATTATGTGCTTCGGTATGTTAGCAAACATTATAATGGCTCGTTTCAGTAGATGGAATTACATCTTCTTAACAGGTCACCATACATTATATATGGCTTGTCTTATTGCCGTAGTACTTAGTGTAGGCGGACTTACAGGTGCTCCACTTGTAATTGGTGGTTCATTAATCTTAGGATTAGTTATGGCATTATTCCCAGCAATCGCTCAGAAGACTATGACAAAAATCACAGGTACAGAAGATATCGGATTTGGTCACTTCAGTACAATTGGTTACTGATTTGCAGCTCAGGTTGGTAAATTAACATCATCAAAGGCTAGAAAAGAAGGAAGAACAGTTAAGTCAACAGAGGATAACTTCCCACAGAGAGTATCTTTCATGAGAGATAATACAGTAGCAATCTCAATTACAATGATGGTTCTTTTTCCTTATTGTAACAGGTGTTGCTTCAACTAAGTCAGGATTCGCTGATCTTGACACTAACTATGTATCAGGTGGTTATACTAACTGGTTTACATATGCACTTGTAACAGGTATGAACTTTGCAGGTGGTATTTACATCATCCTTTCTGGTGTACGTATGATCTTAGCAGAAATCGTACCAGCATTTAAGGGTATCGCTGACAAGTTGGTTCCAAACGCAAAACCAGCTATCGACTGTCCGGTAGTATTCCCATACGCACCAAACGCAGTACTTATTGGTTTCATTGTATCATTCGTAGGTGGTATCGTTGGTATGTTCATCTTATTTGGTATTAAGGGTGCAGCTCTTGCAGCAGTTCCAATTATTCTTCCAGGTGTTGTACCTCACTTCTTCTGTGGTGCTACAGCCGGTGTATTTGCAAATGCTGAAGGTGGTTTAAAAAGGATGTATCGTAGGTGCTTTCTTCCACGGTTTATTAATTACATTCTTACCAGTATTCTGTATGCCAGTACTTGGTGCTTTACATTACGCAGGAACAACATTCTCAGATGCTGACTTCTGTGGTGTAGGTATTATTTTAGGAAACATTGCAAGATTTACAACAGGTAACTTATTATTAATTGTTTGTGTAATCTTATTCTTAATCCCAATTATTTACAACTTTGTTGCAAAAGAAACCTGCAGCAAAAGCTGAATAATAATTATTGACAATTTAATATTTGAAAACTAAATAAAAGATTATCCCCTGCAACTTTTAGCAGGGGATAAAACTTAATAACAATAAAATTTTTATAAAAGGAGATGTTTATCATGGGAATCAAAAAAAATAATGTGTTGTTGTGGTTCAGGACTTGGATCATCATTAATGATTAGACTTAATGTAGAAAAGGCATTAAAAAAATTAGGAATTAGCGGAGTTGAAGTTATGCATTCATCTTTATCAGATGCATCAGCTAACGCAGCAGATTTGTTTGTTGTAGGTGGCGACCTTGAAAACTTTACTCACTCATTCCCTAAGGTAGTTCTTTTAGAATATTATGTCAATGCCTGAACTTGAAGAAAAGTTAAAGAAGGCTTTTGACGAAGCACAAGTAAAATTAAAAATTAAAGTCATTTTAGATTTAACCCCTTTCTTTTTGGATGCTGTCGCAAGGGTTCTAAGCTCCAGTCAATTGAATGCCAAACGTCAGCATCCGTTAGAAAGGAAACGTAATAAGCAAAAAGTAAATTTCTTAGATAAAAACACAAGAGAGAATAAAAGTATACATAAGACAAATTAAAGTATACGAAAGATAACAAATAGAAGACTAAAGAAATTAAAATACAAATGTAAAAGTTATAATATACAAAAGAGAAAACTTTTTAAAATTTATTAACATGGAAAACAAACAGGAAATGTAACAAAATAGAAATAAAAAAGGTTTAGGAGGCAATGATATGAAGTTTTTTTTATTGATACAGCAAATGTAGAAGATATTAGAAAAGCAAATGATATGGGAGTAATTTGTGGTGTAACAACAAACCCATCATTAATTGCAAAAGAAGGAAGAGATTTCAATGAGGTAATCAAAGAAATTACTACAATTGTAGACGGACCAATTAGTGGAGAAGTAAAAGCAACAACTACTGATGCAGAAGGTATGATTGCAGAAGGTAGAGAAATCGCTAAGATCCATCCGAACATGGTAGTTAAGATTCCTATGACAGTAGAAGGATTAAAAGCAACAAAGGTACTTTCATCAGAAGGAATACCAGTAAACGTAACATTAATTTTCTCAGCAAATCAGGCAATACTTGCAGCAAATGCAGGAGCAGCATATGTATCACCATTCCTTGGAAGATTAGATGACATTAACACACCTGGAATCGACTTAATCAGAAACATTTCAGAAATCTTTGACATCTACGGATATGATACAGAAATCATTGCAGCATCAGTACGTAACCCAATCCATGTTACAGACTGTGCATTAGCAGGTGCTGCTATCGCAACTGTACCTTACAAAGTAATCGAGCAGATGACACATCATCCATTAACAGATGCAGGAATCGAGAAATTCCAGGCTGATTACAAAGCAGTATTCGGAGAATAATATATAGTTATTATAGAAAGGTAACATTGTTATGGAGAAGTTAGAATTAGAGAAAATTGCCAATAACATTCGAAAAGAAACAATATCAATGATTCATAATGCAAAGTCAGGACATCCGGGTGGAGCATTATCAGCAACAGATATTTTTACATACTTATATTTTAATGAAATGAACGTAGATCCTAAGGATGAAAAGAATCCTGACAGAGACAGATTCGTTTTATCAAAGGGACATACAGTTCCTGCACTTTATGCAGTATTAGCAGAAAAAGGATATTTTTCAAAAGATATTCTTATGACATACAGAAAGATGGGTACAATTCTTCAGGGACATCCTGATATTAAGAAAACACCTGGTCTTGATATGTCAACAGGATCTTTAGGACAGGGTATTTCAGCAGCAGTTGGAATGGCTTTAGGCGGAAAGCTTAAGAATAAAGATTACAGAGTATACACATTAGTAGGTGACGGAGAGATTGACGAAGGACAGGTTTGGGAAGCTCTTATGTTTGCTTCACACAGAAAGTTAGACAATCTTTTGTGTTATCGTTGATAATAATGGATTACAGCTTGATGGAACAATTGATGAAATCATTGACCAAATCCATTAGATGAAAAATTGAATCATTTGGATGTCATGTTATCAAAGCAGACGGACATGATTTTGATTCACTTAAAAAGCTTTTAACGAAGCAAAAACTGTTAAGGGACAGCCAACAGTAATCATTGCTAAGACTGTAAAAGGTAAAGGCGTTTCATTTATGGAAAATAATGTTTCATGGCATGGAGCTGCACCTAATGATGAGCAGTACAAACAGGCAATGGAAGAATTAGAAAAGGCAGGTGAAGCATTATGTCAGAAGTAAAGAAGATTGCAACTAGAATGAGTTATGGTAACGCATTAGTAGAATTGGGAAAAGAACATGATGACTTACTTGTTTTTGAAGCTGACCTTGGTGGAGCTACAAAGACAACAATTTTTAGAGATGTTTTCCCTGACAGACATATTGAATGTGGTATAGCTGAAGCCAATATGGTTGGCATGGCAGCAGGTATTTCAACAACAGGAATCGTACCTTTTGTATCATCATTTGCAATGTTTACAGCAGGTAGAGCGTTTGACCAACTTAGAAACTCAGTTGGTTATCCTCACTTAAATGTAAAAGTTGGTGCTACACACGGTGGTATTTCAGTAGGACAGGATGGTGCTACACATCAGTGTAACGAAGATTTTGCATTAATGAGAACTATTCCGGGAATGGTTGTTATTTGTCCAAGTGATGATGTTGAAGCAAGAGCAGCAGTAAAAGCAGCTTATGAATATAAAGGACCTGTATATATGAGATTCGGTAGAGTAGCAGTTCCTGTAATTAATGATAATCCTGATTACAAGTTTGAAATTGGAAAAGGTGTTACATTAAAGGATGGTAATGATTTAACAATTATTGCTAACGGAATTTTAGTATCAGAAGCTTTACAGGCAGCAGAAATGTTAGCTAAAGATGGTATTAATGCAAGAGTTATTAACATACATACAATTAAACCATTAGACAAAGATTTAGTAATCAAAGCAGCTAAGAAACAGGAAAGATTGTTACAGTTGAAGAACATTCAGTAATTGGTGGCCTTGGAAGTGCTGTTGCAGATGTTGTAAGCGAAGAAAATCTTGCACCTGTACATAAAATTGGTGTTCAGGATGTATTCGGTGAATCAGCATTAGCTGAAGAA
>VOFH01002885.1_pt1 | contig 13553 bp, 12 predicted proteins | sample 5384091 | NCBI WGS metagenome assembly VOFH01 (sample SAMN12384727, study PRJNA508395) | human gut metagenome | isolation source: healthy gut G | host: Homo sapiens
GGAAAAACATGCTTTCAGAACTTCATTCGGCGCACAAGGTCATCGGTGTCAAGCAGACGAAAAAGGCCATCAGGACGGCAAAGCCGCCATGGTCTATGTCGCGCTCGACGCGGAAAAGCGCGTCACGGGTCCGATCTACGAACTGTGCACCGAGAATCATGTTCAGATGGTCGAGATCACGACCATGGCTGAGCTGGGCGATGCCGTCGGCATCGACGTCGGCGCGTCCGTCGTCTCCGTGCTCGCCGAATAAAACTGCTGAGAAAGCGAAAACGCTTTTTCATAAATACTTTTGAAAGAAGGAGGAAATAAAATGCCAACTTTAACCAACTCGTCCGTAAGGGGCGCGAGGCAGTCGTTACCAAGTCTACGGCGCCGGCTCTTCAGGTAGGCTACAACTCTCAGAAGAAGAAGGCCACCGACCAGTCCGCTCCGCAGAAGCGCGGCGTCTGCACGACGGTTAAAACCATGACCCCGAAGAAGCCGAACTCTGCGCTTCGTAAGGTTGCTCGTGTTAAGCTGACCAACCAGATGGAAGTTTCCGCTTACATCCCCGGTGAAGGCCACAACCTGCAGGGAGCACTCTGTAGTTATGGTTCGCGGCGGCCGTGTAAAGGACCTTCCTGGTGTCCGTTACCACATCATCCGCGGCACGCTGGATACCCAGGGCGTTGCTAACCGCCGTCAGGCTCGTTCCAAGTACGGTGCTAAGCGCCCGAAGGCAGGCAAGTAATCTGCGCCTGATGGCGTGATACTGCGTTGCGCCCACACTTGCGTACTTTTGTACGCGGCGTGCGGTCGCGCCTTGTCTCACACCACCATGCTTGATTACTGCTGCACAGTTCGTTTGCTTCAAAATGCGAAGCGGCGGCTGTGAACAGAGTCACAACAAACCCACAAAGGTTTTGCGAGAAAGTTATTTCAGAGCAAAGCACATTTTCTTGCTTTGTCTGAGGCGTTTTATATCCGATTATATAGTCGGGTGATTACCTCGGACAGGCATTGCTACGACAGGATACGCCTGTCGAAGTACCTATGAAATCAAATATTTTTGAAGGAGGGAAGTAAAGTGCCAAGAAGAGGTAATGTCCCCAAGAGAGACGTTCTGCCCGATCCGCTTTATAATTCCAAGCTCGTCACCAAGCTGGTAAACTCTATCATGCTCGACGGCAAGAAGGGCGTTTCGCAGAAGGTCGTTTATGGTGCTTTCGATATTGTCCGTGAAAAGACCGGACGTGAACCGCTGGAGGTATTCACCGAGGCGATGGAGAACATCATGCCGTCGCTGGAAGTTAAGGCTCGCCGTGTAGGCGGCGCCACCTATCAGGTGCCGATGGAAGTTCGTCCGGAGCGTCGTCAGACCCTGGGCCTGCGCTGGATTACCAAGTACTCCCGCGCCCGTTCCGAGAAGACCATGCGTGAGCGTCTGGCCGGCGAGATCATGGATGCCTGCAACAACCTGGGCGGTGCTGTTAAGAAGCGCGAGGATACCCACAAGATGGCGGAAGCGAACAAGGCATTCGCGCACTACCGCTATTAATCTGTCCGTTTCCGCATTACGCTTTGAAAGGAGAGCAATATGCCTAGAGAATATTCCTGGAAAGAACCAGAAATATCGGCATCATGGCGCACATCGACGCCGGTAAGACCACTACCACCGAGCGTATTCTTTATTACACCGGTGTAAACCATAAGATCGGCGATACCCACGACGGTACCGCTACCATGGACTGGATGGAGCAGGAGCAGGAGCGTGGTATCACCATCACCTCCGCAGCTACCACCTGCCACTGGTCCGGTTCTACTCATCAGTTCCCGGAGCATCGTATCAACATCATCGACACCCCGGGCCACGTTGACTTTACCGTAGAGGTAGAGCGCTCCCTGCGCGTTCTGGACGGTTCTGTAACCGTATTCTGCGCAAAGGGCGGCGTAGAGCCGCAGTCTGAGACCGTTTGGCATCAGGCTGACAAGTACAAGGTTCCGCGTATGGCGTTCGTCAACAAGATGGACATCATGGGCGCGGACTTCTACAACGTTGTTCACATGATGAAGGATCGTCTGAAGTGCAACGCCGTTCCGGTACAGCTGCCGATCGGCTCCGAGGACACCTTCAAGGGCATCGTCGACCTTATCACCATGCGTGCTGAGGTTTATTACGATGACCTCGGCAAGGACATCCGCGACGAGGATATCCCGGCTGACATGATGGAGAAGGCTCAGCAGTATCATGATGAGCTGTGGGAGCACGTAGCTGAGCTCGACGAGGACCTCATGATGAAGTACCTCGAGGGCGAAGAGCTGACCATCAAGGAAGTCAAGGCTGCAATCCGCAAGGGTTGTATCGCAAACGAGATCGTTCCGGTCCTCTGCGGCACCGCTTACCGCAACAAGGGCGTTCAGCCCCTGCTCGATGCTGTTATCGAGTACATGCCGGCTCCGACCGACATCCCGGACATCAAGGGCGTTAACCCGCAGACCGACGAAGAGGACTCCCGTCCGTCTTCCGATGAGGCGCCGTTCTCTGCGCTGGCGTTCAAAATTGCGACCGACCCGTTCGTCGGCCGTCTGACGTTCTTCCGTGTATACTCCGGTACCGTAACTGCTGGTTCCTCTATCCTCAATGCGACCAAGGACACCCGCGAGCGTCTGGGCCGTATTCTTCAGATGCATGCAAACCATCGTCAGGATATCGACTGTGTATACTCCGGCGATATCGCTGCAGGCATCGGCTTCAAGAACACCACCATGGGCGACACGCTCTGTGATGAGAAGCACCCGATCATCCTGGAGTCCATGGAGTTCCCAGAGCCGGTTATCCGTGTCGCGATCGAGCCGAAGACCAAGGCTGGTCAGGAAAAGATGGGTATCGCTCTCGCCAAGCTGGCTGAAGAGGACCCGACCTTCAAGACCTACACCGATGAAGAGACCGGCCAGACCATCATCGCTGGCATGGGCGAGCTTCATCTGGAGATCATCGTTGACCGTCTGCTGCGCGAGTTCAAGGTAGAGGCTAACGTAGGTTCTCCTCAGGTTGCTTACAAGGAGACCATCCGCCGCTCCGCTGACGTTGATCAGAAGTACGCTCGTCAGTCCGGTGGTAAGGGCCAGTACGGCCACGTTAAGATCATCGTTGAGCCGAACGAGTCCGGCAAGGGCTACGAGTTCATCAACAAGATCGTTGGCGGTGCGATCCCGAAGGAATATATCGAGCCGGTTAACCAGGGTATTCAGGGCGCTATGCAGGCTGGTATCCTCGCAGGCTACCCGGTAGTTGACGTCAAGGTTACTCTGTATGATGGTTCTTACCATGAAGTCGACTCTTCTGAGATGGCGTTCAAGATCGCCGGTTCTATGGCGTTCAAGGAAGCGATGAAGAAGGCTGACCCGGTTCTGATGGAGCCGATCATGCAGGTAGACGTTCTGGTTCCGGAGGAGTACATGGGCGACGTTATCGGCGACCTGAACTCTCGCCGCGGCCAGATCCAGGGCATGGAGCCGCGCGGCGGCGTACAGGCTATCGCAGCCGCTGTACCGCTGAGCGAGATGTTTGGTTACGCTACCACTCTGCGTTCCCGCACCCAGGGCCGTGGCCAGTACACCATGCAGCCGAGCCACTACACTGAAGTGCCGAAGAGCATTCAGGAGAAGATCATCGACAGCCGTACCAAAAACAACGACTAAAATATCTGCTCTGCCTATTGCATTTTATTGCAATTTGAAGTAGAATAAGTTTATCGTGACTTAGATTTCATTTTACGAGGAGGAAATCCACAATGGCAAAGGAAAAATTTGACCGTTCTCTGCCGCACGTTAACATCGGCACTATCGGCCACGTTGACCACGGCAAGACCACTCTGACCGCTGCAATCACCAAGGTTCTGGCTCTCGAGGGCGATGCTGAGTATCAGGCATACGACTCCATCGACAAGGCACCGGAGGAGAAGGAGCGCGGCATTACCATCAACACCGCACACGTTGAGTACCACACCGCTAACCGTCACTACGCTCACGTTGACTGCCCGGGCCATGCTGACTACGTCAAGAACATGATCACCGGTGCTGCTCAGATGGACGGCGCTATCCTGGTTGTATCCGCAGCTGACGGCCCGATGCCGCAGACCCGCGAGCACATCCTGCTGTCCCGTCAGGTAGGCGTACCGTATATCGTTGTATTCATGAACAAGGCTGACCAGGTTGACGACCCGGAGCTGCTCGATCTCGTTGAGATGGAGATCCGTGAGCTGCTGTCCTCTTACGAGTTCCCGGGCGACGACGTTCCGGTAATCCGTGGTTCCGCTCTGAACGTTCTGACCTCTGATTCCACGGATCCGAACGCTCCGGAGTACGCTTGCATCCGCGAGCTGATGGACGCTGTTGACACCTATATCCCGACCCCGGATCGTGCAGCTGACAAGCCGTTCATCATGCCGGTCGAGGACGTATTCTCCATCACTGGTCGTGGTACCGTTGCTACCGGCCGTGTAGAGCGTGGCCAGCTGAAGATGGGCGAGGAAGTTGAGATCGTTGGTCTGATGGACGCTCCGCGCAAGACCGTCGTTACCGGCATCGAGATGTTCCGCAAGCTGCTCGACTACGCTGAAGCAGGCGACAACATCGGCGCTCTGCTCCGTGGTATCCAGAAGACCGAGGTTGAGCGTGGCCAGGTTCTGGCTAAGCCGGGCTCTATCCACCCGCACACCAAGTTCCACGGTCAGGTTTACGTTCTGAAGAAGGAAGAGGGCGGCCGTCATACTCCGTTCTTCAACAACTACCGTCCGCAGTTCTACTTCCGTACCACCGACGTTACTGGCGTTATCACTCTGCCGGAAGGCACTGAGATGTGCATGCCGGGCGACAACGTTGAGATGGACGTTGAGCTGATCACCCCGATCGCTATCGAGGAAGGCCTGCGTTTCGCTATCCGTGAGGGTGGCCGCACCGTAGGTTCCGGCGTCGTAACTGCTATCAACGCTTAATTTAAGCTTTAGCATTACTTTATCGCTGACAAGGCTCCCATGCTTCGGCATGGGAGCCTTTTTACGTCTGTCTGCATATTTTCTTTTTTTCCCGGGCAAGCTGTCCGGGAAGGAGTGATGAATCATGATGCCGTATGACGAGAACGTGAACCGCTTCGAGGCGGCGCGCAAGTCGTTTCAGTGGATGGAGCGCAGCAAGCCTTCGGTCGCCGCAAGGGGAGACGTAGACCTTCCGTCGGACAGCCGTCGGCTTTTCGAGGCGGGCGACCTGCCCGAAGGTATCGCCGTGCCGCCGCACGAGCGCGATTGCGGCCGAGCGCATCCGATGCGCGGGACCGACAGCGACGACCTCACAGCATGGTGCCGGGAGCACGAAACATAACTTCCGACGGCAAGCCGCAGATTTATCCACAGTCTGTGGCTTGTTTTCTGTCTGCGGCCGCTTTTTCAGCCGAATTGTTTACATCAGGCCGGTTTTGTGCTACACTATATACTATGAATTTATGCGCAGTCCCCGGCGCACACAGCGCACTCCCGCAGCATAGGCTGAGTGCAGGAGGGGATAGCATGTCGGTTTTCTGGCAAAGTCTGCTTGCTGTTTTCGCGGCGGTAGGATTTTACACGGTGCTGCACGTAGTTTATGAGCGAATCTGCGCACATATGCTCCGGCAGCACGGCTCGGCGGAGCTGACGCTGTACGGCGACGGCTGCGACCCGGCGAGCGAACAGCTCATCCGAGCGGCCTGCCGCGTGCGGCGGCAGTATCTGCCCGGCGCTGCCATCACGTTCGTCGAGCTTGGCAGCGGTCAGGGGCAGAATATTGCAAAATTTCTCGCGGTGCGGAAGGATATCATGTATCTGGAATAGAAAAAGCAGGAGAGGACGGTGCTTTGTGGACGAAAAAGAATATGTAGAGCTGCGCGGCACGGTCGAGCAGATCGTTTTCAGCAATGAGGAAAACGGTTACGCCGTGCTGCGCCTTTTGTCGCAGGAGGGGGCGGAGATCACTGCTACCGGCACTTTTCCGGGCATCGGTCTGGGCGAGGAGCTGACCATGGTCGGCTGCTGGGTCATGCATCCGTCCTACGGCGAGCAGTTTTCGGCCGAACACTTTGAACGCCGCCTGCCGACGACCGTTCGCGGCATCGCGGATTATCTGTCCTCCGGCCTGATTCGCGGCATCGGGCCGCGCCTTGGTGCACGCATCGCCGAGAAATTCGGCGAGGATACCTTCGATGTGATGCTGAACGAGCCGGAACGACTGACCGAGATCAAGGGCATCACCTCGCGCCGCGCCAAAGAGATCGCGCGGCAGTATGTCGAGCAGAGTGCGATGCGCGAGCTGATGGACTTCCTCAGCGAGCATGGTCTCCCCATCGAGATCACGGCGCTGCTGTACAAGCGGTTTCACGACAGCGCCATCGAAAGCCTGAAGGAGAACCCGTACCTGCTTTGCGACCCGTATTATGACGTCGATTTCCGTCTTGCGGACGGTCTGGCGATCGAGCTCGGCCTGTCCATGCTGTCCGACGACCGCACGGACGCAGGCATCGTCTATACGCTGACCTTCAACCTCGGGAACGGCCACACCTTTATTCCGCTCGACAAGCTGACGACCGCTGTCATCCGCCTGCTGAGCGACGAGGACGTCGTGTTCGATGAGGACCGCATCCTCGCCGGTATCCTGCGCCTCGCAGACAAGGGCATCCTCGTCCGCGAGGAGATCGCAGGCCGCGACGCGGTCTATCTGCGCGATATGCACGACGCGGAGGCTTATCTCGCACATATGCTGAGCGATATGTCTGAGCGCAACTACGAGTATGATTTCGACGTAGACAGCCTGCTGCACGGCCTGTTCGACGACAGCGAGTTCCCGTATTCGGAAAAGCAGAAGCAGGCCATCGCGGCGGCGGCGCGGAACGGTCTTGTCATTCTAACCGGCGGTCCGGGCACCGGCAAGACCACCACGGTCAGCGGCATCCTGCGCGTGTTTGAGGCGCTCAGCCTGAATACGCTGCTCGCTGCGCCGACCGGACGCGCGGCCAAGCGCCTGTCCGACCTCACCGGCATGGAGGCAAAGACCATCCACCGCCTGCTCGAGGCCGGGTTCGCGCCCGGCGGACGCACGGTCTACGCGCGCACGGTCACCAATCCGCTCGAGTGCGATGCCGTCATTCTGGACGAGGTGTCCATGGTCGATATCCGGCTGATGCAGGCGCTCATCGAGGCGCTGCCGCACGGCGCGCGGCTCGTGCTCGTCGGAGACGCCGACCAGCTGCCGCCGGTCGGGCCGGGTAACTTCCTGCGCGATATCATCGCCTCGCAGCGCGTTCCGACCATTCAGCTGACCGAGATATTCCGCCAGGCGCAGAAATCCGACATCGTAATGAATGCGCACGCGGTCAACGGACATCGTGTGGGAAAAAGCAGGGGACGACGAGCAGGGAACCGGCGTATTCAACGGCGACGTCGGCGAGATCATCCGCATTTTTCCGCAGCAGGAGTGCATGGTGATTCGCTTTGACGACCGCATTGCGACCTACACCTTCGATATGTTGAACGAGCTGAGCTGGCGTATGCCGTTACCGTACATAAATCGCAGGGCAGTGAGTTCGACGCGGTGGTGCTCGCCTGTCGGACGGTCTGCCGCGCAAGCTGCTCACGCGCAACATTCTCTACACCGCGATCACACGCGCGAAGCGTCTGCCGTTATCGTCGGGAGTCAGGATGTGGTAGCGTATGGTAAATAACAACCAGAAGGGCAGACAGGTACAGCGCGCTGAAAGCCCGTCTTAGGTTAGCCGAAACCCAGTAAAAGGTGCTGATAAAATGCAGAAGAAAGAGAAAATACCCGCAAGGGCTTTTACGCTGGTAGAATTGATCGTTGTGTTGGTCATTCTGGCGATCCTTGCGGCATTTATGATACCGGCGCGATACAGTATATCGAGAAGTCTGGAGGCATCCGACCTTATCGAGGTGCGGGCGGCGTATGTTGACGTGTGCTGGCTGCGGTTACGGAGCAGGACAGAAACAACATGAGCAAGACGGTCAAGCTGAAGCAGAGCAGGATGACTGGCAGTCGAGAGATCCCATTACAATTGCAGGCGTTACCCATTATAAAAGGCGGATGGAAATACCGAAAACTGGAAAGGAATCCCTGCCGCGGGCGGCGAACGCAAAGTGTACTATGACAGCGAAAGGCTGTGATCGTGTTTGACTGGAAGGGCAAGAGCACAGGGCAGCACGATCAATTGGGACGAGAATCTGCACGGCATACTCGAGAAGACCGACATTTTACAGAACCTGAACAAAAATCAGAATTTTGAGATCGACCTGAAGTGCCCAAATTCCAGTATATGGTGCCCAAGGTGGTGGAGCAGATGGGGAAACGACAGCCCGCTGAAAAATGGCACATGGCAGCCGGCAGTTCCACGAACAAGAGCAACCGCTATTTGTTCTGGACATCGTCGATACAGATGCCGTCGGTGCGGGCAAGCAGATACCGGTCATTGTCAGTCGGCGAACGGCGGCTTTTACATTCCAAAAACGATCACCGGCGACCCGGAGCAACAAGGTCAAAAGCTATGTTGCGATTACGACCATATCAACAGTTACAGCAGCTTTCAGACATATACCACCGGCAAGAGATATGAAACGCTGACGGAGGTTTATAGCGCATAAAAAACAGGTAAACGACAACGCAGAATTCACGGAGTATAAGGACACACCGCCGAGTGATGCCATTTTCTCTGTCGAATTTTCGGTATTTGCCCGGAGTCTTGCAAATGGCGCACAAAATCTGTATAATGGTAATATCTGTCAACCACGCGAACAGAGCGCGGAGAAAGGAATGAAATATGGCTTCTTTTCTGCAAAGAATCGCGAAAAAGATAAGTCGCTTTTGCGATATCGGCATCGACCTCGGCACGGCAACCGTGCTGGTCTATGTAAAAGGGCAAGGGAGTTGTACTTAACGAGCCGTCCGTTGTGCGGTGGACAAGGTTTCCGGCAAAATCCTTGCCGTGGGCGAGGGAAGCGCAGAGCATGCTTGGCCGTACACCGGGCAACATTATTGCCATCCGGCCGCTGCGCGAGGGTGTGATTTCAGACTATGAAATGACCGAGCTGATGATCAAGGAGTTCATCCCAAGGTACAGGGTGGATTCCGCCTGTTCAAGCCGAACGTCGTCATCTGCGTGCCCTCGATCATCACCGAGGTCGAGGACGCGGGTCATCGACGCCGGCACGCAGGCCGGTGCGAAGCGCGTGTTCCTCATTGAGGAGCCGGTCGCGGCGGCCATCGGCGCGGGTCTCGACATCAGCAGGCCGAACGGCAATCTGGTCGTTGACATCGGCGGCGGCACGACCGACATCGCGGTCATTTCGCTTATGGCATTGTCGAGTCCACGTCCATCAAGGTCGTGGGCGATAAGCCCGACGAGGCCATTGTCAAGTACGTCCGCCGTAAGCATTAATGCGCTGATCGGCGACCGCACGGCAGAGGAGATCAAGCGCACGGTCGGTTGCGGTCCGCGCAGCGAGGAAGCGATCATGGAGGTCAGGGGACGCTGTCTGATGACCGGTCTGGCGCGCACGTTTACCGTGTAAGCTCGCCGAGTGAGATGCTTCGATGCGCTCGAGGAGGTCTCCCCGGCGATCGTCGAGGCGTGGTGCACTGGGTGCCGAGCGCACACCTCCCGAGCTGACCGGCGACATTTCCGCCAACGGCATCACCATGACAGGCGGCGGTTCGCTGATTGGGGCTTCGATAAGCTGATCGCCCCTAAGACCGGCATTCCGACGCGCGTCGCGGACGAAGTGGTTTGCGCGTGGCGTACGGTACCGGCAACTGTTTGGAAAAACCTGTCGAAAATGCAGGACGGCACGATGAATCTGTCGCGGCAAAGACAAATGAAATGACCGAACAGGAAAAATACATGAAGGCGGCGCTGAAGCTCGCGCACAGGGCGGCCGAGGAGGGCGAGGTCCCGGTCGGCGCGGTCGTTGTCTGCGACGGAAAGATCGTCGGCGCCGGAACCGCCGCGAGACAAAGAAAAAACGCTCTGCATCACGCGGAGATCGAGGCCATCGAAAAGGCCTGCAAAAAGCTCGGCGGCTGGCGGCTGCACCGGTGCGACCTGTATGTTACGCTCGAGCCGTGTCCGATGTGCGCCGGCGCGATCATCAACGCCCGCATCAAAACGGTCTATTTCGGCGCGTTCGACCCGAAGGCCGGCTCGTGCGGCTCGATGATCAATCTGTTTTCGCTGCCGTACAATCATCAGCCGGAGCTCATTTCCGGCGTTATGGAGGAGCAGTGTGCGGACGAGCTGCGCACATTCTTCCGGGAGCTTCGAAAGAAGCGCAAGCTCATCAGAAAAGCACAGAAGAGCGAGAAAGCTGCGGCGGAAAGCGGAGAATCGCAGCAGGATGCGTTCTGTGAAAGAGAAAAGTAGTAATAAGTGGGGTTAAAAAACAAATGCAAAGAGAAAGACTCGGTTCGCGTCTGGGCTTTATTCTGCTCAGCGCGCAGGCTGCGCCATCGGCGTCGGCAACGTATGGAAGTTCCGTGGATGGTCGGACAGTACGGCGGCGGCGCCTTCGTTCTGTTCTATGTGATCTTCCTGCTCATACTCGGTCTGCCGATCATGACGATGGAGTTCGCGGTCGGCCGCGCCAGCCAGAAAAGCCCGGTGCGCGCCTATCAGGTACTGGAAAAGCCGGGCAGCAGGTGGCATATCCACGGTTATCTGGCGATGATCGGCAACTATCTGCTGATGATGTTCTACACGACGGTCTGCGGCTGGATGCTGCACTATTTCTATCTGACCGCAGCGGGCAGATTTGTCGGAGCAACGACCGAGCAGGTCGGCGCGGCGTTCGGTGAAATGCTGTCCCGGCCGGGCGTCATGGCGGGCTGCATGATCGCGGTCGTCGTCATCGGCTTCCTCATCAACTCGTTCGGCCTTCAGGGCGGTCTGGAGCGCGTGACCAAGGTCATGATGATCGCGCTGCTCGCCATCATGGTCGTGCTCGCCGTCAACAGCATCCGCACCCCGGGCTCGAGCGAGGGCCTGCGCTTTTACCTCATTCCGGACTTCAGCCGCATGGCGGAGACCGGTGTGGCGAACGTGGTCGTGGGCGCGATGAATCAGGCGTTCTTCACCCTGTCGCTCGGCATCGGCGCGATGGCGATCTTCGGCAGCTATATCGGCAAGGGACGCGCGCTCATGGGAGAAGCGGTCAACGTCGCCGTGCTCGACACCTTCGTTGCGTTCACGGCCGGCCTGATCATCTTCCCGGCGTGCTTCGCGTTCGACGTATCCCCGGACAGCGGCCCGAACCTCATCTTCGTCACCCTGCCCAACATCTTCAACCACATGGCGGGCGGCCGTCTGTGGGGCAGTCTGTTCTTTGTATTCATGGCGTTCGCGGCATTCTCTACCGTCCTCGCTGTTTTCGAGAACATCATGTTGACTTTATCGATAGACGAAAGCACCGCGAAAGCGGTGCTTTTCTGCATGCGAAGCAGCAATTGAGAATAGAAAATGGAGATTGACCCTGCGGTGAAGCAACGTGCAGATGGGTTGCACGGCGGCACCCCAGTGTGGTTTTTTCTCCCGCCTTCGGGCAATTCACCTTGTGTTGCGCCTGCGGAGAGTAGCCGATATGTAGCAGTAGATTATCTGTGAACTGCGAATAGGCGGAGAAAGACACGCAAGAGCAACCCGACTGCCGTTTCCCTTTTCGAAGCGGGTCGCCGGTCTTGGTATGCGTCAGATTAGGAAAAAGGAAAGGCAGGAGTTCAAAGAGGAAGTGGCACTTCATTTAATTCCGCGCACGGCGCGGAACAAGGTTTAGCAGCCTACGGGCAAACCGTAGGTGTCCCTTCCTTTTTTGCCCACCTGCCGCGGGTGCGGCGAACCTCCCAAAGGTTGGCCCCAATTCCGCATCCGATAGCACGCATATAAACCCCTAAATCCTGCATAAGCTGTTGCAAGAAGCAAAGTGGAGGCGCCCGCCATGGTAGGAGGAAAAAAGCGCAGGTCTATACTGCAATCTTAGGCGTGCATGCCTGCTCCTGTGCCAGCGGATGCTGGGAAATATGCTGATGCCGGGCAGGGCGGATACCGGCATAGCGCCTGCCGCACCCGAGAGGGCGATGCAATGGAATTTCACATCACGGAGGACGATATCGCGTCTGTGATGACCGAAGCGCTGCTGTTTCCGGTCGAGGACACGGCGGTCAAAATCAGCCGTGACGGCACGATCGCCGTGACGGCTGCCGTAACCCGTCAAGCACTGGGACGGAAAGTAACGGTACCCGGCAAAGCTGCGCACGGCGCTGTTGTTTGCCGGAGCGCCGTAAGCTGTACGGCGCGTGGAGCGCAGCTGTTTCAAACGGCAACCCAGCCTTGCCTGCCGGACCATCAAGCTGCTGGAAGGCTTCACCTGCCCGAGCAGACCGCTCAGGCACTTCCGATGCGTTCGTCGCACAGTGGAATACCCGTATGTGGAACAGCGGGACTTACGCAGACCATACAGTGGTGGACGGGGAAGCGGTGCCGCTGGGATAACCGCTCAACAGTAAAGAAAAATCCCTTCGGAAAACCGAAGGATTTCTGGTATGTAACCTACTCAAAAATTACGCGGCCTGCGCCCTGATAGCGGGTCGCATAGCTGCCGGTCATGACGAGTACTTTAACCATCGCCCGTGCTGGGTGCGTGGATGAACTGGTTACTGCTGACATAAATGCCTACATGGCTGGGATGGACGAGTGTGCTGCTGCCGAAGAATACCAGATCGCCCGGCAGAAGGTCGTCGTGGAAACACGGGTGGTGGCATCATACCGTGCCTGAGCGACACGCGGATGGAGCCGACTGTGTTCTTGAACACATAGGAGGTGAAGCCGGAGCAGTCAAAGCCGCTCGGCGTGCTGCCGCCGTATTGGCCGGAACACCGAGGAACTGTGCAGCATAGTTCAGCACGCCTCTGGCGCTTTGCGCTGATCGAGACAGAAGCTGCGGTGTTCGACGGGCTGATCGCCGTACCGGACGAAGCAGTTAGCGAGGTAAACCGCACCGATGTAGCCGGTCTTGCCTGGGTGTAGGATACCTTGCTCCAACTGTTAGATGCTGAGCACGGCAATAGCGGGTGCCGTTCTTCAGCTCACCGAGAATGGTGGAAGAGGTGCTTGCCGCAGAGCGGAAGTTTACGGTAGAGGAGCACTTAACTACTGCCGTACCGTGGACGTGACGTGTTATTGATGCCGAACCGGTGGTCGATACATAATCCTGCTTTGATGTAAAGCCGGTCTTTGCCGGAGCAGGTTACCTTGCACCAGCCGTTTGCGGTGCTGACAACGGTAACTGCGGGTGCCACCTTCAGCCTGCCAGAATGGAAGAGAAGCATTGGTGCGTGGAACGCAGGTATTTGCCCTCGAGGAACACTTTCACCGCATGGCGGTGCAGCGGTCGTAGAGGCAACGGTGTTCGATTTGAGCGATGGCGGTGCCGGCGGAGCTGCTTGAGCGTGATATAATCCGGATGGATATAGCCGGTCTTGCCATTGTA
>VOFH01002790.1_pt1 | contig 13541 bp, 13 predicted proteins | sample 5384091 | NCBI WGS metagenome assembly VOFH01 (sample SAMN12384727, study PRJNA508395) | human gut metagenome | isolation source: healthy gut G | host: Homo sapiens
TAAACTAGGTTTATGCTGGTTAGTCATGACCGGAAAATTTCTGAGCAGCTGGACAGCTGGTCTGGATCAATAAGCAGGCTGAAACAGAACTGTGGTGGAAAGCCAATACTGAAGTCAAGGCTGATCTGGACACTTACAACAATCGGTGCTAATTCCCACTTCTCAGTTAGCATTCCAAGGCGGCGATCATGACCTGATCGAATGATGAGCCAACTCTCTTGGGAGGTTCCATCACTTGCTTGAAAAATCAAATATCATGATGCTTTGGCAATGATCTCAGCAGTCCAGTTAGTTAAAATCTTGGTAAACGACAGATCCTTGTCTGTGCTAACATTTGGCAGATCTCCACAATTCTAAATCCCTGGAACCAGATCTGGAAAGTTCTCCATGATGGTTTCCTCTGAATTGTAGTGCCCAAGCCAGGATGTGAATCATTGATGGCAGTTTTCTAATAATTTTCGCCTAGCAGATCAGCTGGCGTTCAGGACTGGCCCAGTATCTGGGAAATAGATAATCAGGACAGCTGCAATGAGCAGACTGCCATTCGAAATCTTGGCGCTGAACTCTGGTGGTTTGATCTTCCATATGGGCAGGTGGGTTCATATGAGGCTGGCATTATCAGATTCATCAGGAGGTTGTCCCAATAGCTGCTCAGATGGCTCTGCTGGAAGCGATCTTAAAATATTGAAAGCAGCTCTTCGGTATGATCATTCTCTGACTGTGGTTTCACTTACAGTCCACGTCAGACATTGACCTTATGGAAGCAGAATATCCTTGAACATAACAGTCTTTTAATAATCAGCACAATTTCATCTGTATTATCCTTTCAGCAGTTCAACTTTTAGGTCTGCATAGACATAGTCTTTATCAGGACAAATACAAGTGGTGTTCTCATGAGGAATGCTGTCCCCGAGCTTCTTTTCTCTCTTTGAGCTCTGATTTCCTGGTGATTAAACCTTCCCCAGGATAATATCAGGCATGAGGTATATGAACATCGTGCAGTGGATCAATCTCAAATACATGTTCTCTATCCGATTCGTTCCAGTCATGACAGTATTCTAAAACAGTTTTGCAACATGAATATTCTATAATCAAATATCTTGTTACAGTGTCTTTTCATGCAGGCTGCTATGGTGTCCTGATTGATATTGAACAACTCGCTTCTCAAACATTGCTTGCCAGGATCGTCCGCCTCTATGCTGGGTCACATAGACAGGTTGATTTATTAACAGCAGTGTGGGTTGGTGCTATCTGATCATTTCTGTTTCATTCCCCAGTTGTGAATGTTCCATTTTGACATTTATAATCTTTGGTAAGAAGCATTCAGTCCTTTTCTGTGTATAATTCCACAATTTGTCTTTTCCTTCGGGCATTTCTTATGCAGGAATATTCTAGTTCTGTTTTCTAGTAAGATGTGGACCTTACTTGGCATGTTAATAAATGGGCCACCGCACATTTCCAGAACTCGTTTTTGTAGTTGCAGTCCTGCTATCAGCAACGCTCCTCAAAGGACTTCCCGTCGTCTGCCTCTAAGATATCCAGCACTTCTTGCAATACAGCATCCAGGCTACGCTTCATAGAGTTTTCTGCAACTGATCTTTTCTGCATATTGACCTCCCTTTCATGCTACGCCTTATGACCGCCGATCTGCGAATTGCGGTCTTTTGCAGTTGCACCTTCTTCTAAATTCATGCCTTTCAAAATTGCGTTTTTCCCGAATTTCTTTTTGATCATCAACAATGCTTTTTGCATCCTCTTTTCCCGTTCAGGGCGGCTTCCTCTTCTTTTCCTTTCGCCGCAAGGTCGGCATAATCCGTAAAAGGTCGAGCTGCTCATAGCCGGCTTTTTCTTTGGAAGCGGTGACCTCGTCTATCACATGATTGGCAGTGATATTTAATCTGCGAATGAGGAGGCTTTTGTCTACGATTTGGTCGAAAAAGCTCCGCAGCGGCGTTCATAATCTGCCTTGTGGAAGAAGTGTATCTTTCAAATTGATGGTTCCGTGTACGTGTTTTTGGAGGTAACCGCCTGTCGCGTCCATTGCGCTCCGGGCCGGTGAGGCTTTCTGCGTCATAGCCTACGGTGACCACGAGCTGATCTGTTACAAGCTTTTGGTCCACCAAGTCTAGGGCGAGTAGATCGGCCATTTCCGCAGGACGAGCCGTGCCTTGTCTGCTTTTGTAAGGACTGTGTAGCACCTGTCCTGAGCCTAAAGCTGTTGGTGTCCGGCCTGTATGCTTTGATTGCGGCAATGGTGCAGGGTTCCCCATCCCCACGCGTGGTCGATCAGCAACTCCGCATTTTTCCCGAAAAGGCGATATAACAGGTCCTCATTTTCGTGAGAACACCTTGCCACATCGCCCATGGTAAACATCCCGTTTTCTTCCAGTTTTTTGCATACCCTCTGCCGACTCTCCAAAAATCAGTCAATGGCCGGTGCGTCCACAACGTCCGGCGATAGGTCATTTCGTCCAGCTCAGCGATGCGGCTAAACCGCCGGATGGTGCTTTTCATTGTCTTCGGCACGATTCCGATGATTCCGGCCTGGTTTTTGCAAAGTCGGGGCGCGGGGCATGGCCTTTTGTGGGCGTCGGCGATGTTGCTGCTCAACGGCTTGCTCTCTTTTTCTCACGGATCGAATTGGCCACGGAAAACGGATGTGATCGCAGTGGTGGGCATTGAGGTGCCCAATAAGCAGGTGACGACTGTAGCCCTGCGGGAGGTGATTGATTCGCCGCAATTTGTCAAGGCGAAATCCAGGTCCTCTTTGCAGTGGGAAAGGATATCGGCGGCGCCTGTGTGGTAGGCGATATTTCCAAGCTTCCCCATATGCTGATTGCCGGTACCACCGGCTGCGGTAAATCGGTATGTATGAACAGCATCATCATTTCCTTTTATATAAGGCAAAGCCGGAAGAGGTCAAGCTCATTATGGTAGATCCCAAAATGGTAGAGCTGGGGATTTACAACGGCATTCCACATTTGCTGATTCCTGTGGTTACCGACCCAAAGAAAGCCGCCGGCTCCTTGCAATGGGCGGTGACGGAGATGATGCGGCGGTACAAAATCATGTCCGACGCGGGCGTCCGGGATCTGGAGTCCTTCAACCGTATTATGGACAGCAGCGGGGAGGAAGAACCTCTGCCGCAAATTGTGGTAATCATTGACGAATTGGCCGACCTCATGCTGGTGGCGGCTAAGGAGGTGGAGGAATCCATCTGCCGGATTGCGCAGATGGGCCGCGCTGCAGGAATGCATCTGATCATTGCCACCCAGCGTCCGTCTGCCGATGTGATCACAGGCTTAATGAAAGCCAACATTCCCAGCCGGATTGCATTTGCAGTGGCCTCCGCTATGGAATCCCGGATTATTCTGGATACTCAAGGTGCGGAAAAACTGGTGGGCCGGGGCGATATGCTCTATGCCCCCCTGGGAAAAGGGAAACCGAAGCGAATCCAAGGGTGCTTTGTCAGCGATGCAGAGGTCGAAGCAGTGGCGGAGTTTGTGAAGGAACATTATGTTCCGGATTACAGCCAGGAGGTTTTGGAAGAAATTGAGCGGAAAGCTGAGCAAAGTGGCAAAGGCGGAAAATCCGCCGATTCCATGTTGGACTTTGAGTCTGAGGATGCGCAGGGGATGAAATGCTGCCTGCTGCCGTAGATGTCATATTGAAACCGGCCAGGCTTCCGTCTCCATGCTTCAGCGCCGTCTGAAGCTGGGCTATGCCCGAGCGGCGCGCATTGTGGACGAGATGGAGGAGCGGGGGAATTGTAGGCCCGTTTATGGGCTCCAAGCCACGGAATATTTTAATTACCAAGGAGCAATGGCAACAGATGCAGTCCGGGCAGCTGCCCTGGAGGAATTGACGGAAGAAGAAAGCGCCGACTCGATTTTGGAGCAAACTCCTGAAAGTTATCTTTGACACCGGCCGTTTGCCGGTGTACAATAGAGCCCGCCGGAGCTTCCGGTAAAATAATTTGCGCCGCATCCGGAAGGCCGGAGCGGCAGCAGGAGGTTATGTTATGTCAGACAAAAAGATCAAGAAAATGGTGGGGCTGTCCATCTTCACTGCAATCGTCGTGGTGTTGCAGCTTTTAGGCAGCTTCATCAAGATCGGCACCTTTTCTTTCTCTCTGGTGCTGATCCCCATTGTGGTCGGCGCTGCGGTGTATGGTCCCGGGGCAGGCGCCTTTTGGGCGGAGTATTTGGTGCGGTGGTGACCATCGCCTGCGCCAATGGTTCCGACTACGGTGGATCCATCCTGTTTACTGCCAATCCGTTTCTCACAATTTTCATCTGTATGCTAAAGGTATTTTGGCAGGCGCCGCTGCAGGTGGGGTGTACAACCTGGCTGCCAAGAAAAACGTCTATTTGGGTGTGTTTTGGCTGCCGTTGCAGCGCCTGTTGTCAATACAGGTCTGTTTTGCCTGTCCCTGGAGCTGTTTTTCCGCTCGATCTTGGTAGATTGGGCCGGCGGGAAGGATTTGGTCTATTACATTTTTGTCGTGCTGGTTGGGGTTAACTTTTACTGGAGCTGGCAGCCAATGTGGTCTGCAGTCCGGTTATTTTCCGGATTATCAAGCTGGTTCGGAAATCCTGAATTGTACCATATGCGCCCCGGAAAGCCGTGTGCTTCCGGGGCGCTCTGACGGCAGTTACGCTTTTTGTTTTTGTGCGACTCTTGACTTTTGTACATAGGTGTGCTATAGGTAAAAGAAAACAACAAACATGCGGAATGTGGGAGGGTATGACGTGCAGACGGATCAACATGCTTTGACAGAGGGCGTGATTTGGAAAAAGCTGCTGCTTTTTGCGCTGCCAATTCTACTGGGAAATATTTTCCAGCAGCTGTATAATACGGCGGACGCTTTGATTGTAGGAAGATTTATGGACAAGGCGGCGCTGGCTGCCGTTACGTCATCCGGCAGTTTGATTTTTATGCTGGTGGGCTTTTTTCAACGGCATAGCCCTGGGTGCTGGTGTGGTCATCTCGAAGTTTTACGGCGCCAAGGACGAGCGTGGAATTCGTTTAGCGGTACATACGGATATTGCCTTCGGTTTGGTGGCAGGCATTGTCCTGACGGTTCTGGGCGTATGCTTTACCCCTACGATTCTGCGGTGGATGGGAACGCCGGAAAACGTATTGCCTAAGTCTGTGGAGTATTTCCGAATTTATTTCATGGGCGCAATTTTTGTGGTACTGTACAACATTTGCGTAGGTATTTTGCAGGCAGTGGGGGACAGTAAGCATCCTTTGTACTATTTGATCTGTTCTTCTCTTCTGAATGTTGTTCTGGATTTGCTGTTTATCGGCGGATTTGGATGGGGCGTCTGGTCGGCGGCGTTGGCGACTACCATTTCTCAGGGGTGAGTGTGGCTCTGTGCCTGTATCGTCTGATGAAGTATCAGACACCTTATCAACTTCATATCAAGCACATTCGGTTTCATGTTCCGACTTTAAAGAACATCATTCGATTGGGCCTTCCGTCCGGTGTGCAGAATTCAATTATCGCTTTTGCGAACCTGGTGGTACAGTCCAATATCAACAGCTTCGGGGATGCGGCTATGGCAGGGTGCGGCTCTTATCCAAGGTGGAAGGCTTCGCCTTTCTTCCCATCACCTGTTTTGCTATGGCGCTGTCCACCTTTGTGGGGCAAAAAACCTGGGCGCAAAACAGTATGATCGGGTGAAAAAAGGAGTCCGGTTTGGCATAATTTGCTCTGTGATTTTGGCGGAGTTGATGGGGGTAGCGATTCTTTTCTTAGGGCCGAATTTGATTGCGTTGTTTAATGGAACTGCCGAGGTGGTGGATTACGGTACCAGGCAGGCGCGTCTGGAAGCGTTGTTTTATTTCCTGCTGGCGTTTTCCCACTGCATTGCCGGCATTATGCGGGGCGCGGGAAAAGCGATGGTTCCCATGCTCACCATGCTGGCCTCCTGGTGCCTGCTGCGCATTACCTATATTACCGTAGTGATTCGTTTTGTGCCCAAAATTGAGGTGGTGTTTTCTGCCTATCCTTTGACGTGGTTTGTGAGCTCCGTGATTTTCCTCATCTATTTTTTCAAGGCCGATTGGCTCCATGGCTTTGATAAATTAGAGGCCAAGCAGGCCAAAACTGCTTGAATCCTCCCTTATTTGAGCGCTTTGGTATCATTTTACGCACTTTTTTGGAGGCGGATTCGCCTCTCAAAAAAGTGCGTTATTTTGATTTCACTCGCCTTTCTATCCCTTCAGGATGACCAGGAGATTTTCCAACCAGCTGATTTCTCTGATACATCGCCTATGGCAAAATTCCAAATTCCTTCGCGTAACAGACGGCTCCACATAAGGGAGCAGCTGTCTCCTGCAGTGCGATGGCCATCAGATTGGCGGCTGGAATACCGGCAGGGGCCTGGATACCGAACTGTGCAGCCGGTCGGTAGCCGGTGCGTGCGTAATAGGCTGGGCTTCCCAAACCAGACAGTGGGAATACCCCCAACTTCTGAGCCGTTCTGTGACCTTCTTGTATTAAGGCAGTGCCGATGCCCCGCCCCTGAAAGTCGGGTAGTACAGACAACGGCGCCAAAGCCAGCACGGTATGCTTCCCCACACTGGCTTCCGTCAGCAGAATATGGCCGACGATTTTTCCGTCGAACTCTGCGACCAAAGACAATCCCGGAATAAAGCGGAGCTGGTGCGCAGGGATGCGACCAGCTCTTGCTCATTTCCATCTCGATGGGGCGCAGTTGCAAAGGCCTGTTTTACAACCTGATTTACAGCCTCGTAATCCTTTTTGGTTTCCGATCGGATTTTCATGTGAAATCACCTGCTTCTAATCTGTTTGGCTGCGGTCTGCGTCTGCTGCTTGCGTGTCGGAAGGCGCGGTCCATGAAATGGGAGAGACCGTATCAACCGTCATGTAAGGAAGGTCGTCCTGTACGGTAACGTCATATAAATATGCGTACGTAAAACGAATCACGTCCCCGGTGTCTAAGCTGGTACCGCCGGTTATGGCGTGATATTGAACCAAAGGATCGTTCCTTCATCAAAATGAAGGTTGCTCTCCAGAACCTCTACAGTCAGGAGCTTCTCCTGTTTGTCCGTAATCCGGCACGTCAAGGTGGAATCGCCCTCCGGCAGTTGAAAGGGAAGACTGCAAGCGGACAGGGAGGAGAGAAGAGTGGCTATTAAGAGAATACCGGCTATCTTTCGATGCTTCAAGGATGCCCCTCCTATCATTCAGAGATACTGCCATCATACACGAAAACCCGTTAAAATCAATGACTAATGTGGTGAAATGGAAAGAGGGCAGGGGTTTTTCCTTGTGTTATCTCATGAAATGATGCCGGAGTAACACAGCAATCCCAATTTGGAACGCCAAAATTAACGGGATGCCGATGGTGAATTTGCGGTGTTTGGTTTTGTGCCGGAAACAGTACATTCCGAAGAGGCAGCCCAGGCTGCCGCCGAGGATGGCTATGAGCAGCAGCGTCCGTTCCGGGATTCGCCAATGGCCATGCCGGGCTTTTTTCTTTATCTGAAAACATAACTAGAAACCCTGCTGCATTCATTAGAAACAGGGAAACAAGCAGGATGGTCTGTCGGGATTGTTCATGTGTCGCTTCCTCTCTATTTTGTGAAATGGGGTTACTTGGTATGAGACGTTTGGGAGCTTTGTTGGCGCTTGGTATTTTGTTTTGCGCTCTGTCCGGCTGCGCCGGTCAAGAGACGGTGGTTTGGGAGACGGTAGGTGATTCCTTGGAGCTTCCGGCCGATATTCAGACGCCTGCCTACTCCATGCAGGTTGCCGCGCCCATGGATGCGCCGTTGGTTGAGGCGTTTTCAGATGACACGACACAGGTCTATATGCAGCGCGGTGGAGCGTATGAGTTGACTGCGCAAACCATGACGGCGGATAGCTTGGAGAACTTGCTGTTGACCATCACCGGCTTCCCAATGGAGTCCCTGCAGGTTTTGCAGACGGAAGAATTTGGCTTACCTCGGTATGACGTGGCGTGGAGTACCAGCGGAGACGAGGGCGCAGAGTCCTGCCGTGCGGCGATTTTGGACGATGGGATTTACTATTATGTTTTGATGTCTACTGTGGCTCAGGATTTCGCGGCGGAAAACCGGGAAACACTGGATGAGGTATTTTCTTCACTAGGATTATACACCGACGAGGGCTTTTAAGGAAGAGCCGGAGTAAAAAAACGACAGGAGCTGCCGGAGATCGGGCAGCTCCTGTAGGTCATAGAGAATGAGAGCTACAGGGCGGATGGGACAACGGATTAAGAGAGAATTACATACCGCTACCAATACGACAGCAATAATTGTCTGTTACAGGTGTAAGATTTGATTGCCGGAATAGTTGACAGCGACGAGGAAAACCTTTATTATGGTAGAGATAGAAGCGGCATGTGAGCTTGTATGAATGGGGACGACGCATTCAAAAGCGGAAAAACAAGTAATTTGGGGCCCACGGTTATATAAGTGCATGCAGAGGAACTGACCCTGCCGACGGAACGTGAGAATATGATTATAGTAACAGAAACATTGAGATTTCTATATAATATAATTGGAATGACAGAACAACATATATTTCTGCTAGTTATCATGTTATTGGTAATACTAGCATTTTTGCTGGTTGCCGTAATATATAAAATGAAAAGAAAATACAAATATATAATAACGGTATATATTATTGTGTGCATAATAAAATTGGTTCCGTTTCTGAATTGCAGCACGAAAACAATAGTTCCAGAACAGGTATCATGTATGAGCTCTGAGAATATCACAAACGGAATGATACATACTTATTATGATATTGATGCGTGGCCATTTAGAATACAATCAATATGCAAAAATACGTCATCATTTGCGCAACCAAGCGAGGGCGACTGGATTTCTGAAAATACAAAAGAAACTGATAAATACACATATATAGTATCTTATGGAAAGGTAATTAATAGTATAAGATATAATATATTAGATGGATATGATTGCTTTGTGTCGCTGTGGAATGGAACTGTTATGAGACCTGAATTTGAGTGCGTTGATGATGCAGGGGAAGATATATATTTATAGAATTAATAAAATTGCAATTGAAAATGGATTATAATTTAGATCTGTTCAAAAGTATAAAACGTTGTGTTCGGGTGCAATTTAGCGTTTAGCCGCCTGATGTCACATATCTTGGAGACGATCCTAGGAAGGCGCCTGACGGTACAGAATGGAGGGGTAAGGGGAGCAGGGTAGTAGTCGAGGAAATTATTACAGTCAAGAAACGGGAGAGAGTTGGCATTCGAATTTGGACCATGAGGAACCAATAGGTCCACAGGGATTATAAGGAAGGATCCGCAAGGGAACTGGTGGCGAGTAGGATGAGCAGGAAGAGGCACTGTGCTTACTCCTGAGTAATAGTATATTAATAAAATGTGGACGCACTATGGCAATGTAGGTATTGCTATAGTGCATCCGGGATAAAAAGGTAGAAATGAACGGCGACTGGAGATTGACAAATCAAATAAATTATTTATATATGTTGAAATTGAAAAAGAAGCATTTAAAAAAACTGACCGAAGCGACCATGAACATTGTGAATTTTGCTTTGGAAAATTTAGCGAAAATCAGGGAGACTTACATTTTGGTTATTGCATCACTTGATAGGTATCACTGGATATGCGATAGATGCTTTGGCGATTTTAAAGATCTGTTTAAATGGACATTAGAATAGATTGTTAACTTAATGGACGCATTTGACCTTTGTGTGACTACCGGTGGCACCGAGGGAGATTCCTTACGTTATTTCGACGGCAAGGGCCACTGTATGAACTGATATGAGTACAGCGGAAACGGACAGCGGATGTGGAAAAGCGAAGCGAGATGATTGTTAAATGGTTATATATCAATTGGAACATGCACATGGAAGTACGGACGAGTACTGTGGATGTGTGAAAATTGAACATGGTGAGTTCATGCAAATATTTGCTAGCGAAGAAGATGCGAACAAATATGCAGAAGAAGCAGACTTAAACAGATTTGATTTTGCAAAAGGAGGTGAGATTGAGTATGAAATAACTGTATCAAAGTATAAGATAAATGAAATGGAATGGAGATATGGATTTGACTTTGATTAAGATATGTGGTGGGAGGATCAGGGATTTCCGCAGTTGATTTGTGGAAATAAATACTGGGATATTACATGCAGGAGCTGCCTTCTTCGGCAGCTCCTGTAATTATATAGAGAAGTAGGAACAAATGGTGGGATAAAACAGGGGAGTAAGACAGTTAAAAGAAGTTTTTAACATATAAATGAGAGCGGTATCGGATTGTGATTGACAGGGCTAGGAAAAGGTAATAATCTATAAAATATGGACGCAGTGTGAATCAACAGGAAGGGAGTTGAATGGTAGAAAGAGCAGAAATAAGAATGAAACCGAGAGAAAAGAACCTAGAGAAGCACGGCGTCAAAAAAGAAAAAATAGAAGGAGAAAGAACCATGAAGAAGCGAATGGGATTGCGGGTGTTGTCCTTGCTGCTGGCAGCAGTGTTGGTAGGGCAGCAGGTTCCGCAGCTTCGGGCAGCGGGAAGCCCGGAGGAAGCGGGAAATGTAGAAGCAGAAGAGGCCGCAGGGAGCAGACCGGAGGAGACTGCAGAGGGAAAGTCCAGCGAAGTAGTCGTGGGGAGGTCGTGGAGAACCGAGCCGAACGGGAGAAGCACTTCCGGATGGAAGACGGAAGCTTCCTGGCAGTGGACTACGGCGTGCCGGTACATTATGAAGCGGAAGAGGAATGGGAAGAGATCGACAACACGCTGATTCCCCAGGCGCCCAGCGTGGGGCTGGCGCTGGAGGGGGCGTGGAGACCGGTGGTGCAGTACCGAGCGGAGAACGGAGAGGAGAGCCGGAGCTTTGCCGGGAGTCTGGCGGGGGGCTATGTGTTTGCCGCCGAGACAGGGGAAGTAGGCGTGCGCCTGTCTCTGTGGGAGGAAGCAGGAGAGCCGGAGGCAGCGGAAACGGAGGCGGAAGAGACCATGGGAACGGAGGCTTCCACAGCGCCGGTTTCCGACGAGCCGGAGGAAACAGTTCAGGAGACGGAGCCGTTGGAAGAGCCGGAGGAGCCGACAGAGAGCCCGGCGGCAGAGGCGGCGATTCCCAGCGAGGAAACCGCTCTGGAAGCCACAGCGGAGTCTGAGGCGGAGCCGGAAACAGTGCCGGAGCTCAACGCGCTGGGAGAGATTCCTAGTTCGGAGGAGCCGGAGACAGTAGAGGAGACAGTTCCGGAGACCCCGACAGAGCCTGTGGAGGAGCCGGAAACAGAGCCGGAGGAAGAGGTTTTCCGAAGCGGAAAGCCCGGCGGAAACCGTCCGGAAACGACGGCGGAGCCGACGGAGGCCGAGGAATTGGAAAGGGCGCCGGAGGAGGAAGGGAGGAATCTCATCCTACCTACAACCGGAATTCGGTGGCCCAAATCAGCTATCCGGACCGAAAGACCGGCAGGATCCAAAGGATGTCGGCAGAAGGGAGCTCCGAAACAGGCGAGCCTGCAGACCTGGGCGAGCAGATTACACCGGCCCGGCTGCGGACACAGGTGCGGTATGAGGAAGTGTACCCCGGGGTGGACCTGGAGTATGAGCTGTACAGCTACCATGTGAAGGAGACCATTGTGGTGAAGGAGCGGCTGTCGGGAGGATATGCCTTCTCCTTCCGGCTGGGTCTGGAGGGACTGACGCCGGCGCTGCAGGAGGACGGGTCTGTGATGCTGGAGGATGCGGAAGGAAACGCCGCGTACTGGATGCCGGCGCCGTACATGACGGACGGGGCAGGGGCGTATTCGGAGGCGGTGCGGTATGAGCTGGAGCAGGAGGAAGACGGCGGCTGGGTGCTGACGGTGGCAGCGGAGGAAAGCTGGCTGGAAGCAGAGGAGCGAGTATTCCCGGTGGCGATCGATCCGACGCTGATCGACCAGACGAAGGAAGCGGACTTTGAGGGGACGGTGTGTACCCAGGGGATGAATTACACCATGACCGGAGGAAAGATCCTGTGCGGATACCACGGGGACTACCAGCAGACGGAGGTGTACTTCAAGCTGAATCAGTACCCGGAGGTACCGGCGGGGCATACGCTGGTGCGGGCGTATGCCGGACTGTATCAGAACGATTGGCGATCCGGCAGCAACAGCTCGGAGGGAGAGATGGTGCTGTACATGCACGCCAATACGGAGAACAAGAATCTGAACAGCAGCCTGAGCTGGTCGAACCGGCCGTCCTACGGACCGACGCTGGACTATGTGAACGCGAGCTACCATACCATCGGGGATATTCTTCTGTGGGACATCACACCGGCGGCAAAGGAGTGGTACGAGGACCGGAGCAGCAACTACGGATTGGCGCTGACGTCCAACGCATCGGCGACGAACAAATGCCGTGCGTGGTTCTCGTATTACCGGGTGTCGTTTGTGGTGGCGTACCGGAGCACCAACGGGATCGAGCCGTATTATACGTATCAGACGTACGGAGTGGGGAACGGAGGAACGGTGTACCTGTCGGATTATACGGGACAGGTGACGGTGTGCAAGGAGCTGGCTTCGTACGCATCCACGGTGAACCCGTTCAGCCTGGAGCTGGTGTACAACAGCAGCTATGCGGAGAAGTACGGGACGGAGAATTACGACGTGGGCGGCTGGCTGGGATACGGAATGCACCTGGGAGCCGGAGTAAACCTGAACGTGATGCAGAAGGTGGAAAAGGTGGAGCTGCAGAACGATGTGGAGCCGGGAAAAACGACGACGTATCTGAAGTACACAGACGGAGACGGAACGGTGCACTACTTTTCCAAGGACGAGGAGAAGAAGGACGGGTATTACTACGATGAGGACGGCCTGGGACTGAAGATCGACGAGTATGAGACGAACTACTACGAAATGACGGACGATCGGGACAACGCGAAGTATTTTGTAAACGGATTTTTGACGGTGATGAAGGATGCCAACGGGAATGAGCTTCAAATCCGGTACATCCACAGCGACGGGAGCCAGGACGCCAACGGATACCCGCGCAGCTCCGGGGACCGAATCGACAAGATTGTGCAGAAGAATCGGGGCGGAACGGAAATCACGGTGGCGAGCCTGGGGTATGACAGCAGCAAGTACCTGACCAGCGTGACGGACGCGGCGGGACGCGTGTACAGCCTGAGCTACAGCGGAGGAAAGCTGCTGCAGGTGAGCCGTGGGGAGAGTGTGCTGGCGAAGTACGGAATGTACGCAGAGAATTCGTCGGGAACGCTGGATACGCGGATGCGGTATGTGTACGACGCGGAGGCGCAGTACGGGGTGCAGCTGCAGTACCGGAACGGCCAGGTGCGGTCCGTGAGGGAAATCACAACGGCGACGACGAATTCCAGCGTAGCAGTAGGCGCTATGGTCGAGATGAACCACCTGGTGAGAGGACAGACGAAATACCGGGACTACGGCAATGACCGGACCTACAATACAGACGACGACATTCTGACATACTATATTTTCGACTACGCCGGGCGGACGGTGAACGCATACAGCACGGACAAC
>VOFH01003929.1_pt1 | contig 13540 bp, 13 predicted proteins | sample 5384091 | NCBI WGS metagenome assembly VOFH01 (sample SAMN12384727, study PRJNA508395) | human gut metagenome | isolation source: healthy gut G | host: Homo sapiens
CGACAGATACATCGCGTCGCCGCGTTTTTCAAACAGCAGTCTATTCATCGCACACCCCTCTTTCGCTCAGTGCCCGCGCCCCGCACCCGGCGCATTTCGTGCGGCAGTCGGGCGTCGTGACCGACTGGTATGCCAGCGCCCGCTCGCGCAGGAAGAACGCCCGGCTCACGCCGACGTCCATCGTCTGCCAGGGAAGGATTTCGTCCTCTGCAAAGCCGCGCGTGGTATAAAAATCGGGGTCTACGCCGCAGTCGGAAAACGCCTGCAGCCAGAGATCGTACCGGAAATATTCATCCCAGCCGTCCAGTTTGCAGCCCAGCTCATGCGCGCGCAGCAGCACCCTGGAAAGCCGCCGGTCGCCGCGTGCCAGCACCGCCTCGAGCCGGCTGAGGTCACTTTCGTGGTAGCGGTAGTCGACGCCGCGCGCCGTCAGACAGCTTTGCAGCAGATGCACGCGCCGCAGATATTCATCAGAGCTGATCTGCTGCTCCCACTGAAACGGCGTAAAGGGCTTCGGCACAAAAAACGCCGTGGCAAGATTGATCGACAGCCGCCGCTTTTTGTTCGACGCGGTTTCGCGCCAGCAGTGGACAATTTTGTTGACCAGCTCCGCAATTGCCATCACATCCTCATCGGTCTCGGTCGGAAGCCCCAGCATGAAATAGAGCTTCACGCTGTTCCAGCCGCCGGAGAATGCCGTGGCGCAGGTTTCCAGAATCTCATGCTCGGTGACATTTTTGTTGATCGCGTCACGCAGGCGCTGAGAGCCAGCCTCGGGCGCAAAGGTCAGTCCGCTCTTGCGCACCTTCTGCACGCGCAGCATCAGCTCACGCGAGAAATTGTCCGCGCGCAGGCTCGGAAGAGACAGATTGATCTTGCGCGGCTCGCAGTAATCGAGCAGCCGGTCTGCCAGCGCCGGAAGATGCCGGTAGTCGGAGGTCGACAGGCTTGCCAGCGTCATCTCGCTGTTGCCGGAGTCCTCCAGCGACTCGATCGCCTGCCGGCAGAGCGTGTCCACGCCTTTCGCGCGCACCGGGCGGTAGCAGAATCCTGCCTGACAGAACCGGCAGCCGCGGATGCAGCCGCGGAAAATCTCCAGATTCGTCCGGTCGTGGACAATTTCCGTCGACGGAACGATCGTCTTTGTCGGGAAATACGCCGCATCCATGTCCTGCACGATGCGCTTTCTGACCTTCGCGGGCGCGCCGTTTTTCGGCGTGATGGCAGCAAGCATTCCGTCCGGGTTGTAGCTGTGCTCATAAAATGACGGCACATAGACCCCGTCAATCCGGCTCACACGCAGCAGAAATTCTTCCTTGGAGCAGCCGTCTTTTTTTGCCTGCCGGTAGCAGGCGAGAATTTCCTTCGTGATTTCCTCGCCTTCTCCGAACGAGAAAAAGTCAATGAAATCCGCCAGCGGCTCCGGGTTCACCGCGCACACGCCGCCGGCAAAAACGATGTTTTCCAGCCCCTTGCGTTCACGCGCCAGCAGCGGCACGCCGGAAAGGTCCAGCATATTCAAAATGTTGGTGTAGCTCATTTCGTAGCCGATCGTAAACGCAATCAGATCAAACGCCCGGACCGGGTCGTGGCTTTCCAGCGCGTAAAGCGGAATGGCATGCTCACGCATTTTTTCTTCCATGTCGCCCCAGGGCGCAAACACACGCTCGCACCACACGCCCGGCAGTTCGTTCATCAGCCCGTACAAAATGCGCATGCCGATGTTGGACATGCCGATCTCATACGTGTCCGGAAAACAGAACGCCACACGCACGTCCACGTCTCGCTTGTCCTTTACAATCTGGTTGTACTCGCCGCCGACATAGCGTGCGGGCTTCTGCACCTGCGGCAGAATTCTGTGCAAGGTATCCGTCATAGCTCTACCTCAAATTTCTCATAGTCTTTGACATTATACCTTACCGGCAGGTAAGAAACAAGCCCCCTCTTCCTGCGCATAGCGCAAAACCCGCAGCAGCAAAATGCCCCAGACCGCCACTGGCATCATACCCAGTCCAAATTTCCGGACGCCGAGCAGCGCGCCCACGAGCCCCGCCGCGCACACCGCAAGACCGATCCAGCCGGAAATCGCCTCCGCGCGCGAAAGCGGCAGGAAAAGCCCCAGCATTGCACGCAGCGCCCGTCCGCCGTCGAGCGGAAATACCGGAAGCGCGTTGAAAAGCCCCAGCAGCAGGCTGATTGCCGCGCACGCAGGGTCCGCCTTTCTCATGGCAATACAAAGCAGCACACTTGCCGCCGGTCCTGCCAGCGCGCAGATTGTCTCCTGCCGGTAGCTGGAGGCCTGCATCCGGATTCTCGCGTCAAGCGCGTCCAGCCGAATCCCCGTCACCTTTACACGCAAGGCAAACGCCGCTGTCAGATGCCCCGCCTCATGCGCCGCTGCCGCCGCAAGAAAGCTCCAGAAAACACCCGGCTCAACCAGCAGCCGCAGCAGGCACAGTGCAGCAATAAAACCGGGCGCGATCTCAAGGCGTTTCACCGGCAAGCGTCTGATAGGACTCGGCAAACGCCGCGACAACGCCGTCGCCCTCGGACAGCGCGCCGGACAGCGCAGAAAATGCCGCGCGCGTTCTGCCGTCTTCTCCGAGTCCCAGCCAGTCCTTCACCTGCTCTACCGCGTAGGGGCAGCAGGTTCTTACCGTCAGCACCAGAACTGCCAGCGCCAGCATCAGTGTCAGCCGCGAAATCAGGACCCCAACTCGTCCGCTTTGTTGCGTCGTTTCCGGGTAACGTTTCTCCATATTCATCGCCTCCGGTTCATTTTTATGCGCCGCACAGAAAATCATGCTTTTCCTCTTGACAAACCGCAATTTGTTCACTATAATAATCGAGCTAACGGGGTGTGGCGAAGTTTGGTATCGCGCTTGGTTCGGGACCAAGAGGCCTCGGGTTCGAATCCCGACACTCCGACCAGATCCGGCTGAAATCTTCTGATTTCAGCCGGATTTTTCTGCGTTTTCAGAACTTTTCCCGATGGAGAATTCTGTGACTTTTCTGCTTGACCCAAACCCGACCCAAACGGGAATTTGGAGCGGAAAGCACCGGAAGCTAGAAAACGTCGCCTGCCGGAGCTTTTCCGGCAGGCGGCGTGCGCTTTTCTGTTCATTTTTTCCGTTATCCGACACTCGCCATGAAGCCGCTGATTTTCTGCGCGGCTTCTTTTTTCATGCCTGCCGTCACATGCGTGTACACGTCCAGTGAAAATTCCGCCGAGGCGTGACCGAGGATCTCCGCGACCGTCTTCGGGTCGATACCGCTTGGATTGCCAGCGTCGAGAACGTGTGTCTGAGATCATGAAATCTGACGTGCTCCTCAATTCCGGCTTTTTCGAGCAGCTTCTTGTGAATCCGCCCGACGCAGTCCGGCCCATACATCCCGCCGGTCTTGGGCGACGGGAACATATATGGGCTGAACGGGTGATTCTTGCGATCCTCGACCAGCAGTCGAATTGCTTCGTCGCTGAGATAGATTTCTCGAACCGAGTTTTCTGTTTTCGGTTCTGTCACGACAAGCTCGCCTTTGCCGCGCGACACGGATTTAGACGCGGTCAGCGTTTTCGTCTGCAAATTGAGGTCGCTCCACAGCAGTGCCACCAGCTCCCCGCGCCGCAGGCCAGTGCTGAGTTCCAGATAGAACATCGGCAGGACGCCCCATTCCTCCGCCGCTTTCAGGTAATCGCGAATCTTCTCCGGCGGAATGATCTGCATTTTCTTCTTTTCTTTCTTCGGCAGGCGGCAGCCATTTGCGGGATTGTACGGTATCAGCCGCTCCGTCACCGCCTGCTCCAGACACTGTCGCAGCATCGTGTGCAGTCCTCGAATCGTCTTGTTGCTGAGACTCAGATCGTCCATGTTTTCGTACCGCTGCACTCTGCCGTGCACTTCGTCTCATTGTAGAATTTCTGGATTTGCAGCGTTGTGAGCGCCGTCAGCTTGATGTCCCCGATGCGCGGCACGATATGCTGGTCGATGTAGTTTTTGTAGTATGCCGCCGTGGATGCTCGAACGGACGGCTTCGCGTAGTTCTCGTACCAGAGCTGCGCCCACTCGCCTACCGTGTAATCCCGCCGCTTCGTCACATCGATCTTTTCGAGTTCTTCCATCGCCTTTTGCAGCTTCTCTTTGCATTCGCGCTGCGTCCGCGCGAGGACGCTCTTTGCGATTGGCTTGCCCGTTTCCGGGTCGATACCTGCCGTGTAGCGCCCCTCCCAGCGTCCGTCCTTCCGCTTGCGGATGTTGCCTTCGCCATTTGCCCGTTTCTTCGCCATCTGTGTTCCCCTTTCCGTTTTGGTAACACAAACAACTACCACAGAAAAGCAATAAAGTCTAGCAATTTTTTGAAAATTTCGGACATTTTTCAGAGATTTGTATTTCAGTAGAAACGCCTATTCTTTGTTTACTGCGGCGCAGTTTTTGCGCCGCTAAATCCCCCAGAAGTAGCTCTGACTGCGCTCTTGGAAATAGTTATGTAAACTCATATCCTCATTTGTATTACACGCCCAAGACATTCAGGATTTACAGACTTTGTTCATAGCCCTGTGCCTGCTCATGGTCATCCTGTTTATGTCCCATCGCCAGCCGCTTTCGGATGAGCTTTTTGCGTCGCTTGGAGTCCACGCGGATACCCATTGGATTGCTGGGCGGCGCGGCGTTGTCGCGGAAGATCTGTCCCATCTGGTGGAACAGGCGGATTGCTGAATTCAGAAGATATTCGGGCGGAAGCTGCATATGGTGAGAATCTACAGACGAAGTATTTTCACTTGCAAGCGTCGGATTTGCAGAAGCCTGTGCAGAAGGTTCTTCGATTTGAAGCCTCAGACGCTCTGCTTCCTGAATGATCGCGTTCTTGATGGCTCGGAATTCTTTTTGCTGGGAGAGCGGATTATGCTGCCGGGGTCGGTTTTTATAGTAGCCCTCCAGCGTGTCGCGCAGACCATTCCAGACGGCATAATACGCCGCCACCTCCGGCAGATTTTCGAGTTCGTCCACGATGGAATCCACCATATCCTTGAGTGGCTTTTTGAGATATCCATACTGCTTTTTACCGTTGACCGTGTGCAGCTCCAGCGCAAGCTCCATGAGCTTTTGCCGAATCGATTCCGGCGGATTTTCAACTGTTTCTAGCTGGTCAACAATTCTGCGCATTGCTGCTCTTGCAGCTTCGGTCACATCTTTATAGGCAATATCTTTCTGAACATAGACCTCTTTTAATTCGTCCGCGTAGATCATGTTCGTCAAAACGGACTGCAAATGCAGCAGCTTGTCTTTGCGCAAAAATCCGCATTTTGGATCGTCCGACCAGAGCATCATGTGGATATGCGGATGCTCACCCTCGTCGTGAAATGCTGCATACCAGCAAAGCTGCGACGGTGGAATCTGCATGGCTTCCGCAAAGTCTGCCTGTTTGGAGCGCAGAAGCGCCCGCCAGCTTGCGGCGTTATCGTAGCCAAGCCGCGCAGCATCCTCTCTGCGGAGCGAGTAAATGATCGTCCAGACGTTACCCTCATGCGCTTGAAGTTCCTGCGTCGCCTTTTCCAAATCAACAGTGTCCTCGGCTCCAAACAGGCCGTGTTCCCCGTGCTTTTCTGCGCGAGGTCTCGTAGCAATGTAGCGCATATAAATGCTGTCCGCGTTTTCGTCCAGAAGCTCCACGCCGTCGCGCGTAGCGATGTAATTCATATAACGTCCAGCGCGTTTTGGATTCAGAAAGCCTGCTTTCTGAATCAGCTTTGACATTTTCACACGCCCCTTTCACTCAACAACGCATCTTCAAAATCAATTCTCCCGTTCGTTCTTTTGACTTCATCCATACTGAGTCCGCGCATTTTCTGATAGCTCCGGGCGTCAATGTCCGTATCCGAAGCAAGGATATGATTACTGACATTCTGCTCAACTGCCAGCTTGAAAAGCTGCCGCCCAATGCGTTCTGCGAACCGATCCAGCGTTCCGGATAGGATCTGCTGCAAGACTTTTGGAAGGTAACGATCTGCTTTTTCGGCATATAAGAAGCCGGTATAAAATAAGATTGCTTTTTCAATATACTCGCTGCGGCTCTGGCATTGATCGTCCGCATAACAGTCATCGACGAGCTGCTTACACTCCGGCGTGATCCAGAGTGCAAATTTTTCTTTTCCTTTTACCATTTTTCTGTATTCACCTCGTGTTTTTCGTTGGAACCCCGCTGTATTCCTTGAAACGGCGGGCTTTTTTTCATTCTGCAACACCCCATGGCTGATTTTTGCGCCTTTTGGAACGCCCTCGTAAATCCCCGAAACTGCCCGCACCGCGGGCAAATGTGACCGCCGCGGGGCGCGCACGACCCCGCGGCTTTGTCCTGCTTTCTCGCCGCAGCGTGCAAAATCCCTCGATTTTGCCCGTTTCGGCGTGTTCCCACGTTTGTCGCAAGCGGCTTTCCCCACTGCCGTTCTTGCCAATATGAGCATTTTTCGCCAACACTCCCGCACACCGGCGCAACGTCCGATTTTCAGGCTTCCGGCGGGTACACGCTCGGCTGGGCTGCGAAAGCGGCACAAACCGCCGACACGGGCGCAACAGGCTGTGACTGGCGTTTTGTCTGTGCGTTCAACCTGTGTTCTCAATAAAATCAGCATATTTCCTCCTTGCTGCGTCCTCGGTAAGCTTCTGCATCTGCCGGTCATAGTCCTGCTGAAGCGCCGCATGAATCGGTCGGATGGTGAAGAGCAGATTGCCGTTGCGCGTTTTTCCATCCTTTGTCGTAACCATCGTCGGCTCCGTGATGAGCAACTCGTGTTCTTCGAGCGCCCGGATGTGTTTGCGGATCGTGTTCGGACTCAACCCAACCGCATCACCGATTTTCCGATAGCTCGGCCAGCATTGGAAGGTCTGCCGATCTTCGCAGAACAGAAGGTAGGCGTAGATTGCGATCTCTGCCGCGCTCAGACCCAGCGAGAAAATTTCTTTCGGCAGCGGGAAGTAGTCCTTGACCGAATCGCGTGTCGGCCAGAGATTTCGCTTCACTCAGTTCCTCCCGTGTGCTGCTCCACCCATTGGATGAATGTTTCCTTCGGAACGACGATCCGATTACCGATTCGCAGCGCGGGGAAATCTTTTTCGTGCATCAGTTCGTAGCTGCTGGACGGCGCGATGCCCAGCACCTTTGCCACTGTTGCCGCGTTCAGAAACAACGGCAGTTCGTCATAGCTTTTGTAATTTGATTCTTTCATCTGCATTTTTCCCTTTCACATTCGATGTTGTTTAATTCTTTTTCTATCTTCTATTATGAACTTTAGCAGATCCGCTTGCATTTTGTAAATAGATGTGTTATAAAAATATTGTTATTCTCTATTTTACGATTTGCAACTTCGATTTCCGAAAGGTTTTGATCATTTATGTTCGCTTGTAACGTGTGCTTTTACAGCACGGAGGTCCTGTCTGGCAAACGCTATTTCCAGAGCAACGAGATTTTGACTGCCTGTCTGAATCTGCGCACAGGAGATCTCCGTGACGTCTTGGAAGAACTGAAATCCCTGCGTCAGAAAATTCAGCTTCCAGAGGAGCTGGATATCGAGTTTGACGAGAACTATGACCGCTATGTACAGCAGGCGCAGAACCTGCTTTTCAAAATTGGACGACTTGCGAAGCGGATTCCGCTGTACCGGGATGACCACAGCTTTGATGCGCCGCAGCTCATGGATTGCCTGAATCGGTTTTCACTTTGGGACAGCAATATTGGGCTGGAACCGGACGTGGATTACTACAGCAGCGATTATGCAGATGAGGTCGGTTTTTCTGTGGCAGATGGGGATGGTCACGCCACGTTCTATCATCAGCACTTTTTCCCGGAACCGGAACTCGCCGCATCTGACGATGCAGAGGTTTTACTGGTTCTCCGCGACTGCAACCATGCAACAGCTGCACTGTTTGACAGCTATATCACATTCGTTCAAGATTTACTGCGCGTGCAGACTACTTACGCGGAGCTTTTGGAGGATTATCTGCACGCGAAGCGTCGGTTCCTGAATGAATCTGAGATCACGTCCTGCCTGATGCAGTATCTGCGCAGCAGCGGCAATCGCAGTGCGCGTTTGCGGGCCGTTGGTGCAGCGCAAATGCGTTACGAGATCGTCCGGTGGAAAGACGGCGTTGAGCGGCTCTGTGAAACAGTTTTCTTTGACAGTCTCGGTGCATTTCTCTATGTGGATTTCTTTCATGGCTTGAATCGGAATTATCTGCCCCGGAAATGTGAAAACTGCCATCGATGGTTTTTACTTGCCGCAGGAAAGTATTCCAGCTGCTGCAATCGCTCGCTGAAAAACGAGCCCGGCAAAACCTGCCGCGATGTTGGTTCCCGCAAACGGTATGACGATAAATGCAAAAATGATCCCATCTGGCTTGCGTACAATCGCGCATACAAAACGCATTACGCCCGCTACCTGAAAAAGAAAATGACCACCGCTCAATTTGAGCAGTGGTCGCGGTATGCGGTGGAGCTGCGGCAGAGAGCGGAGGCCGGTGAGATGGAATTGGCGGACTATCAGAGGGAACTGCGGGTTTGACAATTTTCTGCTTAATCTTTGATTACAGCGACCCAAAATCTGCGTTTTTCTGGTCCATGCAAAAACCAGAACATACAATTTCACCGCCTATCGGAATTGTTCCGATAGGCGGCGAAGTGTTTATATCAAGGAATGTTTTCCGTATGCGTTTTTTATCCTTTGACGGAGCCGGCGGTGACGCCTTTGACGATATAGCGCGAGAGGAAGATGTACACGAGCAGCACCGGCAGGATGGCAAGGAGGATGAACATATACACCTTGCCGAGGTCAAACTTCGAGTAATCCGCCGCGCGAAGCTGCGCGATCATGATGGGGACGGTCTTCATTTCCGCTTTATCGAGCAGCAGCGCGGGCAGGAAATAGTTGTTCCACGACTCGACAAATGTGAAGATCAGCTGCACGGAGATGGCGGGCTTCAGGATGGGAAGCACGATGCGGTTGAAGGTGGAAAACTCGCCCGAACCGTCAATGCGCGCGGCCTCGACGATCTCCATGGGCAGGACGCTCTTCATGTACTGGATCATGTAGAAGAACACGACCGGTGCCGCGATGCCGGGGAGGATCAGCGGCAGATAGCTGTTCGTCAGCTTCAGCTTATAGCACAGCTGGACAAAGCCCGCGGCGGAGACCTGCTTCGGAATGACCATGACTGCCATGATGAACAGGAACGCGAACCGCTTGAGCTTAAAATTGTAGGCGTGCAGGCCGTAGGCGGTCAGCGCGGAAAAATAGGTGGACAGGATCGCCGTCGCAGCTGCGACCACAAAGCTGTTGAGCATTCCGCGTGGGATGTTGATGGAGCTGTCGTTCCATGCGTTTTTGAGATTCTCCAGGAAATGCCCCTGCGGCAGTGCCTTGAAGCCGCCCTGCAGATCCGCATTGGTCCGGGACGCGTTGACGATCAGCATATAGAACGAGAACAGGCACAAAATCGAAAGGAAGATCAGCAGCGCATAGACCAGCACACGGCTGACGGTCAGCATGGCGTGGGCTTTGCGGCTGTCCGTGGAATTCTTCTTCATTACGAGCGCCTCCTTAGTTTTCTTCCTGCTTCGTCAGCGACTTGAACACCACAAGGCTCAGAAGGCCCGTGATGACGAAGATCACGACGGAAATTGCGCCGGACATGCCGTAGTTCTTGCTCGTCTTGAGGTAATTGTTGAGGTACATGACGAGCGTCGTCGAGGTGCGGTTCGGCGTTCCAAGCGCGTTGGTCAGCACCTGCGGCACATCGAACATCTGCAGACCGCCGATGAGCGCCGTGATGATCGTATAGACAAGGATCGGCGTCAGCAGTGGCAGCGTCACCTTGAAAAAGACCTGCAAAGAGCTCGCGCCGTCAATATTCGCCGCCTCAAACAGGCTTTGGTCAATGCCCATGATGCCTGCCATGAGCAAAATTGTCGTGTTGCCGAACCACATGAGGAAGTTCATCAGGCAGATGAGCCCGCGCACGGTGAAGCGGATGTTGAAGAAGTCGATCGGCATGTCGATCCAGCCGAGCTGCGTCAGGATCTGGTTGATCGGACCGACATTCGAAAACAGCATATAAAACAGCATCGCGAACGCCGACGCCATGATGAGGTTCGGCATATAGATCACAGTCTTGAAAAACTGCTGACCCTTGATCTTCAGCCGGTAGCTTGTAAAGAAGCACGCCAGCATCAGGGAGATCACGACCTGCGGGATCGCGCCGCCGACCCAGAGTGCAATGGTATTTCCCGCATATTTCAAAATGTCGATCGTTCCGTTTTTATCCGGCGTAAAGAGCGTGATGTAGTTCTTCAGGCCGACGAAATTCGGCCCGACCTGCGTCAGCCCCTCCCGGTAATTTTCAAAAAAGCTGTTGTAGATCGTCAGCAGCTGTGGTGCGAAGTGAAACAGCGCATAGGCCAGAAAGAACGGCGCGATAAAAACATAGCCCCACTTTGCGTAGCTGATTTTGGACCGTTTGGTTTTCAATTTGGGTGCTTTTGTCGTCTGCATCAGAACTCCTCCTCTTATTCTCAGACGTAGTTCCCAGCGGGCCGGAGCGGCCGGTTCGGAAGCGCGTCCGAAATCAGCGCCGGGGCAGGGCGTTCGCCCTGCCCCGGGAAGCCGCAGGATTTACGGAGTGACGATGGTCGGATACTTTTCGTTGATGTACTTATAGAAGTTGCTCATGGCCTCGTCCTCGGTGACGGTGCCCTTGCAGTACTCTCTCCAGTTCGCCTGCAGACCCTCGTTGAGCAGCTGGTCATAGATGGTGTGGTTTTCGAACTTGATGTTCTTGGCAAGGTCGCAGAACAGCGCGATGTCGTTCTGGCCGCCGAGGAACTCGCTGCCGTAGGTCGGATCCTGCGCAACGGTCTCGTTGACCTTCTGGTTGTTGGAGAACTGCGCCTCGTTCTTGACCAGATTCGTGCAGACCTCTTCGTCGTTGATGAAGGTGTTCATGATATCGGCAACCATGTTGGGGTTATCCGTGCCGGCAGGCGCCAGCAGCCACGTGCCGCCCCAGAAGTGTGCCTGCGGGCCTTCGCAGATCGCCCAGTCGCCGAAGCAGCCCTTGTCCGCGTCCTGTGCGTTGCCCATGGAGAAGTTGAAGTACCAGGCCGGCCCGAAGTAGCACATGGCCTTGCCTTCGCCGAACATCTGCGCGGTGCACTCATCGGACCAGATGTCGCAGTCCTGCGTGTAGCCGTTGTCGGAGAAGTCCTTCGCCTGCTGCATCCAGGTCTGGATGGCGGGATCGATCTGGAGGCTGTTGTTCGCGTCGACCCACGGTTCGGAAACGTTGTTGGAGAAGACACGGTAGGTAGCAGCCTCGGAAGCGGTCATCAGATAGCCCTTGGCCTTGGCATCAGCCGCGACAGCATTGAACTTGTCCCAGCTGTTGAGCTTTTCCTGAACCTCGGCGGGATCGTCGGTGCCCAGAACGTCCTTGGCGATGGAGCGGCGGTAAATGAGAGCTGCCGGGCAGCACTGGAAGGAGACACCCTTGACCACGCCGGAAGCGTCGGACGCTGCCTGAACGGTATATTCATAGGTGTTGGAGAAGTCAGTCACGCCGAGAGCGGCGACGTCCTGCGTCACGGGCGACTCAGTGTACTTCTGGATGTAGTCGGCCTCCGCGAGGAACAGGTCGACCTTTTCGTCGGCGGAAGCGTTCTCCTGATTGAGGAGCGCTTCGTCGAGCTTGTCCTGATAGGCGCCGTCTGCGCTCGGGGTGATGATCCAGTTGACAGTCACGCCCTCGGGAACGGTGTAATATTTCTCAAAGAAGCCCTTGAACTCTTCGTTCCAGGCATAGATGTTGAAAACCTTGCCTTCTTCGGCAGTGGGCTCCTCAGCGGGTTCCTCGGTTTTGGTGGCTTCCGGCTTGCTGTCCTCGGTCTTGGCAGGCTCGGTCGTTTCCGTGGAAGCGGCGGGCGTGTCGGTTTTCTCTGTGGTGCTCGCACAGCCCGCAAACACTGTCGCGAGCATCAGCACTGCAAGGATCAGCGCAAGATACTTTTTCATGTTCATTCCTCCTGTTGAAATTCGATAATGGTTGTTTTCATCTATGTGCTCTGCCGATGCAGATAACACCATGCTTATATGGCGCGGACGGACGCACCCTCGATCAAATGCCCTGGAATGAGGATCCGATCGACCAGCGCGGTACGCGGCTTTTCGATGAGTTCGATGAGCTTCGCGGCAGCGGTCTTGCCAAGCGCGGCCGTATCCTGACGATAGGTGGTCATCGCCGGGTTCGTAACGCTTGCAAGCTGGATGCCGTCATAGCCCGCCGCGCTGACGTCTTCGGGAAAACGAAGGCCCATGCGGCGGATGGCGTTGCCGCCGCCGATGCTGGAAAAGTCGTCCGGCATCAGGATGCAGGTCGGCGGCTCCGGCAGCTGAAGCAGCTCACGCGTCAGCTCCGCGCAGCGGTCGGGGTCATGGTACACGCCCTCGCGGACGTACTCCTCCGGGATCTCCAGTCCCAGCGCGTCGCAGGCGCGATAGAATCCCGTCAGGCGGTTTTCCGTGACGGTAGTGCGTTCACCGTGGATAAACGCGATGCGGCGGTGGCCCTTCGCATAGACATAGCGGACCAGCTCCTCCATGCCGCGCACGTTGTCGGATACGACGGCGGCACGGTTGTTGAATACGTGGTCGATCGTGACGACGGGCAGCTTGGAATTGACCAGCTCGAGCACCTGCGGATCGTCAAAGTCGACGCTGGCAATGACAACGCCGTCGACCCCACGGTACTGACAGTGCTGCAAGTAAGTCGTCGCCTTCGCGCCGACGTTGCGATTGATAAAGGTGATGTCGTAGCCGTTTCGCTCCGCCTCGACCTTGAGACTTTCCAGCATCGAGGAGAAATACTCATGCGCCAGACCGCTGCGCCGCCCGTCAACAAACAGGACGCCGATGTTATAGGTGCGGTTCGTCTTGAGCGCGCGGGCTGCGGAATTGGTCATATAGCCGAGCTCGTCGGCGGTCTTGCAGATCAGCTCGCGCGTCTGCTCGCCGATGTCCGGCTGCCCGGAGAGCGCCTTGCTGACGGTCGCGACCGAAACGCCGCAGGCCTTTGCAATATCCTTCATGGAGACCATCTCGGCTGCACCTCGCTTTCTGCCGCGCCGGAACTTAATCGTTTTCGCAATCTCAAAATAGCGGATTTGGCGCAAAAATGCAAGGGGAAATTTTGCATTTTTGGCGTATCGGACGAAGTTTGTCTGATGCGTACATTTTTCTTACGCAAATTTGGCGCATTTGACTACTTAAATTTCCGAAACTTCCGCGCGATAAAAATTTTCATAGCTTTCCACAAGAAAAAACAGAATTTTTTAAAAAATCACCTTGCAATTTGCGCAAAAAGCCGCTATTGTAGAAATGCGATTCTGTCATATTAAGCACTTAATCGATTTCGATTCCGCCGGTACACAGGGATCTTCCGGCGAAGGAGGGGTTCTCAGATGCAATTTGGTTTCTTTGACGATCAGAGGCGCGAGTATG
>VOFH01002601.1_pt1 | contig 13529 bp, 9 predicted proteins | sample 5384091 | NCBI WGS metagenome assembly VOFH01 (sample SAMN12384727, study PRJNA508395) | human gut metagenome | isolation source: healthy gut G | host: Homo sapiens
TCATGTTGCGCAGTTCGCACAGCTCTCGGGTAGCCTTGCTCCGCTTGAAGAGTGCTTCTGTCTCCTCGTAAAGTATGTCCAGTCGGTTCCAGGCACGTGTCAACCGGGTATTGCTGCGGACAATACCTACGTATGCCTCCATAATCTGGTTCACTTCCTTCATGCTTTGTGTGATGAGGACACGTTCTTCGGTGGAAATGGTACCTTCGTCGTTCCATTCGGGAATGTCTTCGTTGAAGTCATAACGTTCCAGTACGCTCAGCGCGTGTTTGGCTGCCGCGTCGGCATAAACCACGGCTTCAATCAGTGAGTTGCTTGCCAGACGGTTGCCGCCATGCAGTCCGGTGCACGAACATTCGCCGATGGCGTACAGGCGGCGGATGCTGCTCTGTCCGTCCAAATCCACCTTGATGCCACCGCAGAGATAATGGGCGGCGGGGGCTACCGGTATGTATTCCTTTGTAATGTCTATACCGATGCTGAGGCATTTCTTGTATATGTTAGGGAAGTGCTTCTTGGTTTCTTCGGGGTCTTTGTGGGTGACGTCCAGATACACATGGTCCTCACCGCGCTGTTTCATTTCGTTGTCGATGGCACGCGCCACGATGTCACGCGGGGCCAGCGAGAGTCGCGGGTCGTACTTCTGCATGAATTCTTTTCCGTCTTTGGTACGCAGCACGCCGCCATAACCGCGCATGGCTTCGGTGATGAGGAACGAGGGGCGGTCTCCCGGATGGAAAAGGGCGGTGGGATGGAATTGTATAAATTCCATGTCCTTTACTGCTCCTTTGGCACGGTACACCATAGCAATGCCGTCTCCCGTGGCCACCAGCGGGTTGGTGGTATGGCGGTAAACGGCTTCGCAACCGCCCGTTGCCATGATGGTGACTTTGGAAAGGAAGGTATCCACCTCGCCCGTCGCTTCGTTCAGCACATAGGCACCGTAGCACTTGATGCCGGGGGTGTGGCGGGTAACGATGATTCCCTGGTGATGCTGGGTAATGATTTCCACAGCGTAATGGTCGGTCAGTACGGTGATGTTGGGGTGTTGCTTCACAGCTTCAATGAGGCTGGTCTGTATCTCTGCACCCGTATTGTCCTTATGGTGGAGGATGCGGAATTCGGAGTGGCCGCCTTCTTTGTGCAGGTCAAACTCTCCGTCCTCCTTTTTGTCGAAGTTCACTCCCCATTTGATAAGCTCCTTGATTTGTTCGGGAGCATTGCGCACCACCTTCTCTACGGCTTCACGGTCGCTTATCCAGTCACCCGCAATCATGGTATCTTCGATATGCTTTTCAAAATTGTCTACCGCCAGGTTGGTGACGGAGGCTATCCCGCCTTGTGCGAAATAAGTGTTTGCCTCTTCCAGGCCGGCCTTGCAGATGAGGGCTACTGTTCCTTTATGCGCCACTTTCAGCGCAAAACTCATACCGGCAATTCCGGAGCCGATAACGAGAAAATCGAACTTTCTTACCATAGTTTTGTGTATTAAACGCCGCAAAGATAGTGTAAACCAAACGTAGAGCAAAATAAGCGGGCTTATTTTTATTTGTTATGTAAGGTATTGTTTCAATACTTCATCCAGGGATTTTTCTTTGGGCAATTCCATGTTCTTGCGCATGCGCGAACGGACTACGTTTACACTATTCCGGTTGATTCCCATGATAAGGGCTATTTCGTCGGTACTTTGGTTCATGCAGATGAGCATGGCCAGCAATTCTTCGTTGCGGGTCAGTTGAGGATAACTTTCGCGGAGCTTGGGCAGATAAGAAGGATGTATGGTGGCAAACGACCGGCGGAATGTGTTCTCATCTTCCCTGCTGAGCAGGCTTTGCACGGTGAGCTGGCGAATGGAGTTGAGGTTATTGGTAGCCATGGCCCGTTCTATTTCTTCCGTCAGTTGTTCGTTGCGGCGGTTCAGGTCTTGCTGCCGGGTAATGAGGGTCTGTATTTCCCGTTTGTTGTTTTCTATAAGCTGGTGGTTGGCCTTCCTTCGGATGATGAAATAGGCTGTAGTGGTGATAAGTAGCAACAGTAATGTAATGGAGATGCAGATGTTGTAGAACAACTGCTGTTGCTGCCATTGCACTTGTGTCGAGAGCAGTTTGTTTTCTTTCTCTTTTTGGTTGGCATCAAACCGGATGTTGGCTGCTGCCACAGCACGTTTCTTTTCGTTATTGTCCAGAGAATCGGCAAACTGTCGGTTACGGATGTAGCAACGAGCAAAATCGTCGTTCATGCCTTTGGCCAGATAGTAATCCATTAATATCTCGTTGGCATCGCGGCCTTCCATGAACTTCATGTTGATGAGGTCTTGTGCAGCCCGGTCTATCAGGCGTATGCCGTTTTGTTCCTTCCCGGTTTGCAGTAAGGCCCGGCCTAGGTGGAGGTTGAGTTGGTATTTGGCCCATTGGGGCATCCGCACGGTATCGGGACAGATGCTAAGGGCAAGTTGCAGTGCTTTTTCCAAAGAGTCGGGATAGTCCAGATAACTGTTTACCGTTTCTACTTTGTTTACGAATACGCCCTTAAAGCTGTTTTGTATCATTGACAACTTTTCTCCCAGCCTGAGGTAGTGGAATACAGAGTCCTTTTGATTCATGTTACGAAAGATCTGGGCACGGTAGCGGTACAAGTCTCCCAGTCCGAAGCTGTCTTTCAGCATGGAGTAGTATTGGGCTTTTTTGTTCATTTCCAGGGCCTGGTCGTACATACCCAGTTCGGCGTAGAGATTAGCTTGTTCTCCGTAGGCAATCACTACATTTCCAGGTGCTATGCTGTCGTTGTAAGTGGCTATGGCCTCTTGGTTAGTGGCTATAGCTTTCTCGTATTCACCACTGAGGTGGTAATAGATGCCCAACCGTGACATTATCCGCAGCATGTTCGGGAAGTTTCCGCCTTTCCGGTAGACATCTATTGCTTTTTCCAAGATTTGGATGGCTTTGGGTAGATTGTTTCCGGAGTACATGTAGACACCGCTTATGATTTCTGCCTGCCGGATAAAGTCATTGGCACTGGTACAGACCGGTAACTGGAGGTAGTCTTCTGCCAGTCGGACAGCTTCCGGGTTATTGCCATACAGTTGGTTCAGTCCGGCCTTGAAGCTCAGCAATTCGTGTGGGCAATGTTCGCGGATGAGGGGATGGTTTCCAATGCTGTCCATATAGTCGATGCCGTCTTTGTATTGTTTGGTGTTTATGTAATTGTTCCCGCAGGCATTAAATATCTTGCGGGCATAGTAAATCAGGGTATCTGTAGTTCCGTTTTTTTCTGCCGATTCCAGGATTTCGGGCAAGGTCTGTTTGGCAAGATCCAACGTTTGTTGCGCTTTGTTTTCGAGTAGTAAGGCATTGATTTGTTGAAGGACATTGTTCCAATGCCTCACTTCGTCTTGTTCCGAAGAGGTGGAGCGGTTGGTGCAGGCTACAGCTACGAGAATCAGAAGTAAAAATGAAAGTTTTTTGGCATTCATATTTTGTGGACTGTTTGTTTTGTAAGGCAAAGATATAATTTCTTAATTTAAAATTTACAACAATGGACTTGTTTTTTTGTTTCTTGTTAATTATTTGATAATAAATATAATATGAAATTGTATATCAGATTGTATATCGTATTCTTATGGTTAGGTTGTGCATATTTTGCAAATTTGTATCAAAACGATTGTAAATATGTATAATGGTGAAATAAGATACAATGAAAACAAAGAAAACAGTGACACCTTTTAATATGCAGGAGATTGCCAGAGCTTTGCGCGAAATGATTTCGGAAGATTCTCCCAATGCTTCGGAGGCTTTGTTGTCCGGAACTCGTGAGGCTGTATTCCGTGAAATCTTTATTTTTCATTATCCTTCTTTTTTAGAGAAACTTTATCAGTCTATTCCGGAGGTGGATAAGGATGAAGAACTGATATGTATGCTGGTAGCTCTTGGACAGTCTGTAAAGGAGATTGCAGAACTGATTTATTTTTCGCCGGAACGGGTAGAATTGTTATGTGCTTCGGTCTGCCGCAAGCTGAATGTGACGGAAGTTCGAAAAATGGAGATGCTAATGAAGAAGTTGTTATCATAAAAATACGTACCTTAGCGGCAAAAATCAGATAAAATGAATCGAATCTTTCATGCGCGCATTGCTATGGGGCAGTATCTGTTTCTCATCCTGATAGGTATTCTCGCCGTCTATATGCTTTGGTACAAGTCTCCGTTCCTGGCTGCTATTTTCATGCTTTGGCTGGTGGTTATTATCGAGAAGCTGATTCATACCACCTATACCGTAACGCCCGACGGGAAGTTGGTGCTGTCCTTCGGCCGTTTCTCCCGGAGTAAGGAAATTCTGATGAAAGACATCACTTCTGTGGAGCGTGCTTCTTCCATGCAGGTAGGGCGGTTTGCGGTGATGCGCTATGTGCTCGTGAAATATGGCGAGGGTAAGTGTGTAGTGCTTCTTCCCGTCAAGGAGGAGGAGTTTATCCGGTTACTGGAGGAACGGAGAGGATGAGCAATATGGTGTGCCCACGTATGCAATTCCGTTTTAATCTGTCGTTATCGCTTCCATGGTAATGTCTCCTGTGTAGCTTTCCGGAGTTGTTTGTATGAACTTTCCCTTTATCTGTCTTTCCGTAGATGCAGGTAATCTTTGAATCATAAATAAAGCTTAATTTTAGCTCTTCTGTTTGCAGTTTTTCGGATATGGCAGCGTCCATTATGTAAAAGAGAAACGAATATGAATTTGAATTGCGCCATTTTACATGCAGACCCGGAGATTGCCGGAAGGTTGGAAGAGTATATCGACAAGGTTCCTTTTCTCTCTTTGCACGGAAAGTACGGCAATCCTCTTGAAGCGCTGAAGGATTATTATGAGACAAAAGTGGAAGTTTATTTTATCGGCATCTATCCGGTGGAAGAAGGTGAAATCAACGGAATGGATTTTTGCAGGCTCTTGTCCTCGTCCACTCGTGTCATTTTCATTACAGACACCGACCGCTATGCTGCCGAATGTTTCCGTCTGGATGCGTTGGACTATCTGATGGACGGGCTCAATTTCTCCACGTTTTTCCAGTCTGTCAGCAAAGCGGCACGCTGGTTCTCTTTGCAGGATGCAGGTACGTCCGACTCCAAACACAGGCAAGGTCCGGAAGAGGTTCCGAAGGTGATTTACATGCGGTGTGACAACCGCATCATGCGGCTCGACCTGGAACGGATAAACTATATAGAAGGTATGGGCGATTATGTGAAGATTTTCTGTAAAGATTCCCCTAAGCCTATCTTGAGCCTATGCAGTATGAAGTACATGGAGGAAAAACTTCCGGCGAACGAATTTATCCGCGTGCACCGTTCTTTTATTGTCCGCATGGACTGCATCAGCGCCATCGGGCGCAGCACATTGCTCATCGAGCAGAAGGATGTCCCCATTGGCGATGCTTACCGCGAAAGGGTGAAAGGGTATGTGTCCAGGCTGGCAGTGTTGTAATACCCTGTTTTCAGATACTATATACTTTGTTTGTTGGATCTATAGTTCCAGCGTGCTGCATCTATATATGCAACGCGTTGCATATATAGATCCAACAAATGATAATCATTCGGTGTAAAATCCGTGTAATCTGTGGTGAACCGGAACCTTGTATTACTTTAGTTTTGCTCTCGAAATCCTTTCCCCGAACGTCAAGTTCAGATTCAGGCTGAATCGGCTTTCCTGCATCAGATTGCTGCGTGTGTTCAGTTGTTTCCGCCAGGTGGCGCCCAGCGAAAGATAGGAGTACCGGATGGGGAAGCTCGCCCCTACACTGGCTTCCAGATACTGCATCTTCCCGCCTTTCAGGTTGATATAGGAGTTGCCGAAACCTATTCCACCCATCAGCTCGGTGGAACGTGCCAGACGTGGCTTGGTAATGTAGCTGCCTCCCAGGTTCACTTTGTGCTGGTTCTCGTATTTCATGGAAGTGTAGGAGGAGGAGTTGCGGCTCCAGTCCAGGTAGTTGTAGTCGGCGGTCAGCACCCAGCGTTCGGTGGTTATGCTGAGGCCGGTGCCGAGGTGCATGGGCAGATATTGTGTACGGCTGTGGTATCCTTTATCGAGGTTCTCGCTGGTAGATGAGTTGCTGTAAGTCAGTGTATTGTCGTGGCTGATGGGAAGGGAGGGAGCAAATACCAGCCCTGCCGCCCACTTCCGTTGTCCGGTCGCACCCCATTCGTAATGTATGCCGAAGTCCGCATAAAAGGCCTGTTTAGAAGATTCGTACTTTACGACGGCGCTTTCCTGCGTTTCGCTTTGCGTCACTGTGCCCGCTATCATCCCCAGGTTGATGCCGACCGACAGTTGCCTGCTCAGTGCAAAGGCATTGGTGACGTAGCACCGGTATAGTCCGCCCGTACCCTCAAAGAGCGAGTAGGTGTAGTTGCCGGGCATTCCCTCTATCTCTTCTTCGGTCTGGATGACATAGCCCACACTGCTGTATGGTGCTGCACCTACAAGGGCATACCAGCGCGGCAGGACACGGAAGCCCATGCTGATGCGGTTGGGGTTGCCGGTGAAGTTGGAGCTGTGTTCGCTCAGAAAGGAGTAGCGGGCATATGAGGCAGATACACCCACATCGAACGTGAAGCAGGCGGTGTCCATGCGGGTGATGGCTGCGGGGTTCAGCGTGTTCAGAAATCCGGTACGGTTCAGGGCGATGCCCGTGTTGCCCATGCCGGCATAACGTCCGCCGTCACCGGCACTCAGTTCGCCCACTCCGTACATGGAGGTGGGCAGGTTGGTGGTGTTCTGGGCCACGGCGGTGAGGCTTGCCGTACACAGACTGCACAGCAGAAGGGGAATCCGGTAATGGCGTTTCATTGCTCGTTGTATATTTTGAATCTTACGTCTAATCTGCATTGTCTCTCTTGTTCGGGGTCGTTGGTGAAGATGACCTGGTTGAAGGTGGTGGTGCTTTCTTCGTCTGTCAGACTCATCAGCAGTTTCTGCCGCTTGATGCCCGAAGTGCCGTAGTTGTTGCGGATGAATTCGGTGAGGTCGAAGGAGTAGTAGGTCTCTTTCCCGTACATCTCGTCGATGGTCAGGTCGCCGGTCTGTACGGTTACGCCGTCACTGCCGTATACGTAGTCCTCCAGCACATTGTTCTCGTCCGTGATATAAAGGCGGATGTCATTGGGAAGCTGGCTCACTTCGTTGTAGCTCCGGGCCAGAGGATAGAGGTAGAGTGTGGCGCTCTCTATGGAGACTATCTGTCCGGCACTTCCGAGGCTGTTGAGGTAGGGGAATTCCAGTTGGTTGTAGTAACCCGTCAATCCCTGCATATAGGCCAGGCAACCCATGTCGCTGGAGTGGACGAGGTTCTCTATTCCGCTTTTCAGGGAAGCAAGGTGGGTGCCGGTGGGGTCGTGCCGGATACCGGTATAGGCATAGTCGGTGTTTACGTTGAAAGTCAGCACTTGTCCGGTACGTTGGTTGGAGACTTCCTGATAGTGGAGGTTGATGCTCATGGCAGAGTCGTTCACCATGAATCCGGTGATACACTGCCCGTCGTTTTCGGGAACAAAGACCAGTCCGGGGAATTTCTTCTTGAACTTGTCTTGGGTATCGAAGTAGTCGTCCTGGGCCACGAGGTCATTCAGCAGTTGTTGTCCCCATGAGTCGGGCAGGCGGACGCTTACTTCCTTCTTCCGCCCCGGGCAGGGGGTGAAGGTAAAGCTGAAGAGCGGGGCATCTTCCGTCGGGAGTACGGTGCTGTTGTAAAGGTCCTCGTCGTTGTCCAGCACGATAGGTTTTTTCAGCCGGTAGATGGAGATGCGCTGTTGCGTCAGGGTATCTCCCCAGAAATGGCCCGAAGGTATCATTCGCAGTACGAGGGAGTCGAGGGTATAGGTATAGTCTGTGTTGGGGGTGAAGTCGGACGTGGAGTATTCGGCATAGTAGGTGGCGGATACTTCTCCCCAGGCGCTGCTCCGGTAATGTCCTAGCTGGCAGATGCTGTCGCCCCGGGTCTCTATGGAGTCTAGCAGGATGGTGCTGATGTCTACCGAGCAGGTGTCTGCGTATACATTATAGAAGGAGCTTTCCACGAGGCTCTTTCCAAGCTGCGAGTTCTCGTCCTGGCAGGCGCAGAAGATAGCGAGGACTGCGAATAAGCTGTACAATGACTTCTTCATTTCTGTTCTTTTAGTTGGCGGCAAAGGAAAGGCAAAACTTTTATATCTTCCTACAAAAATCGGCGTTCGGACGGTTTTTATCGGTAAAGGCGTTTAACGGGAATTTCGGACTGTTCGTCGGTTATTTTTGTCGGTGTGGTTGCGGTGGTTTACTTTTGCGGACAGACAAAAAGGACCTCCCGCAGCTTCTTGTTTTGGAAAGTGGGAAGTATAAAGCTTAATCATTAAAAAAACAATAAACAATGAACAGACTATTGGTAGGAATAATGTTGCTGGCCATCGTGTGCATTGCCGGCAGTTGTACGGACGAGGATGAATACACTCAGGGGCAGTGGATGAAGAAAGCCAGCTATAACGGTGTGTACCGCGCTTATGCCTCCGGCTTCACCATCGGCAATTATGGATATTTGTGTGGCGGCTTCTACGGAGCGAACAAGGATTACCTGAACGACCTTTGGGAGTATGACATGAGCCGGAACAGCTGGACGCAGTGTGCCGACATGCCCGTTGCCGGGCGCAAGGCTGCCGTGGGCTTTGCCGTGAATGGCAAGGGATACATTACGACCGGTTCCGTAAAGGACGGCTCCTCGTCCTACTGTGTAGCAGATACCTGGGAGTATGACCCTGCCACGGATACCTGGACACGGAAAGACGACTTCAAAGGTGGAGTACGCGATGGTGCCCTGGCTTTCAGTATAGGCGGATATGGCTATGTCGGTACAGGCTGCAACAGCGACGCTACCGGCAGCGAGAGTGCCTACAAGATGGACTTCTACCGTTTCAACCCCAATGGCGCCGAAGGTTCGCAATGGGAAGCGGTGAGCGGGTATGGAGGCGAGAAGCGCTACTTCGGTACGGCATTCGTCATCGATGAGGTGGCCTACATCTGTTGCGGGCGAAACAACAGTACCGATCTGGTGGATTTCTGGAAGTTCGACGGAAGCAACTGGACCCAGTTGCGTGACATTGCCGATACGGACTCCGACAATGACTATGACGATGACTACGCCATCACACGGTCCGAAGCCGTATCCTTCGTCATCGGTGGAAGGGGATTTGTGGCTACGGGAATACGTAACAGCACTTCCTTGAGCAGCGACTACTGGCTGTACGACCCTGACAAGGACTTATGGTACGGCGATTCCGATGACGACTTTACCCCCATTACAGATGTACATAATTATCCTTCCGGTGCTTCTTCGCGCAGGGCTGCCGTTGGTTTCTCTACCGGCGAACGTGGTTTTGTGCTGACAGGAACAAGTGGTACCAGCTACTTTGATGATGTGTACGAACTTCTACCCGATGAGGAAGAGGAAGTCTGATTCGCCCCATAACTGAACGGAACTTATGAAGCTGATGTTTATTATGATAAAGATAGGTGTACCGGCTGTGATGGCGGTATGCCTTTCTTGCTGTTCGGGTCATACTGCCGGCGGTGGCAATGAGTTGAAATGCCGGGTGATGGAGGTGGAAGGCGGTTACGGCTACGTGGTGCTGCATGGAGCCGATACCCTGATATATCAACCTTTTATACCTGCTTTGAGCGGTCGCCTGCCATTTGCAACAAAGGTGGAAGCGCTGGCGGCCGGTCGGCTGGTATGCCGTAAGCTTGCCGATGGGCAAGCTCCGGCATTGAGCAGGGAGGAGGTGGAGTCTTGTCTGACAGACACCGGACTCTAATCTTCTAAAGAATCCTTTACTTCGTGATGTATTTCCGAGCAGTCATAAGGGTATCTCTGCATGAATTTACCCTTGAGTACCTTCTTTGTATCGCTACCGGGACGTGAAAGAGTGGCGGTGAATGTCACTTGAAGCCGTTTGTAGTAGATGGTTGAAGTGTATATGTTCCATTTCATACCTACTATGTCTACTTCAAAATGTTTATATCTCAGTTCGTCTTCTTTGTAATACTTGCCTTGGTTGATGAAGAATAACAGTTGTTGTCCCATGATTATTTTTCCGTCTTCTATGTGGTTGGGCAGATAGATGCTACGTTTCTCCGGGTCTATGCTTTTGAAGGTTTCATCAGAGTGCCCATCGGGTATGAATGCGTATTCTGTCCATTTATTGATGAATGGATAGTAGTCATGCTTGTCGGTTGTGTTTCCCAGATTTTCATTTTTATAGGTACTCTTATCAGGTCCTGTTCCGGCTTCTTTCACTCCGTCACCTTCTTCCACGCTGTATTCGATGGACTCTATCTGATAGAAGTTAGTGCACGGTTCTTGGTGTATGATGATTTGTTCCTTGTAGAGTCCCGTTTTCATCTCAAGGTTGATGATGAGGCTACGGGATTCACCTAAGTCAAAGTTGTCTTTAAAGTACAGGATGAGATGGCTGTCGGTGTCCCGTTCCAAGTCCCACCATTTATAATGCAGGCTTCCCGTACCTTCCAGTTGTGGGAGCTTGTTGCCATCCATCATGAGGTCTCCCCATGGGGTGGTGATGGAGGTTATGCGCCAGTCGCCGCGTGTTAGGTCTATCTGCAGGGTAGAGGCTTCGCCCTTCACGGTAGTTTCCTGAAAGGGCGAGAGGCGGATTTCATCGCTATCATTGCAAGCCGTCAGGCCGCAAAGGAAAAGAGCGAACAAAAGGATGGATTGGAATAAGTCAGTCGTTTTCATGTTGATTATTATTTGATTTATGTCCATTGGACGTGGCATTCTTTATAAATGCTGCACGACAAAGATAATTATTTCCTCTTTACGCTGTATTCTCCGAAAGAAAGAAGTACTCTTTTTTGCCGGATAATACGGGTTTTATTAACTTGCGCACAAATTATCGCTAATCATTAACCACTAACCATTAATTCCATGAAATACCAAGTTGCCATTATCGGTGCTTTGATAATATGAGCTTCCCGCATCACTTGCCATTATCGGTGGTGGAGTGATTGGCATCGAGTTTGCTTCTTTCTTCAATAGTCTGGGTGTACAGGTCACTGTGATAGAGATGCTTGATGAAATTCTGGGCGGCATGGATAAGGAACTTTCTGCTATGCTGCGTGCAGAGTATGCCCAAACGTGGAATTAAGTTTATGCTTAGTACAAAAGTGATATCTATTGCTGAGGCTTCTTCCGATGATGGGAAACCCAGGTACAGGTGAGTTATGAGAATGCGGAAGAGTGCAGGTGCTGTATTGGCTGATAGATTATTGATGAGTGTAGGCCGTCGTCCGGTGACAAAAGGTTTCGGGCTCGAAAACCTGGATTTACGAAGGACTGAACGGGGAAATATCTGTGTGAACGAATGTATGCAGGCCTCTGTTCCGGGCATATATGTATGTGGTGATCTGACGGGTTTCTCTTTGCTGGCACATACAGCCGTGCGTGAGGCAGAAGTAGCCGTGCATACCATACTTGGCCAGAAGGATGCTATGAGCTATTGGGCTATTCCCGGGGTGGTATATACCAATCCGGAGATTTGCCGGTGTGGGGCAAACGGAAGAAGCTCTGCAACTAAAAGGTATCAACTATCGGGTTGTAAAGCTTCCAATGGCTTACTCGGGCGTTTCGTTGCTGAAAATGAAGGTGTGAATGGGTTTGCAAACTTCTGATAGCGGATGATAAAACGATAGTGGGGGCACATGTATTGGGCAATCCGGCTTCCGAAATCATCACTTTGGCAGGTATGGCCATCGAGTTGAAACTGACTACTACGGAATGGAAGAAAATCATTTTCCCCCATCCTACGGTTTCTGAAATCTTTTAAAGGAAGCATTATGATAATCACAATCGCTTCTTAGCGTTTTCAGGCCTCATATAAAATATTAGAACGATGAAAACTGTAAAACTGATTACTTGTAGCGATGCTGCTCAGGCACACATCATTCAGGGAGCATTGAGAATGAAGGCATTTCTTCCCTTCTTCACAATGAGAATATGTCTACGTTGTTGCGCGGCTACATCAATGATATTGCCGGAGTGGACGTTTTGGTCGACGAAGCCGATTATGAAGCTGCCGTTCGCTTGCTGGAACAGAATGAGATGATCCCGGAGCAATTAAAATATTGCCCTGCGGTTCGCCGACATTAAGTTTGTGTTGAAGAAAAGAGCATCGGCTACGGGCTGTCATGTCGGCCATCGCCTCTTTGTTGGCGGCTCTCCGGGAAATAATCATTGGGAGTATGTCTGCCATGCCTGTGGAGGAAAGTTTGAAAAGCCGGTTGCAGAATTTCATTCGGCTGAAGTATGATCCGTAAAGTATATCAAAAGGTACTAATTCCCTCAACAGGTAATTTAATATTAGTACTTATCAGTAATTAAATGCACATGAAAAATATCTTTTGTCGCTTACTCTTTTCTCTTATTTATTCCCATAGTACTAGGGGGCAGAATACGAGTGCTAGAGTCTCTCTTCACGCCTGGATACCCTGATAAAATATCAGCTTCCTGCCGGTTCCAATGTTGGTATATCCGTATACGATCTGACTACAGGGAAATCCTTATATACCTATCAATCGGATAAACTTTCCCGTCCGGCTTCTACCATGAAAGTTGCTGACTACCATTACCGCCCTTGCCCGCCCCGATGCGGATGAACCTTTAAAACGGAGGTGTGGTATCAGGGAGGAATCGTATCGAATTCCCGTGACACGGCGGCAATTCTCCATGAAAGATGAAAGAGACGACGATTGAACCTTATCTCCCAATGTTGGAACGGTTCGAAGAATTTTTCAGGGAAGAACTGCATCCCGTTTGTCTCGAACCGTTGATTCCGTGATGGAAGCGGCTGTCGAGAATTTTCATCGTATCTCCGCAATCATTCCGGATGTCCCGCCGACATCACCATGGGTGAAAAACATTATCGGTATAGCCTATGAGATCGGTCTGTGGCAAGAACTGTCGGCCAGAGGATGGAGTCCGGCAGAACTTTCCATTGTTACGCAGAAAGCATTTGAAAAGCTCACGTTGTCGAGTATCCTCTGAAAAATTTCGAAATACGCGAAATGTTGTGTTCGCCCGACTCATGTGCGTCGCATCGCTTCCGCTTCGCATGTTTCCACAGAGGACGATTGGCTGTTCGATTGCGTGTTGCCGAATGCGGACGATACGTTCGATGTCGGTATGGACATTGCCCGGTGCCCGGTCGCCGAACTCTGTTCCCGTATTATGTCGAGTGCTTTTTTTCCCTATTTCTGCGTGAATGATTATATCACACACGATGTACTCGGTATCCGGCTGACACGGACCCGCACATTGGCACCCGGTGCTTCGTGCCTGCGATTTCCGGCTGACAAAAGAGCGGGGAGCGGCTGATGGGGCTGTTGTAATCCGGCCGGAAGATTTACAGGAATTTACCAACAACGGATAGAGAGAATCGGATAAAATTCAATATATGGAAACAAAAGAAAAGAAGCAATACGTAACTGAACGAAGCATACTG
>VOFH01002827.1_pt1 | contig 13474 bp, 12 predicted proteins | sample 5384091 | NCBI WGS metagenome assembly VOFH01 (sample SAMN12384727, study PRJNA508395) | human gut metagenome | isolation source: healthy gut G | host: Homo sapiens
TGAACTGTTCGAGAGTGTATGTCGCAAATTGTCCTAGTATATCTCAAATTGTCTAGTATATCTCAAATTGTCTATACACGTTGATATATAATTTGTTATGATGCCTACTCAATGTGGGTGTAAACTGGAAAAACATAGCAAAACTACAAGGTTGAAGAGATGATCTTTTGAGCTTAATCAAGACGGTTTATTACATTTGCCAATGTTTTAAATATAATAAAATGAAATTGAGTTGTTTCTTGGTATTCTTCCTCCTTTGGGTGGTTAATTCTTTTCGTACGAGTGCCACGGTTCCCGATAGCCTGCTGACCAGAACGTACGATCCGTTCTATTTATGTAAACTATCCGGATAGCGCTTTACGACTGTTGGACGAAGCGGAAAAAAGTCCGGCTTCGGTATCATTCCCTTTCGGATTGATCTATTGCGAGCGATGTGTTATGAAATCGCACGACCTGACTGCCAAGCGAAATCTGTGTGCGCCGTGCGTTGCAGAACGACTCAATACGTTTGGTACCGGAGCGTAAACTTTCATCTATAGCGATGCTGGCAAATATCTTGGAAAAGACAGAACAGATATGAGGAAAGCATCGGTGTGTGCCACGAAGGTATTGATCTGGCACGCAATCTGGCATGTATAAAAAGAAGAATCAGATATGTACTCTCCGTAATGGCGCGCGTCTGCATAGGCATGACAAACGACGAAATGGCACAGGGTATTTTCAGCGGGCGGTGAGGCTGCTGGAAGGAACAGATGATGTGCGTGAAATGTCTCGTCTCTCGACTATTTATGGTGAATACATGTCCTTCTATATCAATCGGAACCGGATGGCGGAAGCAATTGAAATAGGTTACCGCCGTGAAACCGTCATACAGCGTATGAGCGGGCTCCCCCGGACCTCCTCCAGGATATATTGACCAGCAATATGGCTTCCTTTATGCCAAAATGGCTGTGCTGTTGCACGATGAAGGTAAGAAAGAAGAGGCAACAGAAATATTCAGGAAATACCAATCTACCAGCTTTTCGAAAACTCTTATCGGCAAACAGTATAGTGTACCTTATTTGCTGAATATCAATCAATATGCGGAAGCGGCAGCTCTGAGCGATACATGCATTTCTGCTTTACAAATGATACCGTAAGCTATGAATATCTGATTTTGCTCAACTATCGTGCGCGAGCCAGCCGTGGAATGAAACGTTTTTGACTTAGCCGATGTCTTCACCCAACGTGGCTGGGTGGTGCAAGATAGCATTTATACCCGCGAGAGCAAAAGTAAAGGCACAAGAGTACGCTTCTAAATTCGAGCTGAAAGAAAAAGAGTTGCAGTTGGCCAAATCTCACGCTTTGTCCGAACGGCGTATGCTTCTGTTGGCAGGCTCGTGTGTCCTGACGGTTCTGCTCATTATCATCCTTTGGACGACCTTTTGTGAATTTGCAAAAACAAAGATGCGGAACCGTATCGCAGCCAAACAGATAGATGAACTGTTGGCGCAACGTGAAGAATTGCGTAAAGGTGTTTACACAAACAAGAAATACTCATGAAACAACGAAAAGAAATCGGAACTGGTTCATCCCTGCCTGAGGAAGAGACATTAACAGCCGCTACAAAAAAACAGATGTGGCAGCTCCGGGGACAAATAGTGATGAAAATTATGCTAAGTTCATGAAGATGGAAAGCCAACTTATCGAACAAAAAGCTTTTTTTGAAACCCGGATTCCGGGCGTGACGACTTGATACGTGTCACCGATATCAACAAGAATGATCTCAGCCCCTGTTGCGGGAGATATGCGGGCTCTGACAATTTCAACGATTATCTGAATGGTCTGAAAATAGAGTATTCCATTAAACTGATGAAAGAAAAACCTTATCTTTCTGTTGACGCGATTGCCGAAGAGGCTAATTTCAATAGCCGTAGCACATTCTATCGAGCTTTTGTAAAGATTTCGGGAATGACGCCTGCACAATATATGCGCACTAAAAAATAGAGTAATCATATCTGTTCCTTGATGTTATAACGAATGCCTTAAGCATTAATTGTTGCAATACATTTTTCTTTCTAGAAAAAGTATACTTTCAGTCCGTAATTTAGCAAAGCTGTTATGGCAGGTAAGACATCTTAGGCGATTGATATTGGAACTGTTCATCAGTTTGCACTGCTTGGTGGTGTTAAGTAACGCTAAAGATCTAACAAGACTGGAAACGTACTATAATGTCACAAATCTATAACTAATTATTCATGTCACACGCTACCTTTGCAAATAGGAAATCAAAGACTATTATCATGAAAAACTATCATTTTTATTACTAAGTTTTTGCACAATCCTGTGCATGTACGGACAAAAAGCACACGAACTTCAATCACCGGATGGTAACCTCCGGATAGTCATTAACCTTTCAGATAAGATTCAGTACGACGTGATGTACAGGAACGACATATTGCTGCAACAATGTGCTCTTCGATTGGAAGTAGGTAACCAACAATTGGGAAGCAATCCTAAACTCACAAAAGTAAGCAGAAAAAAGCATAAACGAATCACTTACACCGGTAATTCCACTAAAATATTCCATCGTATCCAACACATACAATCAACTACTACTGAAATTCAAAGGAGATTATTCTATTGAATTCCGTGCATTCAATGACGGAGTCGCCTATCGTTTCATTACAGACAAGAAAGGAATAATCGATGTGAACAGCGAAACTCTTCAGCTAAACTTCCCGGAGAATTATGTGCTTCAGGTGCAGCAACCGGCCGGTTTTAAAACAGCTTAGGAAGAAAGAGTACCGCCACATACAAAGTAATGAATGGAAAACGTCAGATCCAATGATACTCCTACCTGTACTTATAGATACACGGAAAGAATATAAAATCTGATCAGTGAATCAGATTTGACAGACTATCCGGCTTTGTTTTTTAAAAGTAATGGCAATAACAGCATGTCTTCCATATTTCCTAAAGTTCCTCTGGAATTCGGTGAAGACGGAGACCGTAGCCTCAAAATAGAGAAAGAAGCAAGCTACATTGCCCGAACCAATGGAAAACGCAGTTTCCCCTGGCGCTACTTTGTCATCAGCACAAACGACGAACAATTAATAGAGAATACCATGACCTATCAGCTCGCACAAAAAAAAATGTATTGAAGGATACTTCTTGGATTAAATCGGGATTGGCAAAAGCTGGGAATGGTGGAATGGTGCCACCCTTACGGAGCGGATGTAGACTTTGTAGCAGGCTGTAATCTGGATACTTATAAATATTTCATTGACTTTGCCGCCCACTATGGAATACCTTATATCATCATGGATGAAGGCTGGGCCATGTCCACAAGAGATCCTTATACTCCCAATCCAACAGTGGATGTTCATGAACTTATCCGCTACGGTAAAGAAAAGAATGTAGGAATTGTACTTTGGCTGACATGGTTAACGGTAGAAAAGAACTTCGGTTTGTTCGAGACATTTGAAAAATGGGGCGTGAAAGGTGTCAAAATTGATTTTATGGACTGGATGGTAAACTTCTATGAACGCGTAGCACATGAAGCCGCCAAACACCATCTCTTCGTTGACTTTCACGGTGCTTTCAAACCTGCCGGATTAGAATACAAATACCCAAACGTACTCTCCTACGAAGGCGTAAGAGGTATGGAGCAAATGGGCGGATGCCGTCCCGACAACAGTGTCTATTTCCCCTTCATACGCAACGCAGTAGGAGCCATGGACTATACTCCCGGCGCCATGCTTAGCATGCAGCCTGAAGTCTACCATTCCGAACGTCCCAATTCTGCCAGCATCGGCACACGTGCCTATCAGATGGCACTCTTTGTTCTTTTTGAAACCGGCCTGCAGATGATGGCAGACAATCCTACCCTCTATTATCGCAACGACGAGTGTACACGTTTCATCACCCAAGTACCCCAAACATGGGACGAAACCATCGCTCTCGAAGCCAAAGCAGGAGAATATGCCATCGTGGCCAAACGCAAAGGAGAACAATGGTATATAGGAGGCATGACCAACAACCGCGAACGTGAACGGGTCTTTAACATCTCCCTTGATTTCCTGCAAGAAGGAAAAAATTATCTCATGACCTTGTATTGCAGTGAGTACATTCATTTGCTGTTTCGTAACAGCAAAAGATCATCTCATTTATCCCGGGCAGTAAATGGATAATAGGATAAATATCAAATTGTTTATGAAAAAAAGTGGGGGCTGATCTAAAGACAGCCCCCAATATTTCCATCAATCGGATTACGACGCCAGTCAATGGGATGATATCAAATACACTTTCGCTCAGCTACCTCGCTTCTCAGCATGAGGGTGACCATTTATAATGGCCTATTCTGCCATTACAAATTCTATGATTGTCCGGCCTTGAGTAGCGACAATGGGTTTCTTTAAGTTATACTTAACACCATTTACCAGCATGGCGGATAGCTTACTGCCTGTTCCTACCATCTTGACATCCAATGTCCCCATCTGATAACGCAAGTCTTTAAGTTCTTTAAAACCCAGATCTTTCATCAACTTAAAGTTGGGTGCAAAGTTACCCCCGAAGTTGAAAATGACATGCCAAGCAAACCACTGAAAACCATGTTTATATACCCCGTAGCCGACCAAGTCTGATCATATACAGAATTCCATTGGCCACCCTGCTGCCAGCCTCCATCAACCTTGCCCGTATCCTCATTATATATTTCATAAAAGCAGTTATTACCCTTATTGATGGCTAAATCAGCAAGATTCATCATCTCCTTCATGAAGATGTCATCTCGTCCCTCTTGCTACAGGCATCCGCCCAAAAAGCCATTGACAAATGGCCACACAATCTGATTATGGCGACCGGGATGCTCCTTTGAGAAACGTTTAAATGCCGGATAAATGGAAGGCAAACCGTATTTTCCCATATATAAACTCGTTGATGATCTTTTTTGCTTCCTGAGGAGTCACAACCTGGAACAAAATAGCTAAAGAAATACCCAATCCTTCTTGATAAGCATGCACTTTGCCATTTCCATCAATCAGATAGTTCAAACGGTTCTGTTTCTTATCATAGAGATATTTACGTATATTTTCCTTTTGGATAGAGGCCTTTTGCTTATATTCCTTAATATTCTTCTTATCTCCTAACACTCGTGCCATATCAGCCAACAACTCATATGCTCGAAAATAAATACAATTTGTGCTCAAACACTTGATAGTCTTTGATCCTGAATGGTCCAACACATAAGAAGATTTATTGGTAGGTTCGTAGATGGGCTCTTCATATCCGGCAATACCGTCGTTGAAAACCGAAGGGCCTGTGAATAGACCGTATTTCTCATCATAGGCTTCCTTCTCCAATTTCTTCATTGTATTAGCAGAAGCTATATAAGCTTGTTTCAGAAAGTTAAGATCGTTGTTTTCAGATAGAAATCATAGGCAGCCATAACCCAGATAATCTGATCCCAGTATTGATGTCCTATCAACTTCCGGTCATCGATTGTAACACTCCAGAGAGAATAAGCGGTTTCTCCGGTATAAGTAGACTGGCAGCATTCCAAGCATTGATAGAAACATCACGTGTCCACTCACCGCCATATTGTCCCCGGCTTTAATCAAACTGTCAGGAGCATTTTTATATAATGTCTTAGTGGCAAGTGTAAAGGCTTTATCGACTAACGGGTTTCCGTTGTCAGTTGCTGAGCATTTACTTCTGCCGCTATGAAAAAAGCTGAAGCTAGAACAAAAAGACTTTTCATAATATTCTCGTTATTGATATAATGTTATATACTTATTAAAAAACTGCAAACTCATAAATACGTGTGTCCTTGCCATTAGCGGCCTGTACCGGTTGAGTAACCAACAGACGCAGATAGCGTACCTTCTCAGTCTTACCCAAAGAACGGTTGATAACATTCTGCTTGTTTCCGGTTACGAAGTCCAATGTGCGCCATGCTTCATTCGGGTTATTCCGGCCTTGCAAGAAGCAGCTGCCAGTGATGTAAGAATAGCTTTCCTGAGCAGCATTCACCATCTTCCAACCGCTTATTTCCTTTTCCATTCCCAAATCAAAATCAATATAGTTAGGAAGCATAGAGGTATCGCACCATTTAGTATTCTCGTTTCCATCAATGAGAAATGCAGGTTTCTCATGGTCGTTGGTATATCCCGACCAAGCAACGATATGTTCCGGTTTCAACAGATTGATCTTCAGTTCTGCTGTCTTCTGCAAGCTGGTATCATCTTCATTGGCAGTCTGGAATAAAGTAGATAGTGCTTTAACAGGTGCATATGGTTCTTCAACCAATGTAGCAGCAAAAATAACAATATCTTTATTATCGGGCAGGATAACCTCAGTTGCTTTAGCAGGGATGTCAATGGCAAACTTGAACATATAAGTAAACTCATAAGCATGATCTCCCTCAGCGGAATGGCGGTGTGTACCGACATAGGCCACTTCTACATCTTTCAAATAGCCTTGTGTATGGCCTGTATGCCCCCATTGTCCGATGAAACCGGTATAAGAAGGAACGACAATCTCCTGCAAATTCTTCCCTGTCTGGAATACGCCTCTAACATCTTCTTCAGCAGTTGCCGCAGCAGCCAGTATATACAAACGGTTATAGGAATGTCCGGCAGGCAGTTGCAAGGTATTTCCGCTACATAACATACCATTCATTTCTTCTTTTGTTTCCAGATGGAAAGGAACACGATTAACAGTTATATCGGCAGGTATTAATTCAGCGGCATAAGAATAACCGGCTTCGAAATTAGCCTCCCAACGAAATTCGTTCCAGCTGAAACATTTACGGTCATAATTGAGAGGCAGTTGTTCGCATCGCAATTCTTCCTTCTTATTATCATTGAAGCGGACTTTATAGGTCCTGATGCTGTTGGGCTGTATGGAGACTTCCAGCTGATTACCACTGAAGTCCGCACTTCCTATACTCTTCTCCGTACCATCTGCTTCAACGGCACTTGTAATAGTTCCTGCAAATGTCATCACTGCATTTTGTGGAGCTTTGCCACCCGTTTCGTACACACGCACCATATTCGTCCGAACTTTCCGCTTTCTTCAAAGCTTTGATGACAACGTTACTATTGTCCGAAGATGCGAAAGAAAAGGCTTTGCCCAATGTTCGGAATGTTTCTCGGCAGTAAAGCCTTCAGACGCTGATTCAATACTTCAGACTCTTAACGACCTGCGCCTTGTCCAAACCGCCGGCATGCCCTACCAAACTATAAGTGAAAGTATGATATCCCAGGTCCTGACGGTCCTGATACGGATAGTTGTTCTTAGTCTCGGGTGTATGAAGCAATGTCAGGCGGAGTGTATGATTATCAGGTTTATCCCAGCCATATTTACTGTCATTCATAATAGAAACACCATAACTGCCGTCACTATCGGTTAAATCCGCCCAATATTGGGCATATACTTCATAAGCGGTCAATATATTATTACCTCTCTGAACGCTGCCTATACCCAGATCGTAGGTCGCCTTTTCGTTATCAACATTCAAGGGGAATTCTGCTTTCAGCAAGTGCATTCGTTGACTGCCAGTCTATCTCATTGTAAAAAGTCTATACGGTCAGCCAATTCTCCCTCGTAAAGCCGAATATACTGACGGAACAACGATTTGCCATGGCGCTTTTCTATACACAAAGTCTTGCGCAGGGCACCATTCTCACACAGATTCATTTTCACGTCTTCAGTAATAGAAACAGGGCGCACGGTCAATAGTCTTTTCAGAATCTCCCAAGCTGGCCAATTATATGATTCATTCTCAGTAAAAAGAGCCAGACGAATAGACTTTGCCGTCCTTAACAAGTTCTTTTTATTTTTTTCTTATCGTAAAGCGAGATTATATCTCCCTTCTTATCCAATGAGATTTTATAGACAGAGTTCTCCACTGTTGTTTCTGAAACAAAAGAATCTGCCTGCTTCTGGCTTCCGGAAAGTCGGACATCATACACGGCATATCCTGTAGCAGGTACAGTTGCTTCTATCAATAAATACACAGTTCCATTCCGGTAAGAAAGTAATTGGGAAGCAACTTGCTTGCCTTCCGCATTATAAACACTGACACCTTTAGGGGAATTTGGGAGCTTCAATCGCTACCTCCGCTACATCCGTAACCGGAAATCCGAGTGCATTGTAGAACACAACCGGAATACCCTTGACGCGAGTATCCATTTTCTCAGAAACAGCCCCTACCGAAGCTGTCAGAACACCTGAAAATTGCTTTAATGAAAGCAATTCATCATTCCACGAAAACTCATAAGCACGTGGGATACTGGTACCGGTAAGGTCATCATGGAATTGGTGGAAAATGAAACGCTTCCCATGCTTCTCTCAGACTTTCACCCGGATAACCGGCTATACCCAACCAATCCGCTGCTACGGCCGCTCTTTCGGCAGCATCTCCCAAAAAAGTTCATTCTGACGGTTATAAAGCTTCATGGCAGCTTGCGAAAGTATAACATCCGGTTCCATGTACATCCATCAGCAATTCACCGTTGAAAACGGGCAATTCCGAATGTTTTTCATAAGGAAGATAATCCTTGAATAACTGATCGCTCGTTGCGCTGATTATTTCTAACGGTCCGTTCCCCTTGATACCTTTCTCTACAGGGCAGACAGAGCCTATTGAGGAGAACCACCCGTATCACCCGTACCATAATAGCGATAAACCGTATTCAATGGAGTGCGCTTAGTCAGTCCCAACAATTCTTTATCTTCCGACAGGTCAATGTTATTCCAGCGCTTACCATAATCATAGCCATGAGCAAGCATAATAGAAGAACCGTCAATCCCCTTCCACAATCCAAGCATAAAAGGATGTTTGCTCTCTCCATAAAAAGGATGGTTACGCCAGTCGAGGTTTCTGTGAAGAAAAGCCGATGAGACCGCAATGTTTGGCAATAGTAGGCAGCGTCCAGCCAAAAGCCAAAACAGTCGGGCAAGAAAATATCCGTGCTTTCTGTCCCGAACTCTTTTCTGTAATATTCCTGTCCAAGCAGGATGTTACGAATGGAAGACTCAACAGAGGGTACCAGCACATCCGATGCTTCCCAACTACTGCCACTGATATGCCAGCGACCTGAACGCACAAATGCTTTGAGTTGCTCATATTCACTGGGAAAGTATTCTTTCATCCAAGCATATTTGACCGCTCCTTCAAAATTGAAGATATAATCGGGATACTTCTTCAACAAAAACAGATTACGGGACAAGGTATTCCAAACATACTCTTTGATGGTGGTTTGGACATCCCAATTCCATTGGGTATCAGGTGGGCATCTGCCACCATATAAGCTTTCGCTTTTTCTCCGGTTTTGCACTCTGTGCATGCATACTACCTGAACAAAGCAGCGCAGATGCTAATAGGATAACTGGTAATTTCATAGTAAAATATTCTATTGTGAATAATACAGATATTTATCAATCGCAAAAATAGCGGCACTTACCTAAAAGCATACCTATATTTATGCCATAAAAAGTGTAATTACATGGCTATGGCTGTAAAACGCACAAAAAGTCAGAAAAGTATTACTCTTTTTCTATGCTTCCCAACCATATCCTACCATAATTCTCTATCTTTGCAATACCTAATTAGTCCGATATACAGATATGAAAAACAAACACTACTTCCCTCAAGTTTCACTGCTTATCTGCATCTTATGCTGCTTTCCGCATTTGATTCATGCATACAGTCTACGGCAATTTTCAAACAAAAACGGCTTATCCAACAGTGCTATCTTATCCCTTTACCAGGATCATCAGGGAGTCATCTGGATCGGTTCATGTGATGGTCTGAATATTTTCGACGGCACCAATATCCATGTATATAATCCTGTCAACCCGACGAAAGCCCCATTATCCGGAAACCTGATTAACGACATCATGGAGACTGAAAAGGATGTATTATGGATACAGACCAACTATGGACTGGACCGTCTGGATACTAAACTCCAGACATCCAAAAAGCTTTACGGAGTTTAAAGACAAGAACTATATGGCAAAAAGCAGGGATAATGACCTTTTCATTGTAAAAGACGACGGATATATCTATTACTATCAACCGGAAAAACAACTCTTCCAAAAGTTGGAAGTACCTCAAATAGCATTCGGACACGTATTATCCACTATCATCGACAAAAACAATATTCTATGGGTATTCACTTCGAATAATGACACCCGCAGCTATCAGATAATCAAGAATAAAGAAGAGATAGCCCTCACCCCAAACAATCTTTTCAAACATTCCGAACAGTTATTATGGGCATTCGCAGAAGAAGACCTGATCTATTTCATCGATAAGACCTACTCACTCTATGAATATGACTTCGGAAATCAACAGCAATACTTTATTGCAGATCTCAAAGCAGAAGTCGAAACACGCGGAGAAGTTTCTTCCATCATCAAACAACAAAACGACTATTACATTGGCTTCAAAAAGCAGCGGATTGATCGTATTGAAATATATGTCCGATCAGAAAATAAAATACCAGATGCAAGATACAGAAATCCATTCCGGCATCTTCTGCCTGATGAAGGACAAATATCAGGATATTGTTTGGATAGGAACAGACGGACAAGGGGTATACATGTATTTCAATGATACTTTCTCCATTACCAATACACTGCTGGATACTCCTGTATACCAGATAAACAACCCCGTACGTACCGTTTACTACGACGAGGAACAAACCTTATGGATAGGAACCAAAGGAGGAGGTATATTGCGTATCAGGAATTATTCTCCGGAAACCAATGCAGCAGTTTCTTTCGACCGGATCTCCATCAGCAACAGTACCTTAACCGACAACACCGTCTATTGCTTTGCCCCGGTTCTGCGAACAGGCTATGGATTGGAACGGAAAACGGGCTTAACTACTATTCATACCAGAATAAACAGCTGAAAGCGTTTACAGTGATAGCCGATGGAAAGAAGGTGAAATATGTACACTCCATCAACGAATTAAATGATACCACTTTATGGGTATCCACTGTAGGTGAGGGTATCGTAAAAGTTATTTTGGATAAAGCCGGTAGCTCTCCTTCCGTTAAATCGGCTACCAGAATTGTTCTAGATGACGGGCGTATGGCTTCCAATTATTTCTTTACCTCCTTCCAAGAGAATGATTCTATCCTTTGGTTCGGTAATCGTGGCTATGGAGCCTACCGGCTCAATGTCGAAACCGAACAGCTAACTCCATACAGGTTTGATAATGTACTGAACAGTCAGACGGCCAATGATATTTTCGCCATTTATAAAAATGAGAAAGGATATTGGTTGGGAACCAGTTCGGACTACTTCACTTCAATGAAGATTACTCACATTATCATGACAGGGCTGACCTTTTCTCAAACAACACAGTACATGGCATTTTGGAAGACCAGCAAAATAACCTTTGGATCAGCACGAATCAAGGACTGGTAAGGTTCAACCCTAAAACCAATACCGGGCAGACTTACGACCGGGGAAACGGACTGGAAGTCACTGAATTCAGTGATGGAGCTTTCTATAAAGACTCGCGGACCGAAACTTTATTCTTCGGAGGGACAAACGGATTTGTTACCGTCAAGCCTAATGCTTATATTATGGCAGACTATATGCCTCAAATAAACCTGAAGGGATTATCTATCTTCGGAAAAGAATACAATATTCATGATTTTCTCCACGACAAAAAAGGAAAGAAGATACTTCAGCTGGATTATAGCCGGAACTTCTTCTGCATCGACTTTATGGCAATAGATTATATAAATGGTAACAATTACTCTTATTCTTACAAATTGGACGAAGTAAGCAGCCAGTGGATAGAAAGTGGAACATCGGCCAGCGCCATCTTCTCCAATCTTGCACCGGACAATATACTTTGTTAGTGAAATACAAGAATAACATGAATGGAAAAGAGTGCGAACCGCAGAAACTTCTGATTCAGATTACTCCTCCCTGGTATTTAAGTAATTGGGCATATATTCTCTATTTCATATTAATCGCTTTGTTCTGCATTCTTGCTGTTTACAGGATAGTTCATCAATACCGCCGGAAGCAGCACCGCATGATTGAGAAATTGAACCGGGAAAAGAAAGAAGAAGTCTATGAGTCCAAGCTGCGTTTCTTTACCAACATCACTCATGAATTCTGTACGCCACTGACGCTGATTTATGGTCCGTGCGAAAAGATACTTGCCTACCCGCAATCTGATTCGTACATCCGCAAATACGGGAAGATGATACAGCAGAATACAGAAAAACTGAATGGTTTGATTCTGGAACTGCTGGAATTCCGCAGGCTGGAAACCGGTCATAAGGTGCTTTCTATCCAAAGATTATCCGTATCGGACAAACTCCGGAACATAGCGGAATCCTTCTGTGAATTGGCTGAAAATAAGAATCTGAACTATCGGTTGGATATTGAACCGGACATCGAATGGAACACGGATATCAGTTGTTTCAATAAGATCGTTAATAACCTGATCTCAAATGCTTTTAAATATACTCGGAAGAAGGAATATCACCATCGGTCTGAAAGTAGAAAAGCAGCTTCTAACTCTTAATATATCCAACTCAGGAAAGGGGATAGCGAAGAGAATCTTGCAAAGATATTCGATCGCTATAAGATATTGGATTCTTTTGAAATGAATGACAAAAATTCACGGAATGGGCTGGGATTGGCCATTTGTAAGAATATGGTTACTCTGTTGAACGGTGAAATCAATGTCAGCAGTATTCAGAATGAGATAACTACATTTACAGTCACTTTACCGGAACTATCGCCCACTGCACAGGAAGCAGAAACACCCCAAAAAAGTGTATGAAACAGGACCTCTGAATACAAATACGGAGCCCATGGAACTGGAACAGACCACTGTTAATTTCGACACTTCCAAGCACACGGTTATGATCATTGACGACGATCCTTCGATGTTATGGTTCGTCTCGGAAATATTTGTAGATAAATACAATGTATTATCTTTCAATAACGCTGCAGAAGCTTTGGCCAGCCTGGAACTGAAGCAGCCGGATCTGATTATTTCAGATGTGATGATGCCTGAAATAGACGGGCTTTCCTTTGCCCAGAAAATCAAGCAAAACAAGTTATGGAGCCATATTCCACTCATTCTACTGTCTGCCCTTCATCACGAAGACGATCAGGTGAAAGGCATTGAGGCTGGTGCAGAAGTGTATGTGACGAAACCTTTCAATGTAAAATATTTAGAGAAAGTAGTCTACCGATTGATTAAAAGAGAATCGGACCTGAAAGAATATTATAGTTCCATATTCAGTTCATTCAAAGTGGAAAACGGGAACTGTATCCACAAAGAAGATCAGGAATTCCTGGATAAGGTGATAGAAACCATAGAAAAGAATATCACAAACCCTGACTTATCCGTTGAACTATTGAGCAGTGACCTGGGCTCTAGCACCCGTCAGTTCTACCGTAAATTAAAACCTATAACAGACAAATCTCCTGCTGATATCATCA
>VOFH01002435.1_pt1 | contig 13468 bp, 24 predicted proteins | sample 5384091 | NCBI WGS metagenome assembly VOFH01 (sample SAMN12384727, study PRJNA508395) | human gut metagenome | isolation source: healthy gut G | host: Homo sapiens
TCTGCTTCGTTCAGTTACGTTGCTTCGTTTACGTGGGACTGCCGAGTTATCTGGTCGTTAAAACTCTGTTTTCAGCGCTTTCAGCGTCAGTTTCGTCAGAAGGTCGCCTTCCTTCACTGGTGTTCTTCCTAATATCTACGCATTTCACCGCTACACTAGGAAATTAACTTTCCTCTCCGATACTCTAGATTGGCAGTTTCCATCCATCACGGGGTTAAGCCCCGAACTTTTAAGACAGACTGACCAATCCGCCTGCGCGCGCTTACGCCCAATACCCCGGACAACGCTTGCCACCTGCGTATTACCGCGGCTGCTGGCACGTGGTTAGCCGTGGCTTTCGTTCAGTACCGTCAATCCTTAACTATTCAAGAAGGCCTTTCGTCCCGATTAACAGAACTTTACACCCGGGAAGGCCGTCATCACTCACGCGGCGTTGCTCCGTCAGACTTTCGTCCATTGCGGAAGATTCCCCACTGCTGCCTCCCGTAGAGTTCTGGCCGTGTCTCAGTCCCAATGTGGCCGTTCATCCTTCCAGACCGGCTACGATCATCGCCTTGGTGGGCCGTTACCCCTCCAACTGGCTAATCAGACGCAATCCCTCCTTCGATATTATAAATAGAATACCTTTCATCTATCCTCGATGCCGAGGTTAGATCGTATGCAGTATTAGCAGTCGTTTCCAACTGTTGTCCCCCTCTGAAGGGCAGGTTGATTACGCGTTACTCACCCGTTCGCCACTAAGATTGATAGAAGCAAGCTTCCATCGCTCTTCGTTCGACTTGCATGTGTTAAGCACGCCGCCAGCGTTCGTCCTGAGCCAGGGATCAAACTCTCCAAGATATCTTGAAGCTATTTGAATGTCATTATTTGTTGTCGTTACATTTAAGTAACTTTTGAATTATGGTTGGTTTTGACTTTGTCAAACCCGCACTCTGGCATATGTTCAATCATTGATTGATTACCTATCATTGTTCAGTTTTCAGATCTGTACCAGTTTCCTACCTTCTTTCGAAGTGTTTCATCAACTGGCGACTTGATTATTCTATCAAGTTCAGCTCATTACGTCAAGCACTTTTTAAAACTTTTTTCAGAAGTTTTTGTGCTCATCGTTTGTGCTGTGTCCTAACGACTTTGTATAAGTATAGCACAAATAAAATAATCGTCAACATATAAAAACCGTGTTTTTACAACTTCATTTTAAATTCACCACGCCTCATCATAAGCATGCCTTAATTCCTTATTAACTCAGGTTTTAAATTGTATAACATCTTTTTTCAACTACTTTAGTTCATTTTATTTTTAACTAACTTTCACTAATTACTAAAGCTAAAAATCTTTTATAGAATACTTTCAAAAGTATCCTATAAGGATTTATGGTTTTATCTAAATCTACGAAGGGAACTCTCACAAATAAAATCCCTATATAACTATCTTTCTAATGGAGTATATTTTTTAATCCATACATGATATAGACCGAGTGCTACTACCATAACTAAAGCAGCAATAATATATAGGTATTGATATCCTAATGCATTTGCCAGTAATGCAAGTATAATAGAACCAGCGCCTACACTTATATCAAGAGCTAAGAAATATGTCGCCGTTGATACACCTCGGCCGTTCAATAGGTGTTGATTGTATGGCTAACGCTTGAAATGCCGGCTGGGCCGCCCCCATAGCCTAACCCCAATAATGGAGGCTGCAAAAATAATAGCCATTGGTGTTGTGGCAAGGCCTAAGCCAAATAGGCCTAATATAAATAAGCCTAACCCAGGATAAATAATGAACTTAGATCCATAACGAGCATACACTTTCCCCACCAAAGGTCGACTGACTATAATTATCAAAGCAAAGATAGCAAAAAAGCACTCCCCCAAATACCTCAAGCCCATTCTATTTTAATATGATAGGAATAAATACTAAAACGCCTGAATAAGTAAAAACCTATGAATAAACCCATTAATGCCCAAGGTAAACTTTGCTTACAAACTGAGAAATATGCCAGCCTTTGTGCTTAGACGTTTTTGGTAAGGCTAACTCTTTTGAAAGAGGAATAACATTACTTAACAGCAATACGTCATCGCCAGACCTATGCATCTAAATCACTACCGCTTAGTTCGAAGTAATCACTATAGGTAATGCAGCTAATAATACATAATGAGTCATATATAATATGCCACAGACAAAAAAAAGAACCTCTCTAGACTGTATGCTAGAGAGGTTCAGTTTTTTACCATTATTATAGTAAAAGCAGTTCATATATTATTGTTGATTGCGGATATCGTTTTTGTTGCGACTTTTCCACATAACCCATAAGGATGTAGCTACACAGATAGAGGAGTACGCACCACTAGCAAAACCGATAATCATACAAAGAGCAAAGTTCTTTGTAGTGTCCCCACCGAACAGATAAAGAGATACACAGGCGAACATAACTGTAGCCAATGTATAGAAACTACGGTGAATACTTTGTGTAATAGATGCATTCGCAAAGATCTGCAAATGTATCAGAACGTTTATGTGTATGTGTATTTTCACGAACACGGTCAAAGATAACTACAGATTCATTCATGGAGTAACCTACAACCGTAAGAATAGCAGCAAGGAAAGACGCATCAATTTCCAATTGGAAATAAGAGAATACGCCAAGAACCATGATTAAATCGTGGAAAATAGCAACAAGAGCAGAAATAGCAACTTTATATTCAAAACGATAAGAAATATACAATGCTAATGCTGCGAATGCTATAACAAGATTTAACAACGCATGTTCTGTAACCTCAGAACCAATTACAGCACCTACAGTTTCAATACGTTTAACTGTATTGTTTCCAATAGATTTAGTCAAAGACTCTACAACAGCGGCACTTTCACTAGCCTCGAGATTACGTGTACGAATCATTACGTCTTCGCCCGCTGTTTCACCAGTAGTATCACCAGAAAGCTGAATTTGTGCATTTTCAAGATTATATTCTTTCAAAACGTCACGAACTTGACTAACCCTCTACAGGTTGATCAAATACAACTTCAACAATTGTACCACCAGTATAATCAATACCAAAGTTAAAGCCTTTAGTAAAGATAGAAATCAAACTGATAATAACAAGTGTGGAGGAAATAGCAAACCACCAACGATGATGTTTAATTACGTCTAATGTCATTTGCGTTTACCTCCTTTCAAAGATTTTGGTGCAAATGCGTCAGCACTTTTGCTTGGAGAGATATTCGCACCAAACCAGAATGGATGATTCGTAAAGTTACAGTCAATAAGTAAGCGCAACAAGAAATGACTCACCGTAATCGCTGTAAACATACTTACAACAACACCTACGCCTAAGCTGATAGCAAAGCCTTTTACCGGACCAGAACCTAAGATTGTCAAGATACCAGCCGTAATAATAACGGATACGTTCGCATCTGTAATTGTTGCTAAAGCACGACTAAAACCAGCTTCCATTGCTACACGCATGGATTTACCAGAAAATACCTCTTCCTTAAATCGTTCAAAGATAAGGATATTGGCATCTACAGCAACACCCATGGATAAGATGATACCAGCAATACCTGGCAATGTCATAGTCGCATTAAAGCCTTTACCTAATACAAGTAATAAGAGCATTACATATACAAGTAATGCGATATTAGCTACGATACCGGAAAAGCGATATAAAATAACCAAGAAAATCATGATCATTGCAATACCAGCACTGAAAGCTACTATGGATTTGTCTTTGGAGTCTTGCCCCAGAGAAGGACCTACTGTACGCACCTCTAATACATTGATTTTAACAGGCAATGCACCAGAACGTAATAAAATAGCTAAATCTTTAGCTTCTTCTAAGCTTTGACTACCAGAAATTGTTGCTTTACCACCTGTAATTGCTTGTTGCACCACAGGATTAGTCAATTCTTTACCATCCAAAGTGATGGCAATGCGACGGCCAATATTTTTAGATGTTAAGTCCGCAAATTTCTTAGCCCCTTCATCGCTTAATTCAATAGCAACGAGTGGTTGTTTATTTTGACCTAACTCTTCTTTCGCATCTTTTAAATCATCACCAGTCATAACAGTTTGACCTTGGTCATTTTTAAATTCTAAGACCGCAGTTTTACCGATACGTTTTATCGCTTCGTCAGGATCTTTTACGCCTGGCAATTGATGATAATACGGCGAGCGCCTTCACGTTGTACCAATGGTTCAGACAAACCCATTTCATTAATACGACGCTCTAAGATTTGCTTCGCCCGTTCCACTGCATCATTGTCAGCTTGACCAGTTGCAGAATCCTCTGCTTCCAATACGATATGCGTACCACCTTGTAAGTCTAGGCCTTGTTTCAAAGAACCTGCTAAAGGTTGAATGAAATACGCAAATAATCCAATGATGGCAGCAATGACTACTAAAAACTTGATAATAGCTTTACCGTTCAAAATAGTTCCTCCCTTCTACTACTATACGCAATGTATAACGCCTTGCTCCTGTTACAATCTTGTTCATCCGTTGGTCCAATTCATCCATAGGGATTGGTTCATCCCAAATTTGATAGCCCAACATACGCCCATATATGTACTTGATGAAAGTTCCTTGAGAAATCGATCATAATACCCATTCCCCATCCCCATGCGACCACCTTGACGGTCAAAGCCAGCACCAGGCACTAAAATCAAATCCAAGTCATGTGGATTAATAACCTCGTATGGCTCAGAGGGAATGCGAATATTTAACACACCCCGAGTGATAGATTCTAGAGACTTGAGACGAACTGCAATCATTGTCGTCTTATCTGTACAAACTGGAACATATACGGATTTACCATGTTCTAAAGCATGACGAATCACATCGTCTAAATTGGCCTCCTTGGGCATCGCCAAATAGGCCATAATGCTATTGGCTGATTTATATTCAGGAGTATTGACGATTTGCTCCGTCAACATTGATGTCCATGTATTACAATCAGCAACGGATAAAGCAGCGCGCTGAGACTTACACGCCTGGCGCACTGCTTCCTTTGTATTCATTATTTTTCTTCCTTGTTTTTCTTGGAAAGTACGTTAGCAATTGCAGAACGCGCAAATGTTAACTCCACTTTTTCAGATACTTGAACCTTTACTTTTTCATCATCAAGTTCAACAATTTCGCCATAAATACCACCAATAGTAACGATTTTTTGGCCTTTTTTTAAACTACCTAACAAATTAGCGCGCTCTTTTTGTTGTTTTTTTGTGGACGCCATAATAAGAAATAAAAGATTACGACCATCAACAAAATAGGCCAACTAGTTTGCAACACTTGTAAAATATCTTCCATTTTATCCTCCTAGTATAATAAATATATTTTTTTTTTCTAGTATAGCCACCTAATATAGATTTGACTAGACTTAATTACTATTTTTTAAAGCTATCCCAAAACTGCATTCTAAATTGGGGAATCGATCTTCCAAAATAGCTTGTCGCATTTGGCGCATAAACTCAAGCAAGAAGTAAAGATTATGGTATGTTACGAGACGCAATGCCAAAATTTCTTCCGCCTTATACAAGTGACGAATATAAGCGCGGGAATAATTTTTACATGTATAGCACTGACAGCCTTCTTCTAAAGGACCCCAATCATGAGCAAACTGCGCATTTCGAATATTAAGGCGCCCCTTCCAAGTCATAGCCATCCCATTTCGAGCAACACGTGTTGGATATACGCAGTCAAACATATCAATACCACGTGCCACGCCTTCAACGAGACAATCCGCTGTACCAACGCCCATCAAGTAACGAGCCTTGTTAGTTGGCAACAATGGTGTAGTATATTCCAAAATCTCATTCATTAAATCATGAGGTTCCCCAACGGATAAGCCGCCGATACTATAGCCTTCAAAGTCCATAGCGACTAACTCTTCCGCACTTTGTTTACGCAAGTCTTTATACATGCCGCCTTGAACAATGCCAAACATACCTTGACGGTCATGAGCCTTACGAGCCTCTTGGCAACGATGAGCCCAACGTGTGGTACGCGCTGTAGAACGCTTCGCATAATCATGATCTGCTGGATATGGAATGCATTCATCAAAGGCCATCGCAATATCAGAACCTAATTGCTCTTGTACCTTTGTGGCAACTTCTGGAGATAAAAAATTGTTTAGAACCATCAATATGTGATCTAAAAGTTACACCTTCTTCAGTAATCTTACGCATGTCGCCTAAGCTAAATACTTGGAATCCACCGCTATCTGTTAAAAATAGCTTGATCCCAATTCATAAACTTATGCAACCCACCTGCTTCTTCCACAAGTTCAGGCCCAGGACGAAGGAATAAATGGTACGTATTACTCAAGATAACTTGAGAACCCATAGCCTTTAATTCTTCAGGTGTCATTGTTTTAACAGTTGCCTGTGTACCTACAGGCATAAACATAGGTGTTTGGAAGGTACCATGTGGTGTATGCAATAAACCTGCACGTGCCCCCGTATAAGGACATGTCTTTTGTAATTCATAGGTAATACTTGGCATAGTCCCTCCTAACGAATAAACATAGCGTCGCCAAAAGCTAAAGAAGCGATAACGTTCTCGAACAGCTTCTTCGTAGGCCGCTAAACAATGTTCACGACCGGCTAATGCACTAATTAACATTAACAATGTAGATTGAGGTAAATGGAAATTCGTTACCAATGCATCAATCATCTTAAATTTATAACCAGGATAGATAAATATTTGAGTCCATCCACTAATACCTTGTAGTATACCGTCATCATTCGTAGCAGACTCTAGTGTACGTACAGATGTAGTACCTACCGCAATAATACGGCGTCCGTTTCTCTTAGCTGCATTAATACGGTCCGCGGTTTCTTGAGATACAACGAAGAACTCACTATGCATCTCATTGATCTTCAATCGTCTCTACGGATACAGGTCTAAAAGTACCAAGACCAACATGAAGGTTACAAACTCGAGCTCTACGCCTTTAGCTTTTATTTTTTTCTAAAAGCTCTGGTGTAAAGTGAAGCCCTGCTGTTGGAGCAGCAGCAGAACCTTTCTCCTTTAGCATATACCGTTTGATAACGATCTTTATCTTCTAACTTTTCATGAATATATGGAGGTAATGGCATTTCACCAATTTCTTGTATCACATCATCAAATACACCATTGCAAGTGAACTCAATGATACGGCCTCCAAATTCAGTCTTATCTATTACAGTCCCACTTAAGCGGTCGTCAAACTCTATGACTTGACCAATAGGACATTTTTTGCCAGGTTTAACAAGGCATTCCCACCCGGTTTTCACCACATGGAGTGAGGAGCAATACCTCTACCTTGCCACCAGAACCTTGCCGTTGACCATATAATCTCGCAGGAATAACCTTTGTATTATTAAATACAAGTACATCCCTTCATGAAGTTCATCAAGCAAATCGTAAAAATGCTCTTTATGCGCAACCTCACCGGTAACCTTATCCAAGGTTAAAAAGTCTTGCTGTATCGCGAGGTTCTACAGGATGTTGAGCAATAAGTTCCTCTGGCAATTCATAATCAAAATCTGTAACTTTTCATCGTAATCCTTATTAGTACATTTTCTTTAATGTAATGCCACTATAGTAGTGACGCAAAAATAGTTTGGTAATAATTTGTATCCCCTGGGTAGCACGTTTCGCCATCTCTGCAGCACCCCATTGAGACATACCAAGACCATGCCCCCAACCGTGGCCTTTAATATAGACAGTATCATTACTACCAGTAAAGTTATGATATGCCTTACCCGTGCCTTTAACAGGGTTGTGATTTACATAGAAATCAAATAGTGTAGATTTTAAACCTAAAATACTACGCAAGGAATCGCCATCTACCGTCGTCTTTCCAGATGTGCCTATGAAAGTAGCACTCTTAATACGTCCAGACACGCCTCTGTCAGATGTTTGTTGACCTGGCTTGCCAAGTGGTGTCAATTGGATACTCTTCAATTTGCCGACACCTTTACTTGCTGCATTGACTTACTTTCAAAGGGCCTGACGAGATGTAGTAACTGTCCAATTCGATAGTAGATTGCCAGTTTAAAATCCTTTACACCTTTCAAATATGGTACATCACTGCCCCACACATTAACACTATCCTCAGTATAGCCACCACCATCAGAATGGAATAAGGCATTAATAGGGCGTTGATTATATAGCATAACCATACCCTTTGTCTTATTTACTGCATTAGTAGTAGCCTGAGTTTCACCACTAACCCCATTATAGACTTGATGATCTGTGGACGTACTCACATCATACAATTTCCCTTTATTTTCTTCCATTGTATGAAGCGCATAAGTGCGAGCTGCTACAGCTTGTGCTTCTAATGCTGCTGCAGGCCAAGACGGAACGACTTCCTGTGGAACTACGCCATAAAGATAATCTTCAAGAGGTACAGAGTTAATGACCATCATTTTACCATTATTAGCACGTAATGTAAGTCCACCGCGATAACCTTTACCTTCAAACAAGAATGGCGCATCACTATTAGCTGGTTTTAAGGTAACTACACTATCAATGGCCTTGCCATTAACAACAATTTTACCACCTTGAACGCCAACAGAGGTACCACGATTCGCACTAATTGTACTAACCTGACCATTATTACTATTTAACACAACCATATTAGCAGTAGATGTCACCTTAGCATCGGAGCCTACGGCTTCCTAATAGAACACGTACATTTGGTACATGCTCTATGCGCCCGTAGCAGGCGTTACTACAGAACCTACCTTATTACGCGTAATAACTGCCGTATTAGCTTGAATACTATTTGCATTAGATGTTTTTACAACCTTAGATGCAGTAGACTTAACACCAGTAGATGTAGTTTTTGCTACTAGGTTTTGGGTTTTACTGTTTTCTGAGTAACCTTTCGTTGTAGCACTAGATGCTGCGGGTTTAGCAGCTGGCTTCGACGACACTTTTGACACAGGCTTTGGGGCCGGTTTAGTTACAAGTGGTCGAAAAGTTGACTTCTTAGTCGAATTTACTTTCGATACATTTATTGTAGATACTGTTGATTTCGGCATTGGCTTTTTAGTCACTACTGCACTTTTATGTTGCAATGTAGCCCCTTGTGCAACAGATGCACCGCCAACATTTACACCTAAAAACAAAGTTGCCATTATCATCAATTGTAATCGTTTCGTTTTCATTGTTATTTCCCTGTCTGTGAAATACCTAAATGCTCATAGGCTAATTTAGTGGCCACCCTCCCACGCGGTGTACGTCCTAAAAACCTAATTGCATCAAATATGGTTCATACACATCTTCGATGGTATCTCTCTCTTCGCTGATAGCGGCTGCAATAGTATCTATTCCTACTGGACCACCATCATACTTTTCAATAATACACTCCAACACACGTCGATCGATTCGATCGAGTCCCTTCTTTGTCAATATATAAACGTTGTAACGCATCATCTGCAATTTCCTGAGTGATAACCCCATCACCTATGACTTGTGCAAAATCACGTACCCGTTTAAGTAGACGATTTGCGATACGCGGCGTCCCCTTGAACGACGCGCAATTTCACTGGCCCCAGTCGGCTCAATACCGATATGGAGTATTTCTGCCGCACGAGTCACAATAAACTCTAATTCTGGTTGTTTATAATATTCCAACCGGTTAATAATACCAAAGCGGTCCCTTAAAGGTGCCGCCAAAGCCCCGGCCCGTGTCGTGGCGCCGACCAAAGTAAACTTTGGCAAATCGATGCGCACCGACCGGGCACTGGGGCCCTTGCCGATGACGATATCGATAGCATAGTCCTCCATTGCAGAGTACAATACTTCCTCTACACTACGAGACAAACGATGAATTTCATCGATAAATAGTACATCGTGATCATCTAAATTTGTTAAAATCGCAGCCAAGTCACCAGACTTTTCAATGGCAGGACCAGAGGTTATGCGAAAATTAACACCCAATTCATTCGCAATAATCCCTGCCAAAGTAGTCTTCCCCAAGACCTGGTGGACCATAGAGCAATACGTGATCTAAGGCTTCACCACGTTGCTTAGCCGCCTGAATATACACATTTAGATTACCTTTAGCCTCTTCTTGACCTACGTATTCATTAAAGAACTTTGGTCGTAGGCTATATTGCCACATATCTTCTTCGTGCTCGCCATTTCCGACAAGGCGTACTTCTTCGTTCATCCTTATCGTCCTTTCCCAAAAGCTCAATCAAGCTGACTTTAATCAACTCAGATACATCGCGTTTACCATCATCTAAAAGACTCTACAATATCAGCTACATCTCGTTCTGAATAACCTAGCGATACGAGAGGCTTCAATAGCCTCACCGGTAGCACCACTAGCGGAAACACCAATTGGCTGTATAGCTGCTGGAGAATCTGCAGATATATGCGTCATTTTTTCGCTAACTTATCCTTTAACTCCAGAACAAGTCGCTCTGCAGATTTCTTACCAATGCCAGGCAATTTGGTTAATTGCTGTACTTGGCCATTAATAACAGCTAATTTGAAAGCCTCCGGCGTCATACCAGACAAAATGCCAAGCCCCACCTTAGGCCCTATACCGGAAACAGAAATGAGTAAAATGAACAACTCATACTCCTCTTCCGTCCAAAAGCCATAGAGTTGCATTGCATCTTCCCGCACATTGAGATACGTGAATAGCGTTGCCTCATGACCTTCATTCAATTGTTGACGCGTAGTGGTCGGCACATAAACGCGATACCCTACGCCATGTACATCTACGTAACAAGACTCTTTAAAGAGATGTGTTACGATGCCCCGTACATACCCTATCATTATACCAACCTCTTCAATCTATCAGTGTGAGAACTATGAGCCGTACAGATGGCAACAGCTAATGCATCTGCCGTATCATCGGGCTTAATCTTTCACGAATCCCCAAAATATTCATGGTCATGTAAATAACCTGATTTTTATCGGCCTTACCATAACCAGTAACAGCCTGTTTAATTTGTAATGGCGTATATTCATATATAGGTATTCTCTGTTGCTCTGCGGCCAGCAATATAACCCCACGAGCTTGACCTACCTTAATCGCCGTCGTTACATTACGATTAAAAAGAGTTCTTCTACACCAAATTTATCCGGCTTAAATTCCTCTAGAATATCACTTAGATCATTAAATAAAATTTCTAACCGTTGTGAATCAGTTAATTCCTTAGGAGTGGTAATAGCCCCAAAGGCTACTGGCGTTAACTTGCTACCCTTCACGTCAATAATGCCATACCCGCATATAGCCGTGCCTGGGTCAATACCTATTATTCGCACCTCAATCCACCTTAGTTTAAAAATGAGATAAGCTGTCGCCTACCTCCATTACATAATCTATTTTATTATAGCACAATACCATCGAATTTCATGAATTCCAATATAAAATTTATAAGAAATCTATTAGTATTCTTAACATTTACAGAAACTCTAAATTTCATGAATCAATAAAAGGGCACCCCTCAGAGTGCTCCTTAATATATTCTTCTTCGTCGTCTGGCAAAAATACCGTTGTGATATACGTTTTTGTACATCATCAAGATCATCCAATACGTCGAGCATTTTTTGCATTTTTACAGCATCATCGCCAGTCAATTCAATTGTAGTATCTGGAATCATTGTGATTTTCGCTACTTCTGTTTCAATGCCCGCATCAGCAAGAGCTGCTTCTACCGCATCATAATCTTCAGGAGTAGTATAAATTTCAAATACATCGTCTTCGGACTTAAGGTCTTCTGCGCCTGCTTCAAGAGCTAACATAGTCAATTCATCTTCATCATGACCTTTTTTATCGATAACGAATACGCCTTTAGATTTAAACATCCAACCTACACAACCGCTTTCACCAAGGTTACCACCTTGTTTAGAGAATGCATGGCGTACATCGGCAGCCGCACGGTTACGATTATCCGTCATAACCTCTACAGTAACAGCCACCAGCTGGACCATACCCTTCATATACGATTTCTTCGTATGCGTTCATATCCGTAGCACCAACGCCTTTATCGATGGCACGTTGAATATTATCCTTAGGAATATTGTTTTTCACGAAGCTTTTGCAAAGCCAATTTCAAACGCATATTACCTGTTGGATCGGCACCACCCATGCGTGCTGCAACGGTAATTTCGCGACCGATTTTGTAGCTAGTTTAGCCTTCAAAGCATCAGTTTTGCCTTTTTACGTTTAATATTTGCCCATTTAGAATGTCCAGACATAGACGCCTCCTATTTATTCCACCATGCCTCGCCCCGCAATCGATCTAAGATGATTGAAACGGCACTACGCACAGATAAATGATTGTATTCACCATGGCCATATATAGGTTCTAAAATATAGTCAAAGCTTTCCATCGTTTCTTTCGTCATGCCATAACCGGTACCAAATAATACTAACACAGGGCGGCCCTCATTTTCAAGGTGTTCACGCATCCGTGCATAGGAAAAATTGTATTATCATAAAGTTCTAGCATCGGTAGTTGCTGTCCGATAGGTACTACCTTTGCTACCCCTTCCAGTTCCTCGATAGTACGCACTGCAACAGCGATAGAATTAACGAGTTCAACGCCTGTGAAAGCATCTTTTCTGTCGGATTATAGGTACTACCAAAGCCTGACTTCAATGCTCCATAATGGTAGCTGCTAATTCTCGTTGAGCCGGTATATTGTGAATCACAAAATATTTAGATACATCATAGGTGATAGATGCGCGTGCAATATCGTGAATATCATAATTGGTAATGGCCGTCGTTTCACATCTTTATGCTTATTCATAATCGGATAATGAACAAGTCCAATATAAATTTGCTAATGCCTTATATCTCCTATACCTAACAACAAATATAAACAATATTAATAGAAATACCAGCCTTACAACAAATAGAAACTATAGTAATACTAGCCTAATAACTTTATGATCCTAACCCTATAATTTATGTACCATTAATCATTCTACATAGTTTTTTAATCAATAACTAAAGGTAAAAATAGGCTTCTGTACCAGCAATTTCTTCAGGAGAGAAACGGGCTCCCACAGCAGAGGCTTGGTCCCCAAGCATAAAACAAGACAGCGTCAAACACCCTTCTTTTGTACCACTATCTACGGTGTGAATAAAACGTTTTTGGTTAATAAAATCTTGGTACATAACCTTCTTACTATCACGACAAACAATATCATCATAATTATCTACAAACTTTTCCATAAAGACCTTTGCTTGATCCCCATGTTTTCTACGACTTGTATATTGCGCCCCTCACGACCCCAGATTTCCTTTTGAATATAAAGACCCTCATCGAGGTTAGGAAAATCACTTTCAAAATAGGACGGAGTCAAATAACGTTCAATAATATCTCGCTCAGGACCTGTAAAAATTGATTAGTTAAGTATAAGGCATACACCAAGGACATAAATGACTTATTTTGCAAAATAAACGTTTGGAGGATTAAATAAATTAAATCGCCCCTCATTATATAAATC